>Ga0207428_10000258_pt1 | contig 72616 bp, 60 predicted proteins | sample RhiMethybrSRZTD1_FD_187600 | JGI IMG/M metagenome (GOLD analysis project Ga0207428, IMG submission 187600) | Populus rhizosphere microbial communities from Tennessee, USA - Rhizosphere MetaG P. TD hybrid SRZTD1 (SPAdes) (version 3) | ecosystem: Host-associated > Plants > Roots > Rhizosphere >... | reverse complement strand
AAGGGCGCGATCGAGAAGACCTACGCGAAGCGCGGCCCGGAAGTGATCCAGCAGAACTTCGCGGCCGTGGACGCGGCCCTGGCCCACCTGCACACCGTCGACACCACCGATCGCCAGTCCGGCGGTGCGCCGCGGCCGCCGGTCGTCTCCGCGGCCGCCCCCGACTTCGTGCAACGCGTGACCGCGATGATGCTCGCGGGCAAGGGCGACCTCCTGCCCGTGAGCGCGTTCCCGGTGGACGGCACCTGGCCCGTGGCCACCAGCCAGTGGGAAAAGCGCAACCTCGCTCTCGAGGTGCCGGTGTGGGAGCCGCGGATCTGCATCCAGTGCAACCAGTGCGTCCTGGCCTGCCCGCACGCGGCCATCCGGGCCAAGGTCTACGAGCCCTCGCAACTGGCCGGCGCTCCCTCCACGTTCCTCTCCGACGAGTTCAAGTCCGTCGACCTCAAGGGCCTCAAGTACACGCTGCAGTGCGCGGTCGAGGACTGCACGGGCTGCGGCCTCTGCGTCGCCGTGTGCCCGGCCAAGGACAAGAGCCAGCCCCGTCTCCGGGCCATCAACATGGCGCCGCAGCGCCCGCTCCGCGACGCCGAGCGCGAGAACTACGCCTTCTTCCTCGACATCCCCGACATCGATCCCGCGCGCCTGCCGCGCCTCGACGTCAAGGGCTCGCAGCTCCTGCCTCCGCTCTTCGAGTACTCCGGGGCCTGCGCGGGCTGCGGCGAGACGCCGTACGTCAAGCTCGTGACCCAGCTCTTCGGCGAGCGCGCGCTCATCGCGAACGCGACGGGCTGCTCCTCGATCTACGGCGGCAACCTGCCGACCACGCCCTATACCGTCAACCGTGACGGCCGCGGCCCGGCCTGGGCCAACTCGCTCTTCGAGGACAACGCGGAGTTCGGGCTCGGCATGCGGCTCGCGCTGGACGCGCAGCGCGACGAAGCCCTGCGGATGCTCCGGGCCCATTCCGACCTCATCGGAGGCAGCCTCGCCGCCGCCCTGGTGGAGACGGACGGAAGCCCCGAGAGCGGGGTGTTCCAGCGGCAGCGCGTGGCTGCCCTCAAGGCCCGGCTCAAGGAGCTCCCCGGCCCGGAGATGCGGCGCCTGGAGACGCTGGCCGATGCGCTCGTGAAGAAGAGCGTGTGGCTGGTGGGCGGCGACGGCTGGGCCTACGACATCGGATACGGCGGGCTCGACCACGTCCTGGCCTCGCCCTACGACGTCAACGTCCTCGTGCTGGACACGGAGGTCTACTCGAACACGGGCGGGCAGCAGTCGAAGGCCACGCCGCGCGGCGCCTCGGCCAAGTTCGCGGAGGCGGGGAAGGAAGGGGCCAAGAAGGACCTCGGCCTGCTGGCCATGGGCTACGGGCACGTCTACGTGGCGCAGATCGCCTTCGGGGCCAAGATGCAGCAGACCGTCCAGGCCCTGCTGGAGGCGGAGGCCCACGCCGGCCCGTCGCTCGTCATCGCCTACAGCCACTGCATCGCCCACGGCTACGACATGGTCCACGGCGCGGACCAGCAGAAGCTCGCCGTCGAGAGCGGTGTCTGGCCGCTGTACCGGTTCGATCCGCGGCGCCTGGTCAAGGGTGAGCCGCCCCTCCATCTCGACTCCGGAGCCCCGCGGGGACGGGTCGCCGACTACATGCGCAACGAGGCGCGCTTCCGGGTGGTGGAGCGCAGCGACCCCGCGCGTTTCCGGCGCCTGAGCGAAAGGGCGGAGGCGGACGCCCAGCGGCGGCACGCGCTGTATTCGCAGCTGGCCGGGATCGCGATGCCCGTCCCCGGTGCGGGCCGTGCCTCCTGAAGCGGAGCCCCCGCTCGTGGTGGTGGGGGTTTCCCACCACAACTCGCCCGTCCAGGTGCGCGAGGCCCTGGCTTTTGCTCGCGAGAGCCTGCCGACGGCGCTCGCCTGGCTCCAGCGCGAAGCGCACCTCTTGGAAGTGATGATCCTGTCCACGTGCAACCGCGTCGAGGTCTACGCGGCGGGCGGGGCCGCGGAGGCCCAGACGATCGCATCCGTCCTGCGCGCGCACGCCTGCGCACGGAGTCGTGTCATCCCGATCCTCGATCAACGCGTGGGCGTCGCGGCCGTGCGGCATGCCTTTCGAGTGGCCGCCGCCCTCGACTCGATGGTGCTGGGAGAGTCGCAGATCCTGGGGCAGCTCAAGGAGGCGTACCAGGCCGCGGACACGGCGGGGACCCTGGGCCCCGTGCTCAGCGGGCTCCGCCAGCATTCCCTCGTCACGGCCAAGCGCGTCCGCACGGAGACGGCCATCGGGCGCCACGCCGTGTCCGTGTCCCACGTGGCCGTCGAGCTCGCGCGGAAGATCTTCGACCGCCTCGAAGGACGGCGCGTCCTCCTCGTGGGGGCGGGGAAGATGTCGCGCCTGGCCGCCGGCCGTCTCGTCCGCGAAGGAGCCCGCGCGACCGTTCTCGGCCGTACCTCGGTGCGCACGGAGGAGCTGGCCGCCGTTCTCGGGGGCCGCGCCGCCCGCCTGGAGGATCTGCGCTTCGAGCTCGCGCAGTCCGACATCGTGATCTCGAGCACGGGCGCCCCTGGCCTCGTCATCGGCCGCGAGGACGTCGAGGCGGCGCGGACGGGGCGGGGGGGACGTCCGATGTTCCTGATCGACATCGCGCTGCCGCGCGACGTGGATCCGGCGGTGCGCGGGCTCTCGGGCGTGTTCCTCTACGACCTCGACGACCTGCGCTCGGTGGGCGACGCGAACCTGCGCGAGCGCCAGCGCGACGCCGCGGCGGCCGAGGCGCTCGTGGAGAGCGAGGTCGGCGTCTTCCTGGACGCGCAACGCTCTCGGCGCGCCGTGCCCCTGCTCGTCGCCCTGCGCGAGCGTGCGGAGGACATCCGTCGGGCCGAGATCGAGAAGGCGAGGCGGCGCATGGGTCCCCTCACTCCGGAGCAGGAGCGCGCGCTGGACTCCGCCACCGCGGCCATCGTCAACAAGCTGCTCCACACGCCCACGGTCTGCTTGAAGGAGATGGCGCGGGCGGGCCAGTCGGACCAGCAGGCCGTCCTGGTGCGGCGGGTCCTGGGTCTCGGCTGAACGGCTGGCGCGCTCATTGCTGAGGGCCATGGCGACCCTTGGCGCGATGAAGAGGGAATTGGAGGACGGGACGATGGCCGCGTACGTGAGCTCACTGACGTCCGTGCGGGTCGGCGGCCAGACCGCCGGGCTCGTCGAGCAGTTGCAGGCGCCGCTCCGGCAGGCGCTGGAACGCCGAAACCGCTTCTATTCCGTGGAGATCGATGCCGTCGGGCGTGTCGGGGAAGTGCTGGTGAGCATCACCAGCTCTCGAGGGCGCTTGCCTTTGCTTTTCGGCCGCGGGGACCTCGAGCCGGGATACGTCCGTCGCATCGTCAGCGACACCGTGGCCCGTTTCGGCCTGTAGAACCGTCTCTCCTCCGGAGGCCAGCCGAATCGATTGCGCGCGAGTCGTGCGGCCGCGCGAACCTTGCGCGGGTCATCCGCGCGAAGTGTTGGCACCGCGACGGTTGTCTCGGGCACCTCGATTGCAAAACACGATCGGCAGCGGGAGGTCCACGTGCCGATACCAGCGAACACCACGCTCGAGCCGGCGGCGACGTCCGCATACCCCGGGGTAGCGACGGCCATACGGGACGAGTCCGACACGGAGGCTCGGACGTTCCTGCCCATCTCCCGGATCCTGTGCCCGATCGATTTCTCGGAATGGTCACGGGCAGCGGTGGAGCGGGCCGTGGCCCTGGCCGGCCCCAACCGAGCGGAGATCACCGGCGTTTTCGTCCTCCCCGCCACTTCCCCCGCCCGCGGTACGCCCGCGTGTCCATGCGCTCTCGAAGCCGACGCCAACATGACGTCGGCCATCGCCGAGGACATCGAGGAGTTCTTCGGCCCGGCCCGGAAGGCGGGGCTCACCATCCACGTGTCCGTGCGGCGCGGCGACAGCGTCGCGCAGATCGTCGATCAGGCGCGCGAGACCGACGCCGACGTCATCGTGATGGGGACGCATGGGCGTTCGGGCGTGGAGCGGTGGGTGGTCGGCTCCGTCCTCGACGGCGTGCTGCGGAAGGCTCCCTGTCCCGTGCTCGCCGTTCCGCGCCGGCTCGTACGATCGACGCGGCCAGAGCCCGTGCACGCCCGGATCCTGTGCGCCGTCGGCCTTTCGGAGCGCTCGCCGTACACGCTCTCCTACGCGTTGGAGCTCGCACGCTGGACGACTTCGCTCGTGACGGTGCTCCATGTCGCCGACGACCTGGGCGGCCCGCGGGCCAGGGTCATCTGGGAAGGCGAGCAGCGCGAGCGGCTGCACGCCTCGGTGCCGCCCGGGCGCCCGTGCGAGGAAGTTGTTCTCTCCGGCGCCGCCCACCGCCAGATCCTTCGCCTGGCCGAGGCCGAGCAGGCCGGGTTGATCGTGCTGGGCAGCGGGGGCGGCGGGCTCGGGCCGATCGCGAGCCGCGTCGTCCGGGAGGCGAAGGCGCCCGTCCTCATCGTTCCCTTCCCGTCCGGGGAGAGGACGTCATGAAGTTCCGACGCGTCCTGTGCCCCACCGACTTCTCGCCCTTCTCGCGCCGCGCATTCGAGCACGCGATCGTGCTCGCGCGCGTATACGAGGCGGAGCTGGCCGTCCTCCACGTGTATCCGTTCATGATGGCGATGGCCGGCGACCGGCCGTACTTTCCATCGGGGCTTCCCCTCGATGCGGACACGCGCGCGCGGCTCCTGGCCGATCTGGAGACGGCGGCGGAGCCGGCGCGGGCGGCCGGCCTGAAGCCACAGCTCCTCCTCCTCGAAGGAGATCCGGCGGAGGAGATCCTCAGGCAGATACGCACGACGGCGGCCGATCTCGTCGTGATGGGGACCCACGGGCACCGCGGGCTCGATCGGTGGATCCTGGGCTCCGTGACCCGCCGTGTCGCGCACCAGGCGGGTTGCGCGGTGCTCACCGTCCCGCCGCCACGCGAGGGAGCGCCGCCGTCCACACCGCCCTATCAGCACATCCTCTGCCCGGTGGACCTCGGGAGCTCGGAAGAGACCCTGGCCGCTGCCTTCGCGATTGCGCGTGCCTCGAAGGCGCGCCTGACCCTGATGTACGTGCTCGAGGGCCTGTCCCAGCTCGAGGCTTCCGTGCTCATGGCGGGCAGCGACTGGAAGGAATTCAGGGAGGGGCTCGAGAAGAGCGCCCGGCGCGGCCTCCGCGAGGCGGCGGCACGCCACCGGCAGGATGGAGTCGTGTGGAGCGAAAGCGTGGCCAGCGGCAAGCCGTACCGCGAGATCCTCGCCGCCGCGGACGCGCAAGGCGCGGACCTCATCGTCATGGGGATCCACGGGCAGAACCCCATCGAGAGGATGTTCTTCGGGTCGACGGCCCTGCACGTCGTCCAGCAGTCCCCGTGTCCCGTGCTGACCGTTCGCCCGTCGCTCGGGAAATCGAGGCCATGACCCGCGCCTTGCTGGGCGGAGCATGGCCTCCCCGGAAGGAGGAATCATGCGCTGTCTTGACGTCATGAAGACGGACGTCGCGTCCTGCCTGGAGGCCCTGACCGTGCGGGCCTGCGCCGAGATGATGCGTGACAACGGCGTCGGATTCGTCCCCGTCGTGGACGCGGAGAGGCAGGTCGTCGGCGTCGTCACCGACCGCGATCTCGCCCTGCGCGTCGTGGCCAACGACCTCCCGGCGGAAACGCCCGTGGGCCACGTCATGACCCGCGACGTACGGATCTGCCACCCGGACGACGACCTGCGGGAGGCCGCGTGGAAGATGTCGTCCGCGCGCAAATCCCGGCTCGTCGTGGCCGATGAGCAAGGCCATTGCGTCGGCGTCATCAGCCTGTCCGACGTCGCCCAGGCGGACAGCCGCCGAGCCGGCGCCGTCCTTCGTGCCGTGACCGGCCGCGAGGCGCCGGCCCCGGTCGTCGTCTCGTGATCGCGGCCGCGGCCGGAACCACGGAGCCATCACTGAAGGGGCACCCGGTCGCGGAGGGCATCTGGCGATTGGCCGATCCCAAGATCACGCTGGCTTCGGTCGCGTCGATGGTGGTGGGAACGGCGGCGGCCGCTCACGATGGGCCGATCGCGTGGGGATGGCTGGCCCTGACCGTGCTCGGAGTGTTCGGCGTCGAGGTGGGAAAGAACGCTTCCGGGGAGCTCGTGGACTTCGACTCCGGGACCGACCTTGCCGTGGCCGACGATGACCGCACGCCGTTCTCGGGCGGCAAACGCGTCCTCGTGGATCGCCTGCTCACGCGCGAGCAGACCAAGGCGGTCGCGGCCGCGGGCTATGCGCTGGCCCTGGCCGCCGGCCTCGCCATCGTGGCTTGGCGCGAGCCGCGCGTGCTCTGGCTGGGGCTGCTGGGCGCCGCTTGCGCGTTCTTCTACCACGCGCCTCCGCTGAAGCTGTCGTATCGCGGGCTGGGCGAGCTGGCCGTCGCCGTCTGCTACGGGCCCCTGATCGCCGCGGGGACCTACCTCGTGCAGCGGGGAAGCGTGAGCGGCGACCTCTTCCGGCTCTCGTTGCCTCTCGGCCTGCTGATCGCGTCGTTCCTCTGGATCAACGAGTTCCCCGATTGCGACGCAGACCGCGCGGCCGGCAAGCGCACGCTCGTGGTGAGGCTGGGTCGGGACGCGGCCAGCCGCGTCTTCGCGGTCATCGTCGCCCTGGCGTACGCAGGGTTGGCGACCCTTCCCGTGACGGGGCTTCGGCCGGCGATCCTGCTCGGCGTCGCCGGCCTGCCCTTCGGGGTGGCGGCGGCGGCGCGTCTCATGCGCAGTCCGCGGGCCACGCCGCGCATCGTCCCCGCCCAGGCCTGGACGCTTGTTTCATTCCTGCTCATGGCCGCCGGGAGCGCGCTCGGCCTTCTCCTCGCCGGCTGATCCGCGCCACCCGGCGTGGCGCTCCGATCACGGCCTCCCGCTCTTCACCGAGATCAGACTCGTCACCGCGCGCACGCCGGCCAGGTTGCGGACCGCCTTCTCCGCGTCTTCGGCCTGGGCCCAGGTGTCGACCTCTCCGTCCAGCATGACCACGCCGTCGGAGACCGTGGACCGGATCTGCGTGTCGGGGACGAAGACGTCCCAGGCGAGGGCGTTCCTCACCGCGTGTGCGACCTCGGTATCCGTCCGGCCCGGCGTGCCGGGCAACTTCACCACGATGTTGTTGGCGACGTCGAGAACACCTCGGACGCGGTGCGCGGCTTCGGCGGCGGCGTGCCTCTTCCCCCAGCTGCTCACGGTGCCGGAGAGGGTCACGATCCCCGCGTCCACCTCCACTCCGACGTCGGTCTCCTCCACGCGCGTGTCCCGCTTGAGCTCCTGCAGCACGTCCTGCTGGATCTCGGAATCGGTCTTTCCGCCGATGCTGGCCCGGACCATGGCTCCACCCCCTGGCATCGCAGCCATACGGCGTGAGTGCATCGGCCGTGCCGAGCCCAAGTCCCGGAGGGCGAGTGGGCCCTGTCGCCCCGACGCGAACTCCTTGCGCGGGCAGGACGCGCGACGCGCAATTCCTACGGCTGCGCGCACCGGATTCGCCATACCTGACCCGGCCCAGGACTTGCTCTACAGGACGGCGTGAGCGGGTTTGGAGAGAGTGTCCTGCGCATGGGCATTCCGCGGCGGTTCGTGTCGCGGCTCCGGAAGATACCGCGTCGCCTGACATACGCCGCCAGCGGAGTCCTGCTGGCGCTGGGCGCCCCGCTGGGCCTGGCCATCCTGTGGCTGGCGACGGCTCCGGAGCCGAGCACGCGGACGCTCAAAGGCGAGATCGCGGAGGATCTCGGCACGTTCCTCTACGTGACCACGTCGACCATGGTCGTGTTCTTCGCCTTCGGCCACGTGCTCGGCCGGCAAGCGGATGCGCTCGTGGACGTCGCGCGCACGGATCCTCTGACCGGCCTGCGGAACCAGCGCGCCTTCGAGGAGCGGCTGGCCGAAGAGGTCGCGCGCACCGAACGCTACGGCGGGACGCTGTCCCTGCTCATCGCGGACGTCGACGGCCTCAAGGCCGTCAACGACCGCGGCGGCCACCACGCGGGCAACCTCGCCCTTCGGGCCGTCGCCGACGCGATGCGCAGCGACGCGCGCCAGACCGACCTGGCCGCGCGCATCGGTGGTGACGAGTTCGCGCTCCTGGCCCCCAACACCGTTGCCAGCGAGGCGGTGGCGCTCGGCGACCGGATACGGAGCCTGGTCACCGAGCAGGGTCGCGCCGGGGTCACCATCTCGATCGGCGTGGCCACTCTGGGCGCGGAGCAATCGGATGCGGAGGCGCTGCTTCAATCGGCCGACGCCGCCCTCTACGAGGCGAAGCACCGCGGACGGAACCAGGTCGTGGCGTTCGTGCCGGCCTGAGGGTGCCACCGGCGAAGCCCTAGCGCCCCAGGCCCCGGGCAACGCCTCCCGCCCGCTCACCTCGGCTACGTCGATGCGAAGCAGGATGTCCCGGAAGCCGGTCGGATCGCGTTCGGTGAACGCCTCCGGCATCAGGGTCCGGAAGGACCGCATCGCCTCCTCCCACTCCCGCACGTTGCGCTGCCACTCGGCATCGCCTTCGGACGCGGCGTGGAGGTTCCCGTGCACGACCACGCTCCGCCAGCGGAAGAACCCCTCGATCTCGTCGACCTCGAAGGCGACGGGCCAGGCGTCGCTGAAGTTCCGGCTCGTCTCGTCGAGCCGCGTGCCCGCGGCGGTTCGGCCGCACAACGAGGTGCCCGCGAAGACGTAGTGGATGGGAATGATGTCCGGACGATGGCCGTGCACGAAGGCGATGCGGCCGACCGAGTTTCGAACCAGAACGGAGTCGCACTCGGGACGAGACAGGACGCGGAATTGCGGAGTTTCGATTCCATCCGTCATGTTCGCCTCTCGCCTCACGACGCCGCGCTCAGGGCGCGCACGCGGGCGGCATCGGGAAAGAACCACCGCAGCTCGTGGCCGCAGTCGCCGCCCGGGCAGCCGCCGCGGCCCTGCTGGGACGCGCAGGTGAAGTCGGAGAAGTCGTCGAGGCCGTCGACCACGAGGCCGGCAAAGAGCCGGACGTAGAAGTCGGCGCGCGCCGCCGCCTCGTATCGCTGCCACAGGTCGCCCCAGCCATGGTCGGCCTCGTACCTCGAGCGGATCAGGTCGGCCACGCGAGGGAGGGGCCAGCCGCGGCCCCAGAGGACGAGGGTGACCGCGCGCAGCGTGGTGGGGACGAGCAGGACGGGATTCGGTGACTCGAGGGCGATCCTCACGCACTTGGGGAGGGTGTCCGGAGCGATGTGCGCGTAGGCGTCGGCGGCGAGGGTCGTGGCGGGCCGGGCCGAGTCGAATCGCCGATGAAAGCGCGCGAGCGCGCTCTCGCGATAGGCGCGGATCCAGCGGGGGGCGTCACTCACGTCCGGAATCCGCGCGCTCGCGCTGTCCGCCAGCGCCGCCGCCGCCCCCGGATCGGATCGCACGGCGAGCAGTGTCTCGAGACCGCGCGCTCCACGGGGCAGGGTGGCGACGAACAGAGGGTCCGGCTCCCGCCCCGCCCAGGCCGCCTTCTGGTGGCTGGAGAAGGCACAGCGGGCGTAGCGGCTGAAGAGAGGATCGCCGTAGGCCGTGACGTCGAGGCAGATGAACGGGCCGCGGCCGGAGGGTGGAACGTCGGCCGCGGTCACGGGAACGTCCGTGCGTCCTCGCAGCGCCCGCACGACGTCGTGGGCAAGGTGCTCGACGAGGCGTCCGGCGCCGTCATGGGCAACGCCCATCGAGACGGCCAGCGGCTCGCGGGCTTCTTCGAACCGGTAGCGCGCCTCGAGCGCGGGGTTGAGGCGGGCGATGCCGACCAGCTCGTCGTGAAGGGACGACCCCCGCGGAGCGCGCGCCGTGAAGTGATAGCCACGGCCGGTCATCAGGACGATCGTGGTCACGCCGAATCCCGCCCACGCTTCCTGCACGGCCCGGTAGACGGGCTCCAGCCTTTCGAAGCAGGCCGCGGGCGCGCGATACGGCTCCCCGGGGTCTTCCGGGTTCACGTAGTCCACGTCGAGCTGGATCAGGGTGCCACCGCGGTCGGCGAGCGAGCGGTGCACATCGGCGCCGTCCTCGAACAGATGACGCCAATCCGCGACGGCGACGGGGACGGGAGCCGTGTCCCCGCCGCGGAGCTCGCGCCAGCCGCCGAATCCGGCGAGCCCGGCCGCGGAGAAGCGGGCCGGGAAGGGTTCGCCGCCGCCGCAGTACTCCGCGATGCGGGACCGCACCGCCGGGTGCCGGTAGTAACCCGCGATCCGCTCGGCGGCGAGCATGTCAAGGCCTGACGGTCAGCACCGGACAATGCGCCTGGCGGACGACCTGCTGCGGCGTCGATCCGAAGAGCACGCGGTCGATGGGCCCATGCCCGTGGACGCCCAGGACGACGAGATCGGCGGCGTCGTTCTGCGCGATGCGCAGGATCTCCTCGTAGGGCTTGCCGCAGACCACGCGCGTGTCCGTTTCGCACCAGGCCCGCGCCTCTTCGGGGACCAGCGCCTCCGTACGCGCGCGCGCGTCCGTGAGGAGCGACCGGCGGAAGCGATCGACGTCGAAGCCCGGGAACTTCGCGAAGGAGTGGTCGGGCAGCCATTCCACGACGTGCAGCATCGTGAGCTGGCCCTTCGCTTCCTGGGCCAGGGACAAGGCGTATTGGGCCGCCCGATCCGAGGCGGGCGAGAAATCAGTTCCGCAGAGAATCCGGGCGAAGAGGGGGCGCTGCGGCGCATCGGGGGCGCCGCTGGGCACGGTCAGCACGGCGCAGCGCGCCTTGCGCACGACCTTCTCCGTCACGGAGCCGAGGACGAAGCGTTCGAAACCGGTGCGCCCGTGGGTGCCCAGGACGATGAGGTCCACGTCGTTCTCCGCGGCGTAGCCGAGGATGGTGGCCGCGGCCGGTCCGGCGCGGACGACGAGCTGCGGCCGCGGCGTCGCGTTGGCGGTCGCACCGACGAACTCCAGCAGCTCGCGGCCCAGCGTCTCCCGATCGAAGGGCGCGAGCGTCGCCGCGTTGACGGCCGGCTCCATCCCGAGCAGGGTCGGCATGAGAGGACTGACGTGGAGGACGGTGAGGCCGGCGCCGTACCAGCGTGCGAGAACGCCCGCGTGGTCGAGGGCACGGCGCGCGAAGGGCGAGAAGTCGATGGGGCAGAGGATCTGTCGAATGCGGAGCACGAGTCACCTCGCACCTTCCAGAAGAGCAATGTCCGTTCCGCGGGCCCCCTCGTTCGCTCGATCTCCAAGCAGTCTGGATACAGGTGGTTGCAGAGCCCCTCCCAATGCCGGTCGGTTTCCGCCCGGAAAACCTGCGGTCTTGCCGTCTTCCTTCCGCAAATCCTGCGGACGATCGAACGACGATGCGGCCTGAGCCCGATGTGTCATTGCGATGGCGCGCGAATCCGTCCAGCGTCCGAACAGGGGGTCGCCATGGGAATTGGGTATCGCTTCGGCGCGCATCGGGAGAACGGCCGGCCCGATCCACTCCTCGACCGCTTCATGCCCGTTTACGACGTGCGGGAGTACCACGAGATCGAGGTCGGGGCGCCGGCAGTGGAGACCTACGCCGCCGCGCGCGACCTCGATATCCGTCGGTCCCGCCTGGTGCGCGCGATCTTCCGCGGACGTGAGCTCCTTCTCGGCTCGCGTCCGGCGGAGAGCGTCGCCCGTTCACTCGTCGACGAATGCCTGGCCCTGGGCTGGGGACTGCTGGCCGAGGAGCGCGGGCGCGAGATCGTCATGGGAGCGGTGACGCGCCCATGGGAGGCGGACGTGCGCTTCTGGAGCCTCCGCCCCGCCGAGTTCGCGGCCTTCCACGCGCCCGGCTACGCCAAGATCGTCTGGACGCTTGCCGCCGACGAGGCCGGGCTCGCGCGAGCGATCGCGCACACGGAGACGCGCGTACGGGCGACGGATGCCGCGGCGCGCTCCCGGTTCCGACGGTACTGGGCGCTGGTGTCGCCGGGCGTCGTGCTCATCCGCCACTTGTCCCTGAGGATCGTGAAGGCCGACGCCGAGCAGCGCTTCCACCGCCAGGCCGAGCGGCGGCAGCGGCTGCCGGAACGCGTCGTCTGACGCGACAAAAAAAGAACCCCGCCGCGGAGCGCGTCTTGCGGCGCGCCACGCGGCGGGCAGGAGAGAGCAACTCCCGTTCTCCAAGATGCGCCTTCGGGGTCTCCTGGCGCCATGGATCGTTTGATCCACGTCGGAGGCCTGCCTCCGCACGAGAAAGCCCCGCTGCGGAGTCGTCGTCCCACGGCACGCTCCGCAGCGGGGCAAGATTGGCCGCGACCTCGGTCGCGAGCCGTCACCCGGTCAGGGCGACTCTTCAGTCAGCTGCCCGACTCAACCAAACGTCCATCTACGGTTGACGCGCCTCCTGTTCGCCGCGCCGGTGGACGCCCCCGGAGTTCCGGCGCGCGCTACCTGGAAGATGGGCCGGCCGCGCCGGACGGGCCATGGTCCGTTTGATCCAGGAGCGGGGAGCGATCCGCCCGCCGCGCTTCGAGGAGCGCCCCCACGCGGCGCAGCGAGGGACCGTCGAGCCGGGCCTGCGCTTCCATGAAGTAGCCGCGCTCCTCGTAGCGGATGTGGTCGTCGAGCAGCGACGCGACGTCGCTCATGAGGGCGCGCGGATCCAGTCCCCCCGTCAACGCGTCCCCGAGCCGCGCCGCCAGGGCGTGGATCTCGCGGTGCTCCCGCTGGAGCCGGGCCGTTCCCTCGGGGTCGAAGGCCTCGACGGCCGGGAAGAGCACGGCCTCCTCGTCCTCCATGTGGGCGGTGAGCTCCGTGCGATGGAAAGCCAGGAAATCGCGTGCCACCGAGATCGCGTCGCCCGAGTCGGTCCCGGCGGCGGCTCGGCGCAGCCAGAGACACTGGCGCAGCGCGAAATGATGGTCGCGAGAGAGCGGGACGAGGGCGGGGTCCCGCTTGAGGCCGCGCATTTCGGACGGGCTGGGCGGCACCTCGCGGCTCATGCTCTCCTCGCTTCCGAGTATAGCGGCTGATGCAAACGGCTCAGTGGCGTGTCGGCCCGCGGCCATGGAAGATCGACGTTGGCCGCCGAGCCGCGAGGAGGGACCGTGCGCAAGTCCATCGTGTTGCTCTTCGTCATCGCGTCGCTGGCGAGGGGGTCGTTCGCCGAGGAGGCCTGGTTCCCAGCCAAGGACATGATGACGGTCGGGGTCTACTACTACCCGGAGGCGTGGCCGAAGGAGCAGTGGCCGCGCGACTTCGCGAACATGAAGGGGTTCGGGTTCGAGTTCGTGCACATGGGGGAGTTCGCCTGGGCCTTCATGGAGCCGGAAGAGGGCCGCTTCGAATTCGCCTGGCTCGAAGAGAGCGTGCGCCTGGCCGCGGTGCAGGGCCTGAAGGTCGTCCTGTGCACGCCCTCCGCCACTCCGCCCGCCTGGCTGGTGCGGCGCCACCCCGAAGTGCTGATGGTCGACGCGCGCGGGCGGCGCATGAACCACGGCGGCCGCGAGCACGCGACCTGGAGCTCGCCCGTCTACCGGCGCTACGTGGAGCGGATCGTCGGCGAGATGGTGCGCCGCTTCGGCGCGAACCCGGCAGTGTGGGGCTGGCAGATCGACAACGAGCTGAGCCATTACGGGCGCGCCTACTCGTACGCGGATCCCGACCGCGCGCGCTTCCGGGACTGGCTGAAGACGCGCTACGGCACCATCGACCGTTTGAACGCAGACTGGGGGAACGCCTTCTGGTCCCAGGTCTACGGCGGCTTCGACGAGATCGACATCCCCAATGTGGACGAGCTCGTGGCCGGGGTCAACGAGCACGCCCGGCTGGACTTCCAGCGCTGGTTCGCGGAGGAGGCGGCGGACTACATCCGGTTCCAGGCCGGCCTCCTGCGCCGTAACACCGCCCACCAGTGGGTGACGACGAACTTCATGCACATGCACCGCGAGGTGTCTCCGCCCCTGTCCGCCCGCGATCTCGACATCGTGACCTGGACTCTCTATCCGGTGCACGGTGACCTCGGTGAAGGGCCCCTCGGCTTCCGGCTTGGGGACGGGACCGCGATCTCGTTCATGAGCGACTTCGCGCGCTCGATCAACGGGCACCACGGCCTCATGGAGCTCCAGCCGGGCCAGGTGAACTGGGGCAGCGTCAACCCGCTTCCGCTGCCGGGCGCGGTGCGGAGCTGGATCCTGCGCACGTTCGCCCTGGGATCCGAGCTGCTGTGCACCTACCGGTACCGGCAGCCGTTGTTCGGCAACGAGCAGTTCCACCACGGGATCGTCGGCACGGACGGCGTGACCCTGACGCGCGGCGGCGAGGAATACGTGCAGGCGATCCGCGAGATCCGCCGGCTGCGGGAGCTGAGGCCGCCGTCTCCGAAGGAACCCGCCCCTTACGCGGCGCGGCGCACGGCGATCCTCTACGGTCTCGACAACCGCTTCGACCTCGACAACCACCCGCAGACCGATCGTTGGAACACCATGGGCCACCTGCTCGGTTACGAGCGCGCGCTCAAGCGGCTGGGCGCACCGGTGGACGTGATCACGGAGGACAAGGACTTCGGACGTTATCCCTTCCTGGTGGCGCCCGCCTACGCGCTCGTCGACGCGGAGCTGGTGAAGCGGTGGCGGACGTACGTGGAGGGCGGCGGCCACTTGATCCTCTCCCTGCGCACCGGGACCAAGGACCGGCGGGGGCACCTGTGGGAGGGACCGTGGGCGGCGCCGATCCTCGACCTCGTCGGAGCGCGCGTCGATTCCTACGACGTGTTGCCCGCGCCGTACCGCGGCGTCGTGAAGTCGGCGCTGTCCGGGAAGGATCACGCCTGGAGCACGTGGGCGGAGGTCCTGAAGCCCTCTCCGGGGACGACCGTGCTGGGCCGGTACGGCGATCAGTTCTATGCAGGCGAGGCGGCGGTGGTGACCCGCACCCTCGGGCGAGGCACCGTGACCTACGTGGGCGTGGAAACGGAGACGCGCGAGCTGGAGCGGGAAGTCGTCCGCCGCGTCTTCACGGACGCGGGCGTGCCCGTCGAGGACCACCCTGATCTGCTGTTCGTGGACTGGCGCGACGGGTTCTGGATCGCCTCGAACTTTTCTTCGGGCGAGCAGAAGGCGCCCTTGCCCGAAGGCGTGGTGCCGGTGGTGGGTGGCCGCACGCTCAAGCCCGCCGAAGTGGCGATCTGGCGGTGACCCCGACGATCAGGCCCGGCCCCTCCAGGCATCGAGACCGGCCAGGCAGGACTCGACGTCTCCCTCGCCGGTGACCTCGAGCATGAAGACACCCTGGTAGCCCACCGCGTTCAGGCCGTCCGTCACCGCCGTCCAGTCGATGACGCCGGCACCCGGCGGGAGGTGGTCGTCGGTCTGGCCGCGGTTGTCGCTGGCCTGGACGTGCACGAGACGGCTGCCCACGGTGGCGATCGTGGCCACGAGGCTGCCCGCGAGCGAGCAGTGAGAGGTGTCGACGCACACGCCTGTCCCCGGGCGCGGAAGCTGCTGGAGGATCCAGGCGAAATCCGCCGGCTGCCCGCCCAGGAGATGGGGCAGCGGTGTCTCCACCACGAGCGTGAGTCCACGGTCCTGACAGATCCTCCACACCGTGTTGAGGCCCTCGGCGCTGAGGGCGAGGCGGCGTTCCCGGTCCCAGACCCAGCGCTGGTCCTCGCCTCCCGGATGGATCACGTACAGTCCTCCCCCGAGGAGGTGAAGGGCATCGGCGGCCAGGGTGAGACGGCGGAGCGCGTAGCGCCGGTCGCTCTCCTCCGGGCTCGTGAAGTTGACGTCGTGGCCGAAGGGAGCGTGCAGCGAATGGACACGGAGTCCGAGTCCGTCCGCCTGCTCCTTCAAGCGGCGGATCCGCGGCACGTCCGCGACGTCGAGGTGCGGGGGCGCCGTCGAGACCTCGATCGTGCGGAAGCCGTGTCTCCGGATCGCGGGCAGGACGTCCTCGACGGGATGGCGGTAGGCGATGCCCGTCGACAGCCCGATCTCCCACTTCACGAGACGTCCCCGTCGAGCGCGAGCGCCGTCACTTCCTCACGTACGTAGGCGAACGGCCCGTCCTCCAGGTGCCAGGTCGCTTCCAGGCGCGTTGGGATTCGGAATCCCTGCCACTCCGCCGGCTCACCATAGGTTCCGGACCACGGCGTGACGACCGTCTGTCCCGCCACGGACCGTGGTCGGTCCGCGCGGCAAGACAGGGGCTCCCCCTCGTCTCCGATCGTGAGGTCGACGGTGCCGTCCACGGCCCGATCTCGTATCCGCACCGTCGAATCCGCAACGTCCGTCCACTCCAGAGCCGGATTGAGCCACAGCGCGGGCGGGCACAACACGACCTCCGCCAGGTACCGCTGCATCTCGCCCTTGTCGAAGTCGGGGCCCCCACTTCGGGCCGGAGGCAGGATGCCCGCTCTCACCACCATCGAGCCGTGACCACCTTCGTAGCCGTCGGTCACGGTTACGGGGATCGCGCCGAACGGGCCCATGCGCAGGCGGGCCGTCCAGCGGAACGCGCTGACGGCCGCGTCGATCGTCTGCTCGGCCGCGAACGGCGTCCAGCGGGCGTTCGGCACCAGGCGGATCTCGCCGCGCAGGGTCAGGCGGACGCCACGCACGCGGCGAGGGGCTGCCTCTCCGCCGGGCCGCGCGAACGCGCGCAAGCGCTCCAGGGGTGTCGCCGTCTCGATAGCGATCATCAGGTTCCCTCTAGGCGATGACGCCCTCCTTCGACTCGACGGCGGCCCGCCGTGGCGTCAGGGGAACGTACGCGGGCTCCCACATGGCGAGGCGCACGTAGGGCCCGATCGCTTCGTCCGCCAGCGGCCGCCCCACGCCTTCGTCGCGCGCCTGCGCCACCACGGCTTCCGCGATGCGCGCCGTGACGCGCCGCAGCTCACGGATGGGAGGGAAGAGGCTCCCGGCGGCGAGGTCTTCCGGGCGCACCTCCGCGGCGAGCGTGGCCGCGGCGGCCGCGAACATCCCGTCCGTGACCTGGTAGGCCTCGGACACCAGAACGCCCAGGCCGACGCCGGGGAACACGAACGCGTTGTTGCCCTGGCCGATGATCGTGCGGCGGCCTCCGTGCTCGACGGGCGCGAACGGGCTGCCGGTCGCGATCAGCGCGCGTCCGTCCGTCCAGTCCAGGAGATCGGCGGGAATCGCTTCGCTCTGGCTCGTGGGGTTCGACATCGGGAAGATCACGGGCCGCTCCACGTGGCGCGCCATCTCCCGTACGACCGGTTCCGTGAACGTGTGCGGCTCCCCGGAAGTGCCGATGAGCACGGTGGGGTGCAGAGCGCGCACGACGCGCTCGAGGTCGCGGCCCGCACCGGGAGCCAGGCCGTATTTCGCGGCCAGGGCCGGAGGCCACGCGAACTCGCGCTTGTGCTCGTCCGCGATCGGCTCGTCGCCCACCAGCAGGCCGTGGCTGTCGAGGCTCGCGATGGCCGCCACCAACGCGTCACCCGCGAGGCCGTGACGGCGCAGCGTGTCGCGCATGAGCCGCGCGATCCCGATGCCGGCGGCGCCCGCCCCGAGGATCACCACCTTCTGATCTTTCACCGCGATTCCGGTTGCGCGCGCCCCCGCGAGCATGCCCGCCACCGCCACTGCCGCCGTCCCCTGGATGTCGTCGTTGAAGGAGCGGACGGTCCGCCGGTAGCGGTCGAGCAGGCGGAAGGCGTTCGCCTTCTTGAAGTCCTCCCACTGCAGCAAGGCGCGCGGGAAGCGGCGCTGCACTGCCTGCACGAACTCCTCGACGAGGCTGTCGTATTCGGGCCCGCGGAGCCGCGGGAAGCGCCAGCCGAGGTAGAGGTCGTCTTCGAGCAGCTCGCGGTTGTCCGTCCCGACGTCGAGGCTGATGGGAAGCGTCTGCCAGGGGGGAATGCCGGCGGCGGCGGTATAGAGCGCGAGCTTCCCGATGGGAATGCCCATGCCCCCCGCGCCCTGGTCGCCCAAGCCGAGGATCCGCTCGTTGTCGGTGACCACGATCAGCCGGACGTCTTCGAAGGGCGCGTTGCCCAGGACCTCGTCGATGCGCCCGCGATGGCCGGGCGTGATCCACAGGCCGCGCCCGCGCCGGAAGATGTGGCTGTAGGTCTGGCAGGCCTGTCCGACCGTCGGCGTGTAGACGATGGGCAGGAGCTCCTCGATGTGGTCGACGAGCACGCGGTAGAAGAGGTGCTCGTTGCGGTCCTGGAGGGCGGCCAGCCCCACGTATTTCTCGAGCGGATCGTCCTTGCGCGCGATGTTGGCGTAGGCCCGGCGCCCCTGCTGCTCGAGGGTGCTGGTGGCCTGGGGCAACAGCCCTTCGAGCGCGAACGCCGTGCGCTCTTCGGGCGTGAATGCGGTGCCCTTGGTGTAGAGCGGATGCCGCAGGAGAGTGGCTCCGCGGCACGGCACCTCGATCCGGGGATTGCCCCCATGATCCATCGTCATCCCGAAGCGTTCCATCGCGCCCTCCTCGGCCTCGTTCAAGAGATCCGACGGTGTCGGACTTCGTGGTGCGCCGCCCGCGGATCAGGACGGCGCACCACCGGAGGACGAGGGGTCACCGGTTGCGAAGGATCACCTTCAGGGCGCGCTCCTTGGCCGCGCTCGAGAACGTGTCGTAGGCCCTCATCGCCTCCTCCAGCCGGAAGCGGTGGGTCACGAGCTCCAGCGGCCGGAGCTTCCCCGTCAGGGCGAGCTTGAGGAGCATGGGCGTGGTCACGGTGTCGACCAGGCGCGTGGTGAGCGTGATGTTGTGGGACCAGAGCTTCTCGAGATGCAGCTCCACGGACTTCCCGTGCACGCCGATGTTCGCGATCCGGCCGCCGGGTCCCACGATGTTCTGGCACACGTCGAACGTCGCCGGGACTCCCACCGCTTCGATGGCCACGTCCACGCCCGCGCCATGGGTGAGGGCCTGCACGGCGCTCACCGCCGCCTCCCCGACCGCCTTCACCGTGCGCGTCGCCCCCAGGGACTCCGCGACCTTCAGGCGGTTCTCGTCGGGGTCGATCATCACGATCTCGCTCGGCGAGTAGAACTGCGCCGTCAGCAGCGCGGCCAGCCCGATCGGCCCCGCACCGACGATGGCGACCGTGTCGCCGGGCTTGACCTGCCCGTTGATGACGCCGCACTCGAATCCGGTGGGCAGGATGTCGCTCAGCATGGCCATGGCCGCTTCGTCGGCGGAGGACGGCAGGACATACAGGCTGTTGTCGGCGTGGGGGATGCGGACGTATTCGGCCTGGGTGCCGTCGATGAGATGGCCCAGGATCCACCCACCGTCGTTGCAGTGCGAATACATGCCCTTCTTGCAGAAGGGGCAGGTGCCGCAGGACGTGATGCAGGAGATGAGGACCTTGTCGCCCTTCTTCACGCGGGACACGCCCGTCCCCGTCTCCTCGACGATGCCGACGCCCTCGTGGCCGAGGATGCGTCCGTCCGTGACCGTGGGCACGTCGCCCTTCAGGATGTGCAGGTCCGTGCCGCAGATCGTGGTGGTGGTGATGCGCACCACCGCGTCCGTGGCTTTCTCGACGCAAGGCCGCGGCTTGTCCTCCCAGGCCCGGCGCCCGGGCCCGTGGTACACGAGCGCCTTCATCGTTACGAGCGAAATGGCCGAGCCGGGCCGCTCCATCACCGCTTCCGTTTTCTTCATGACGTGCGCCTCCTGCAGACCTCAGTGCAACCGCCGCGCCCGCCGCGGGACGGCGCTTTGGCGTCCAAGACGCGCAAGGTCTGCCGGGAGCGTCCGCTGGCCGCGCAGGAGATGCGGGTCAGGCCAGCTGGCGACGCCGCGCCGCTTCCCGCAGCTCGCCGCGGAAATCGGGGTGGGCGATGGCGATGAGGGCGGCCGCCCGTTCGCGCAGGCTCCGCCCGTGCAGGGAGGCCACGCCATGCTCGGTGACCACGTAGTGCACGTCCGCGCGCGTGGTGACCACTCCGGAGCCCGGGGCCAGGGTGTCCACGATGCGGGAGATCCGGCCCTCCTTCGCCGTCGAAGGGAGGGCGATGACCGGTTTGCCGCCTTTCGCGCGCGCGGCGCCGCGCATGAAGTCGACCTGGCCCCCGCACCCGGAATAGATGGAGCATCCGATCGAGTCGGCGCAGACCTGGCCCGTGAGGTCCACGGCGAGCGCGGAGTTGATGGCGACCATGCGGTCGTTCTGGGCGATCACGAACGGGTCGTTCACGTAGTCCGTGGGGTGGAACTCGACCACGGGGTTGTTGTCCAGGAAGTCGAAGGTGCGCTTCGAGCCGAGCACGAAGGAGGCCACGATCTTGCCGCGGTGCAGGGTCTTCGCTTCGCCCGTGATCACGCCGCGCTCGAAGAGCTCCACCACGCCGTCCGAGAACATCTCGGTGTGGATGCCCAGGTCGCGCTTGCCGGCCAGGAAGAGGAGGACCGCGTCCGGGATCTCGCCGATGCCCATCTGCAGCGTGCTGCCGTTGTCGATCAGGGCGGCGACGTGCTGCCCGACCGCCCCCGCCACCGGACCGACGCGCCCGGCCTGGGGGAGCTCCCGGATCGGGCGGTCCGTCTCCACCACGTGTGTCAGCCGCGACGCGTGGATGAACGAATCCCCGAGCGAGCGCGGCATGCGCCGGTTCACGAGGGCGATCACGGTCCGCGCGCGCTCCGCCGCCGCCTTGGTGCACTCGACACCGACGCCGTAGGAGCAGAAGCCGTGCTCGTCGGGCGGGGAGACATGGATGAGCGCGACGTCCACGGCGAGATCGCCCGTGCGCACGAGGGCGGGAATCTCGGAGAGATGCACGGGGACGAAATCGGCGCGGCCGTCGTTGACCGCCTCGCGCACGTTGGCGCCGGTGAAGAGCGCTCGGTGGCGGAAGGAGCCGGCGTGGCGTGGCTCGGCGTAGGCGGCGGACCCGAACGTCATGAGGTGCGTGACCTCGACCCCGCGCAGGTCGGCCGCGCGCGCGACCATCGCGCGTACGAGCTCCTCCGGGTGGTTGCACCCGGCGTGGACCCAGACGTGGTCGCCCGAGCGCACGACGCGCAGGGCCTCCTCCGCCGTGGTGACGCGCTGCCGGTAGGTCTCGGCCCAGGAGGACAGGCTCATCACCCCATGACCCAGGGCATGGAGGCGCCGGGCAGATCGAAGGTGCGCCCGAGCGCGCTCTGGGCGCAGTCGCCGCGGTAGAGGTAGAGGCCGCGGCGCAGCTCGCCGCTCTCCGCCACCGCGCGCTCCAGGTCGCCGTGCCCGATGCCGGTCAAGTAGGGGAGGAGCGCGTTGGTCAGGGCCACCGTCGCCGAGCGCGCCGCCGCCGCGGGCAGGTTGGGCACGCAGAAGTGCAGGATGCCGTCGACCTCGTAGGCGGGCTCGGGGAAGGAAGTCGGTCGCGACGTCTCGAAGCAGCCGCCCATGTCGATGGAGAGGTCGAGCACCACGCTCCGGGGCTTCATCAACGACAACATGGGGCGCGTGACGACCACGGGCGCGCGCTCTCCCCGCACCGCCACCGCGCCCAGCACGAGGTCCGCGAAGCTCAGGGCCTTCTCGACGTTCGCGGGCGTGGCCAGCATGGTGGCGAGGCCGCGCGACCCCACGACCGCCTCCCGGAGCGGCTCCATGCGCGTGTCGAGGAGCATCACCTGGGCTCCCGCGCCGAGCGCGGCCCGCGCCGCCGATCGGCCGAGCACTCCCGCGCCCAATATGGCGACGTGCGCGGGCGGAACGCCGGGCGCGCCGCCCATGAGGATGCCCTTGCCCCCGAAAGCGTTCAGGAGCAGGCAGGCGCCGACGGTGATGGCGAGGCCGCCCGCGAGCTCGGACATGCTCTCGAGCACGGGCGCCCGCCCGGAGGCGTCCGCGATCGCCTCCAGCCCGATCACGCTCACCTTGCACCGCTGGAGGGCCAGCACGCTCTCGCGTCCGCCCGCGGGCAGCATCCAGAAGGCCATGATCACCTGCCCGGGATGCAGCAGCGCCTGGTATTCGTCCGGCTCCGGCGGGAACACGGCCGCCACCAGGTCGGCCCGCGTGAAGAGCTCTTCGCGCGTGTAGGCGATGGTCGCGCCCGCGGACTGGTAGGCCGCGTCTTCGAAGCCGGCGCGGCTTCCCGCGCCGCGCTCCACCCAGACCTGGTGCCCCTCCCGCACGAGGGCCCTGGCTCCGGCGGGAGTGAGCGCCGCACGCTGCTCGCCCACGCGTGTCTCGCGAGGAATGCCGACGTTCATGGTGCGACCTCCGTGGCGGGCGCGGCCGGCGCTCCCGCCCGCTCCCGCAAGTACCGATGGATCGAGGCCGCGGCGCGGCGGCCGTCCCGCATGGCCAGGATCACCGTCGCCCCGCCGCGTGCGAGATCGCCGCCCGCGAACACCGCCGGCCGGTTCGTGCGCTGGTCGCCGTCGACGGTCACGACGCCGCCGGGCCCCACGGCCAGCCCTCGCGTCGTGGACTGGACGATGGGATTGGGCCGCTGGCCGATGGCTTCGATGACCGTCTGCACGGGGAGCACGAACTCGCTGCCCGCGCGGGCGACCGGCCGCCGGCGGCCCGACGCGTCCGGCTCCGCCAGCTCCATGCGCTGGCACTCGAGGCTGCACACCCAGCCCTGGTCGTCACCGGCGATGCGCAGGGGATTGGTGAGGAACAGGATCTCGATCCCCTCGTCCTCGGCATGCCGGATCTCCTCGAGACGCCCGGGCATCTCCGCCCGCGAGCGCCGGTAGACGAGGAGCGCGCGCTCGGCGCCCAGGCGGCGGGCGGTGCGTACGGCGTCCAGCGCGGTGTTGCCGCCCCCGATCACGGCGATCTCGCGGCCGATCTTCACCGGCGTGTCGCGGACGGGGAACGACGCCGCGCCCATGAGGTTCACCCGGGTGAGGAACTCGTTGGCGGAGTACACCCCGCAGAGGGCCTCGCCGGGGATGCCGAGGAACGTGGGGGTTCCCGCCCCCGTGGCCAGGAACACCGCGTCGAACCCCCATTCCGCGAAGAGCTCGTCGAGGCTGGCCGTGCGGCCCACGAGGACGTTCGTCCGGATCTCCACGCCCAGCGCGCGCACGCGCTCCAGCTCCTGGTCGAGGATGGCCTTGGGCAGCCGGAACTCGGGGATCCCGTAACGCAGGACGCCGCCCGCGGCGTGCAGGGCCTCGAACACCGTGACCCCGTAACCGAGGCGCGCCAGATCGGCGGCGCAGGTCAGGCCGGCGGGGCCGGAGCCGACCACGGCCACACGCACGCCGAGCGCGGGTGGGCGAGGCGGAGGCACGATCGGGCCCTGCCTGGCTTCCCAGTCCGCCACGAACCGCTCCAGGAGCCCGATGGCGATGGGCGCGAACCTGCGGCCGACGGTGCACGTCGCTTCGCACTGCGTCTCCTGGGGGCAGACGCGGCCGCAGATCGCAGGCAGGGCGTTGGCTTCGCGGACGCGCGCGGCGGCGCCCGCGAAGTCCTTCACCAGCAGCCGCTGGATGAAGCCGCGGATGTCGACGCCCACCGGGCAGCCTCGCGTGCAGGCCGCGTCGCGGCACTCGAGGCAGCGCGCCGCCTCGATGAGCGCGTGGGGCGCGTCGAACCCCTGCGAGACCTCTTCGAAGTTGGCGGCCCGCGCCGCCGCCGCCTGCTCGTGGGGATGCTGGCGCGGGATCTTCACGCGCGCCGCCGGCTTCAGGGGATTCGCCGAGGCCGCTCGCGCCGTCACGCTCCACCCCCGGAAGCACAGGCGGCCTGGAACCGCGTGTCCGCGGCGCGCTCCTCCGCGGCGTACATCCGCGCGCGGCGGACGAGCTCGTCGAAGTCCACGGCGTGCGCGTCGAACTCCGGCCCGTCCACGCAGGCGAACTTCATGGCGCCGCCCACGGTGACCCGGCATCCTCCGCACATCCCCGTGCCGTCGACCATGAGGGCGTTCAGGCTGGCCCACGTCGGCACCTGTCGGGGGCGCGTCTGCTCGGCCACCGCCCGCATCATGGCCAGGGGCCCGATCGCGTAGACGGCGTCGATGCGCCGCGCCTCCATGAGCTCTTCGAGGGGGCCGGTCACGAGGCCCATGCGCCCGCGGCTGCCGTCGTCGGTGGTGATGGCCAGCGAGTCGGCGCAGGCGGCCATCTCCGTTTCCAGGATCACGAGGTCGCGGTGGCGCGCGCCGATCACCGCGTGCACGGCGTTGCCCGCGGCGCGAAGGGCGCGCGCGATCGGGAGCAGCTCCGCGGTGCCCACACCTCCACCGACGCAGGCCACGGCGCCGTGGACGGCGATGGGCGTGGGATTCCCCAGGGGACCGAGCACGTCCGCCAGCGCATCGCCGGCCCGCAGGGCCGCCATCTGGCGCGTGGTCTTGCCGACGGCCTGGACGATCAGGGTGATCGTGCCACGGCCGGCATCGCCGTCGACGATCGTGAGGGGAATCCGCTCGCCGCCTTCGGCGACGCGGACGATGACGAAGTGTCCCGCTTGCCGCTTGCGGGCGACCAGGGGGGCTTCGATCACGTAGCGCGTGATCGTGGGTGCGAGCGCAACCGCCTCCCGTATCGGAAAGGTCACCGCGCTCCCGCCTGTGCAATGGCGGTGCCGCCGGCGAAACGCTCGAAACGGACGAACGAATGCCCGTGGCCGCTTCGACCGGGCGTCCGTCGTCCCCGCGAGACCGCGAAAAACGCGCGCCTCCCGTGCCGAGGTCGCAAACCTTGCGGGCAATCCGCCCTCCGAGCCCGCTCATGCCCCCCAAACCACTGGCACGACGATTGGTACACCGGAGCGCAGAAGCCGCGCGCGGCGAGGAGGCGTCATGGACCTGACGACCAAGTACCTGGGTCTCGAGCTCGCACATCCGCTCGTGCCGGGCGCCTCGCCGCTGGCGGACGACCTCGACACCGTCCGGCGCCTCGAAGACGCGGGCGCACCCGCGATCGTGATGCGATCCCTCTTCGCGGAACAGATCGCGCGCGAGGAGCTGAGCGCGTACCTGCACCTCGAGAGCCGGGGAGAATCGTTCGCGGAAGCGCTCAGCTATTTTCCGAGCCCGGAAAGGTTCGTGATGGGGCCGGAGGAATACCTCGCGCACCTCACGCGCGTGAAGGCGGCGGTGCGGATTCCCGTCATCGCTTCGCTCAACGGGACACACCCCGGTTGCTGGCGGGACTACCCGCGTGCGATCCAGCAGGCGGGCGCGGACGCCCTCGAGCTGAACATCTACCACCTGCCCACCGATCCCGACGTCACCGGGGACGAGGTGGAGGAGATGGCCCTGCAGGCCGTGCGCGAGGTGAAGCGCGCGCTGCGCATCCCGGTCGCGGTCAAGATCTCGCCCTTCTACAGCGCGATCGCGCACTTCGCGGCGCGACTGGACGCCGCCGGCGCCGACGCCATCGTGATCTTCAACCGCTTCTACCAGCCGGACATCGACCCCGTGTCCCTGAGCGTAGTGCCATCTCTCCAGCTCTCCCGCTCGTCCGAGCTGCCCCTGCGCCTTCGCTGGCTGGCCATCCTGTCCGGCCGCGTGCGCGCGTCGCTGGGTGTCACCGGGGGCGTGCACGACGGTACCGACGCCATCAAGGCGGTCATGGCGGGCGCCCACGCCGTGCAGATGGTGTCGGCGCTCCTCATCCGAGGTCCCGAGTACCTCACGACCGTGCGCGACGAGATGGCGCACTGGCTGGAAGAGCACGAATACGACTCCCTGGCCCAGGCCCGCGGCAGCATGAACCTCGCGGGCTGTCCCGATCCCGCGGCCTACGAGCGCGCGAACTACATGACGATCCTCCAGGGCTGGACGGGCGCGCGCGCCTCCCTCCCGTGACCCGCCAGCTCGAGCGCTACGCCGCGGACGCGCTGCTCCGCGACGGCGGCTCTATCCACGTCCGCGCGATCCGGGCCGACGACAAGGCGCGGTTGCAGGCGCACTTCCACGGCCTCGGGTTCGACTCCGTGCGTTTCCGATTCCTGGGCGGGAAGAAGGACCTGACTCCCGCCGACCTTCGATACTTCACCGAGCTCGACTTCTCGCGGCACGTCGGGCTCGTCGCCTTGCGGCGGCAGGATGGCGAGGAGGAGTTCATCGGCGTCGGCCGCTACATCCGCGCGGAGGACGATCCTCGGCGAGCCGAGTTCGCGCTGGCCGTGGTGGACGCCTGGCAGGGACGCGGCGTGGGCACCCTGCTCATGGAGCACCTGGCCCGCATCGCGGCCGCGGACGGCGTCGAGCGGTTCGAGGCCGAGATCCTGGCCACCAACCGCAAGATGTTCGACGTGGTCGTCGCCCTCGGCTTCCGGGTGGACGAGAGCTCGCGCGCGGGCGTCGTGCACGCCTGGTTCCCGATCGAGCCCACGCCCGAGACCCGGCGCGCCAGCGACGAGCGCGCCTGGCACGCCGCCGCCGAGGGCGTGCGCGCCATGCTCCACCCCCGCTCGGTGGCGGTCGTGGGCGCCTCCCGCGATCCCTCCAGCCTCGGCGCCGCTCTCCTGACCAACCTGGTGCGGCACGGGTTCAGCGGCGCGATCTATCCCGTCAACTCCCGGGCCGACCGCGTCGAAGGCTTGCCCTCATACCCCACCCTGGGCGCCATCGGACATCCGATCGACCTCGTCCTCGTGGCCGTGCCCGCCCCCGGCGTCGAGGCGGTCGTGGACGAGTGCGCACGCATCGGCGCCCGCGGCGTCGTGGTGATCTCCGCCGGCTTCGCGGAGGTGTCGGAAGAGGGTGGCGCCGTCCAGCGCCGCCTGCGTGACCGCGCCCGGGAGTGTGGACTTCGTCTCGTGGGCCCGAACTGCATGGGCGTGATCAACACCGATCCCGCCGTGTCGCTCGACGCCACCTTCGCGCCCACGTTCCCCCCTGCCGGGAACGTCGGCATGCTCTCGCAGAGCGGCGCCCTCGGCGTGGCCGTCCTCGACTACGCCCGCGCCCTGGACATCGGCGTCTCCACGTTCGTGTCCGTGGGGAACAAGGCGGACGTGAGCGGCAACGACCTCCTGGCCTACTGGAAGGACGATCCGCGCACCCAGGTCGTCGCCCTCTATCTGGAGAGCTTCGGCAACCCGCGCCGGTTCGCGCGTCTCGCTCCGGAGGTCGCGCGCCGGAAGCCGATCGTGGCCGTGAAGTCGGGCCGGTCGGCCGCGGGCACCCGAGCGGCCTCGAGCCACTCCGCCGCCCTGGCCAGCCTCGACGTGGCCGTGGACGCCCTGTTCGAGCAGGCCGGAGTCATCCGCACGGAGACGTTGGAGGATCTCTTCGACGTGGTGTCGCTGCTGGCGACGCAGCCGGTGCCGAAGGGACCGCGGGTCGGCGTCGTGACCAACGCGGGCGGGCCGGGGATTCTCCTCGCGGACGCCTGCGAAGCCCGCGGCCTGCAGCTGCCGGAGCTCGCGCCCTCGACCCGGGCCGCATTGCGCGCGTTCCTGCCGCCCGCGGCCAGCGTCGGGAACCCCGTGGACATGATCGCCTCCGCGCAAGCCGGCGATTACGCGCGCGCGATCGAGGCCGTCGGCGCGGACCCGAGCGTGGACTCCGTGGTCGTCATCTTCGTCCCGCCCCTGGCCGTCGGCGTGGAAGGCATCGCCGAGGCCATCGCGCGCGGGGCGGGCACGGTGCCCGCCGGCAAGCCCGTGCTCACCGTGTTCCTTTCCTCGAAGGGCGCGCCGCCCGCGCTCGCCACGGGCCTCCGTGGGCGCCTGCCGTCGTACAGCTTCCCCGAGAACGCGGCCCGCGCCCTGGCCGCGGCCGAGCGCTACGGCCGATGGCGATCGCGCCCGCGCGGTGAGCCGCTTCGTCTGACCGCCCGCGCGCGCGGCGCCGTGCGCGCGATCGTGGACCGGGCCCTGGCCGGCCACGACCAGCCGTTCTGGCTGGACCCCATCGACGCGCAGGAGGTCCTGCGCGCCGCCGACATCACGATCGCCGACGCCCGGCTCGTGACTGCCGATCGGGCGCCCGCCCTCGCGGAGTCGATGGGCTATCCGCTGGTGGCCAAGGCGGTCTCGCCGGGCCTCCTCCACAAGAGCGACATCGGTGGCGTAGCCCTGGGGCTGCATTCGGAAGACGACGTGCGCGCGGCCGTGAGCACGCTGCGCGAGCGTCTGGCCGCGGCGGGCCGGACCCTGGAGCACGTCCTGCTGCAGCGCGAAGTGCCGGGCGGGTTGGAAGCGCTCGTCGGCGTCGTGAGCGACCCTACTTTCGGGCCGCTCGTCCTGTGCGGCCTCGGAGGCGTGCAGGTGGAGCTGCTGCGGGATGCCGCGTTCCGCTTGCCTCCGGTGACCGACGTCGATGCGTCCGAGATGATCGACCGCCTGCGGATGAAGGCCCTCCTGGATGGTTACAGGGGATCGCCGCCCGCGGATCGCGACGCGCTGATTCAGCTCGTCCAGCGCGTGTCGGCGCTCGTGGAAGCGGTCCCCGAGCTGCGCGAGCTGGACCTCAATCCCGTGAAGGTGCTGGCCCGTGGAGGTGGGGCCGTGGTCGTGGACGCCCGTGTGCGGCTCGGTCCGCTCTCCCTGGCCGAGATCGGCTGACACGCGGCCCCGCAAGACCTACGCGGGAGGCCGCACGTGGCGCAAGTCTTGCGCGAGCCGGCCCTGAAATCGAACTTCAAGTTCATTACGGCACCGTGAGTTGGGAGCGGCCCGTGCCCCCCGCCGCCCGGCACGTCGGTTGATGTAGTCCAGGGTGTGGCTTCGATCGATTTGGCCGTTCCCACGGAGAGCGCGGTCGTCCTGGTCGGGAACCCCAATGTCGGAAAGAGCGCGTTGTTCGGCGCCCTCACCGGTGCCTACGCGACCGTCTCCAACTATCCCGGCACCACGGTCGAGGTCACTCGCGCCACTTGTGCGTTCGGAGACCGCCGGCTCCGCGTCGTGGACACCCCGGGCGCGGCCTCGCTCGTCCCGCTCTCCGAAGACGAGCGCGTCACGCGCGACATCCTGCTGTCCGGAGAGGCCGGCGCCGTCGTCGTCGTCGGTGACGCCAAGAACCTCGAGCGGGTGGTCACCCTCGCCCTCCAGGTCGGCGAGATGGGCCTGCCCTACGTGCTCTGCGTGAACATGATGGACGAGGCGACGGAGCGCGGGCTCTCCGTGGACACGAGCCGCCTTGCCGCGCGCCTCGGGGTGCCGGTGGTCCCCACGGTCGCGATCTGGCAGCAAGGTCTCCCCGAGCTGCGCGCCGCGCTTCGGTCGGCGCGGCCGGGGCACGCGCGCGTGCGCTACCCGGAGCCGGTCGAGCGCGCGGCCGCCGATCTCGCACGCGAGCTTCCGGCGGCGGCGGTGACGCCCCGGTCGCTGGCCCTCCTCCTCCTGGCGACGAACGAAGCGCACGCCGCGGACCTGCCCGCGCCGAAGCGGGGAGGACGCGCAGCCGTCGAGGAGGCGCGCCACCGGCTCGCGCGCGAGCTCCCGGAGCCGCCCGGCTACGCGATCCACGAGGCCCGCCGCGCGCTGGCGGCGGAGATCGCGCTCGAGGCAGGGGCGGCCGTGCCGCTCCGGCGCCGCGTGCGACGTGTCGCGGACCGCCTGGAGCCGCTGACCACGCATCCGGTGTGGGGATACCCCATCCTGGCCGTCGTCCTCGCCCTCGCTTATCTGTTCGTGGGGAAGTTCGGAGCGGGCACGCTCGTGGGCCTCTTCGAGAACGACCTCTTCGGCGGCCTGGTCAACCCGCTGGCCGTGGCCGCGGCCGAGCGCGTGCTGCCCTGGACGTTCGCACGCGACTTGCTCGTGGGGCCCTACGGCGTGATCACCATGGCCCTCACGTATTCCCTCGCCCTCGTGCTTCCGATCGTGGGGACTTTCTTCGTCGCCTTCGGTGCGCTCGAAGACTCCGGCTACCTGCCCCGGCTGGCCGTGATGGTGGACGGGCTCTTCCGCCGCATGGGCCTCAACGGCAAGGCGGTGCTGCCCATGGTGCTCGGGCTCGGCTGCGACACCATGGCCACCCTCACCACGCGCATCCTGGAGACGCGCAAGGAGCGGATGATCGTCATCCTTCTCCTCGCCCTCGGCGTCCCGTGCTCGGCCCAGCTCACGGTCGTGCTCGCCCTGCTCGGGCCCCTGCATCCCGCGGCCTTCGTCCTGTGGTGCCTGGTGATCGTGTCCGTGATCATCCTCGTCGGACGCCTGGCCTCGGCCGTGATCCCCGGCCGCAGCAGCGATTTCGTCCTGGAGCTGCCGCCGCTGCGCGTGCCCCGGCTCGGCAACATCGCGGTCAAGACGCTCGGCCGCATCGAGTGGTACCTCAAGGAGGCGGTGCCGCTGTTCGTGCTGGGCACGCTGATCCTGTTCACGGCGGACCGGCTTCATCTCCTGGGGCACCTGCAGCGCCTCGGCGAGCCCATCGTCTCCGGCCTGCTCGGCCTCCCCGCGGAGGCGGCGGGAGCCTTCGTCGTCGGCTTCCTGCGCCGCGACTTCGGCGCGGCCGGCCTCTACGCGCTGGCCCGCGCGGGCCGGCTCGACTCGGTGCAGGCCCTGGTGGCGGCGGTGACCATCACCCTGTTCATCCCCTGCATCGCGAACTTCTTCATGATCGTGAAGGAGCGAGGATGGCGGACGGCGACGGCGGTGGCGGCCTTCATCATTCCCTTCGCCGTCCTGGTGGGCGCGGCCCTGAACGCGGTCCTGGGAGCCGTCCGCCCGTGAGCGGCCCGGCGCGCCCGCTGTCCTTCGAGCCCGCGACGGACGAGGCCACGGCGTTCGCCTGTGCGCTCTGCGGCCTCCGCTTCACGCACGGCGGACAGGTCTGCGCGTCCTGTCCCATCACGCACGGCTGCGACGAGCTCGTGCGCTGTCCCCGCTGCGGCTACCAGTTCCCGCGGGGCTCCCGCACCCTGGCCTGGCTGCAGCGCCTATGGGACCGCTGGCGCGCACCTTCGGAGAGGCCGGCGCCCGCGGAGCCCCATCCCGTCCAGACCCTGGATCACCTGCGCCCGGGCGAGGTCGCGCGTGTCCTGAAGGTCTCCGCCGCCGACGTCCCGATGCTGATGAAGCTGTCCCAGCTCGGCCTGGTGCCGGGAGCGGAGGTCCGGATGCAGCAGAGCCGGCCGGCCGCGGTCGTGCGCGTCGGCGAGACGACCGTCGCCTTGCAGCGCGCCGTCGCTCGCGTCGTCCACATCCGCCGGACGGCCTAGGCGGGAGAGGGGCGGTCGGCCTTGGTCTCCCACTCGGAGGTCCAGGGCGGGAGCAGCCGCACGAGGCCCCACAGGATGGCGAAGGGCAGGGCCAGCAGCAGGGCGGCGGTGAAGAGGCCCTCCCGGGTCGCGAACTCCATCTTGTAGGTCGTGTAGCCGAGGAAGCTCTTGGAGAAGAGCTGTCCGCCGATGACGATGTTCCACCTCATCGCGAAGATGCCCACCAGGGTCAGGACGGTGGCCGCCGCGTAGAGGCCGCGCCGCGCCCTCTCGGTGAGGGACAGCACCTGGGCCAGGGCGAGGAGCCCGATGGGCAGCATGGTCCCGGCGACGATCTGCACGAGGATGTGCGAAGCGTAGAGGCGCGTGTGCACCATGAAGTCGAGCGACTTGAAGGACTCGTCCGCCTCGTAGACACGGTGCAGCAGGTCCAGCATCTCCAGGGAGAAGTCGATGACGAAGGCGTAGAGCAGGTAGCGGCCCATGGTGTCCGCGCAACGCATGTCGGTGGCCACGCCCTTGAGCGCACACACGGCCATGTACATGAGGAGAACGAGGGCGATGCCGGAGACGATGGCGGAGAAGAGGAAGACGATCGGCATCAGGGGCGTGGACCACCAGGGATTCGCCTTCACGGACCCGAAGATGAAGCCCACGTACCCGTGCAGCAGGAACGCGGACGGGATGCCGATCAAGGTCACGAGCCAGCCCACGCGGTCGTCGAGGGCGAGCGCCCGTTCCGAGATGTTCCGCGATCCCAGGGTGAGCACGCGGTACACCCGGCGGCGCCAGCCGGTGGTGGAGTCGGCGAGCAGCACGATCTCGCGCCGCCACTCCAGCCAGATCTCGAGCAACAGCACGGCCATCAGGTACCAGAGGTAGACGAAACCGAACATGGCCATGGCCGAGGTCAGGTGCGGGGTGAGGTACATCTCGAACGACCGCTCGGGATGGCCGAGGTGGAGCTGGAGGGGCAGAGGCGCCACGAGCAGGAAGGCAAGCGCGGTGAGCAGGGCCAGGCGGTAGGTGGGCTTCACCTGCTCGACCTTGAACACGCGCTCGAGCGACGCCAGGATGAACGCGCCCGCCACCAGGCCCGTGATGAACGGGTACAGGACGATGAGCAGCCCCCATTGCAGCTCCATCTCGTTCGGGTACATGTAGCCGTCGACGCCCGGGATCATGTTTCCCACCTGCTCCTCCTAGCGCACGGAGCCGTCGAGGCCCGCGTAGAAGACCTTGGCGTGCGTGGCCATCTGCGGCTTGAGCACCTGGATGCTGCGGGTGCGCAGGAACTCGTGCACGGGGTCCTTGGGATCCTTGAGATCGACGAGCTGGCGGGCGCCGGTCGGGCAGGCCTCGGCGCAGGCGGTGGTGAGCCCCTTGGTGATCCGGTGGTAGCAGAGGTCGCACTTGTCGACGACGTGCCGGCGCGGGTCGATGTAGCGGCACCCGTAGGGGCAGGCCTGGACGCAGTACCGGCAGCCCAGGCAGTAGTCTTTGTCCACGAGCACCACGCCGTCCCGGCTGCGGAAGGTCGCACCCACCGGGCAGACCTGCACGCATGGAGACTCGACGCAGTGGTTGCACAGCTTGGGCACGAAGAAGCTCTTCGCTCCGTCCCCGGGCTTGTAGCGCTCGGGGAAGCCGTCGAAGCCGCCGTTGGGGGAGTCCACCGCCGGGTGCTCGATGTCGCTGGGGTCCACGTGGTAACGCTCGACCCAGGTGCGGAAGTAGTACGGCTCGTGGGGGACGTCGTTCTCTTCCTTGCACGCCCGCACGCAGTTGCCGCACCCGATGCACTTGTCGATGTCGATGATCATCCCCCACCAGTGATCGGTCTCCGCGTAGCCGGGCGCGGCCTCGGCCTGCCCGGCGAGCACGTGCTCGAGGGCGCCGGCGGCGGCCCCGGTGAGGAGGAGGAGCTTGCCTGTTCGCGACAGGAACTCGCGCCGGTCGACGGTCATCGGGACCCCCCTCCAAGTCCGGGATCGTGCGCGGCATGGCACTCCGTGCAGGCGCCCTTGGGCGCGTGTTCGGCCACGTCGATCTGCGGGAACGAGCTCGGGCGGCCGACGAGCTCGGTATGGCACCGGAGGCAGAGCGCGCGGCCGTCCGGCCGGGTGGGCTTGACCGAAGGGTCGGCGGCGTGGACGGCGAGCGCGCCGTGGCAGGCTTCGCAGGCGGGCCGGGCGTGTTTCCCCTTGGCGTTCGTCTCCGCGACGTCCGTATGGCACTCCTCGCAGGCGGCCCGTCCCGCGAAGACGGTGGGCAGCTGGCGCCGTTCCTCGGTCGCCCCCGCGCGATAGTGCCCGTGCTTCCCGAACCCTTCGGGGACGAGGAGGCGCTGGGCCAGGAAGAACCCGACGACGCCCAGCAGGAACAGTGCCGCCACCCGCCCGAGGTGCTCCGCATCCCGGAGGAGTGGGGTTCTCGGCGCGGGTGCTTCCATCGGCGCGGCCTCCAGCGCCGAGAGCCGGCGCCGATGGAAGTGTGGCCCTCTCGATCGACGGCGTTAATGGATCAAAGGGTTCAGCCGTCTCGATCGGACGCTACTTCTTGGCCGGCTCGGTCTGTTTCTGCAGCCAGGCCACGACGGCGGCGAGATCCTCGTCGGTGCCCGTGAAGTTCTTGAGGTGCTTCTTGCCGTTCTTGTCCGCTTCCTTCTTGATGAACTTGGTGAGAAAGGCCGCGTCCTCCTTGGAAGCGAGGCCGGCGAGGTCCGGCGCCTTGATCTTGCTCGTGGGCGTGATGCCGGCCGAGCTGACGGCGTGGCACATGTTGCACTTCTGGTCGAGGAAGACCTGCTTGCCGTCCGGGGCGGCGGCGGAAGCAGAGGGGCCGGCGACGGATGCCACCGTGATCACGACAGCCGCCGCGACGAGAGGGCCGAAGATGCGGGAAAGGCCTCGAAACATGAAGCGTCCTCCTTTAGAGATACGACCCACCGGGGTCCGACGCATGGAAACATCCGTCGGGTGAGGTGTCAAAGAACGTTTGCATCAGTCGTCTCTGGTCGTGAACGTGAAGGCCATTCCATAGCTCCCGTTGGCGCTGCGCCCGCCGCAGCCAAGTCATCCCGGGACCGCTTCCGCCGGGAAGGTCACCGGCGCGACGGCCCGGTCCTGGTGCCTGACTTCTGATCCCCACTTCCACAGCAGGTAGACGGCGGGATACACGAGCAGTTCCATCAGGAACGACGTAGCCAGGCCGCCCACCATGGGCGCGGCTACCCGCTTCATGACATCCGATCCCGCGCCCGTCGACCACATGATCGGCATGAGGCCCATCATGGCCGCCGCCACCGTCATCATCTTCGGGCGCACGCGCTTGACCGCGCCGTGGATGATCGCCTCGTGCAGATCGGCCAGGTGGCGCAGGCGTCCCTTGGCCTTGGCGTCCTCGTAGGAGAGATCGAGGAAGAGGAGCATGAACACGCCCGTCTCCGCGTCGAGGCCCATGAGCGCGATCATCCCCACCCAGGCCGCGATGGAAACGTTGTAGCCGAGCAGCCACATGAGCCAGACCGCGCCCACCACCGAGAAGGGCACGGCGAGCATCACGATCCCGGCCTTCACCGCCGATTTCGTGTTCATGTAGAGCAGGAAGAAGATGACGAAGATCGTGATCGGCACCACGAGCTTGAGCCGCTCGCGAACGCGCAGCATGTTCTCGTACTGGCCCGACCACTCCAGGGAATAGCCGGGCTTGAGGGAGACGGTCGCGGCCGCGACCTTCTTGGCCTCCTCCACGTAGCCGCCGATGTCGCGGCCCGCCATGTCGACGAAGACGTAGCCGGCGAGCAGACCGTTCTCGTTGCGGATCATGGAAGGGCCGGTGACCATCTTCAATTCCGCGATCTGCGACAGCGGGACCTGGGCCCCCGAGGGCGTCATGACGAGGACGCGGCCCAGGGCGTCGATGTCGTCCCGCAGCTCGCGGGGGTAGCGGACGTTGACGGGGAAACGCGCGCGGCCCTCGATGGTGGTGGACACGTTCTCGCCCCCCACGGCGGACATGATGACGTCCTGGGCCTGGGCCACCGTGATCCCGTAGCGCGCCAGCTCTCCGCGTCTCAGGTCGAAGTCCACGAAGTAGCCGCCGGCCACGCGCTCGGCGTAGACGCTGCGCGTCCCGCGCACGTCCTGGAGAGCGCCCTCGAGCCGCCGCCCGATGGCCTCGATCTCCACCAGGTCGGGACCGTAGATCTTGATGCCGACCGGAGTGCGCACTCCCGTGGTGAGCATGTCGATGCGGGCCTTGATGGGCATCGTCCAGGCATTGGTGGTGCCGGGGATCTGCAGCGCCTTGTCCATCTCGCCCACCAGCTCCTCCCAGGAGATCCGGTCCGGCCACACCCGGCGCCAGAGGAAGCGGCTCAGCCACTCCGGCGACCAGGAGGAGTACCAGCGCGCCTTGCTGCGCCACTGGTCCGGGGGCTTGAGCAGCAGGGTCGTCTCCATCATCGAGAAGGGCGCAGGGTCGGTGGAGGTCTCGGCGCGGCCGGCCTTGCCGAACACGCGCTCGACCTCGGGGAACGACCCCAGGATCTGGTCCTGCACCTGGAGGAGGCGGCTGGCCTCGGTGACGCTCAGGCCGGGCAGCGTGGTCGGCATGTAGAGGAGCGTCCCTTCGTTCAGCGGCGGCATGAACTCGTGGCCCAGCCCCAGGTAGACGGGCACGGTGGTGGCGACGACCAGGACGGCGGCGCCGATGGTGGCCCGCGGATGCCGCAGGACGAGGCGGCAGGCCGGCTCGTAGGCGCGGAAGAGCACCTTGCTGATGGGGTGCTTCTCTTCGGGGTAGTAGCGTCCGACCGTGACCTGGTTCACCAGCCAGCTCAGGACGCGCGGCCGGAAGTGGACGAAGTCCATCCGCGCGAAGAGCATGCGCAACGCGGGGTCGAGGGTGAGGGCGAGAAAAGCGGCGATGAACATGGCCAGGTTCTTGGTCCAGGCCAGGGGCTTGAAGAGCCGGCCTTCCTGGTCCACCAGCGTGAAGATGGGCAGGAACGCGACGGCGATGACGAGGAGCGAGAAGAAGACGGACGGGCCCACCTCGAGCAGGGCGTCGAGGCGCACCTGGTGGAAGTCGCCTTGGCGGCCCCCGTGCTCCCACAGCTCGAGCTTCTTGTACGCGTTCTCGACTTCCACGATCGCCCCATCCACGAGCACGCCGATCGAGATCGCGATGCCGGCCAGCGACATGATGTTGGACGAGAGGCCCATGAAGCTCATCGGGATGAAGGCGAGGAGCACCGAGACGGGGATCGTGATGATGGGGACGATGGCGGACGGGATGTGCCAGAGGAAGAGCAGGATGACCAGGCTGACGATCGCCATCTCCAGGAGCAGCTCGTGCTTCAGCGTGTCGATCGAGCGCTGGATCAGCTCCGAGCGGTCGTAGGTCGGGACCACCCGGACGCCCTTCGGCAGCGACGGCTGGACCTCCTGGAGCCGATGCTTCACGCGCTCGATGACTGCGCGGGCGTTCTCGCCGTCGCGCATCACGACGATCCCGCCCACCACGTCGCCGAGCCCGTCGAGGTCGGTCACGCCGCGCCGGATCTCCGGGCCCAGCGCCACCTGCCCCACGTCGCGCAGCAGCACCGGCGTGCCACGCTCGTCCGTCTTGAGCACGATCTGCTCGAGGTCGGCCGTGGACTTGACGTAGCCACGGCCGCGGACCATGTACTCGCGCCCCGAGAACTCGAGCAGGCGCCCGCCCACTTCGTTGTTGCTGGCGCGGACGGCTCCCGCCACGTCCATGATGGCGAGGTCGTAGGCCTTCAGCCGGTTGGGATCGACCGTGACCTGGTACTGCTGGACGAAGCCGCCGACGGAGGCGACCTCGGCCACCCCCGGCACGGACTGGAGGCGGTAGCGCAGGTTCCAGTCCTGGAAGCTGCGGAGGTCGGCCAGCGAGTGCTGGCCGGAGTCGTCGACCAGGGCGTACTGGAAGACCCAGCCCACGCCGGTGGCGTCCGGCCCCAGCTCCGTGCGGACGCCCGGCGGGAGCAGGGGCTGGATCTTGCTGAGGTACTCCAGCACGCGGCTGCGCGCCCAGTACAGGTCCGTCCCGTCCTTGAAGATGACGTAGACGTAGCTGAAGCCGAAGTCCGAGAATCCCCGGATGGTCTTGACGTTGGGGGCGCCCAGCAGCGCGGTCACGATGGGGTAGGTGACCTGGTCTTCCATGATGTCGGGGCTGCGATCCCATCGCGAATAGACGATGACCTGGGTGTCGCTGAGATCGGGGATCGCGTCCACGGGGATGTGCTGGACGGTGTAGAGGCCGTAGGCGACGGCCACGGCCGTGGCCAGCAGCACCAGCAGCCGGTTGTTCGCGCTGAAGCGGATGATGGACCGGATCATTTATTGGCGTCCTCGCTCCGCGTGGAGCTTCGATTGAACGCCGCGCCGGGAGTGAATCCCGACGCGGCGGTAGTGGAGACGCTCCGCTGCGGAAAACGCGACCGCCTCTCAGTGCGCATGGCTGGAGGCGGGCGGCGCTGGCTTCGGTGGCGCCGGCGAGATGGCGGCGAGGGCCGCCTTGAGGCTCGACTCGGAGTCGAGGAGGAAGTTGGCGCCGGTGACCACGTCCTCGCCCTCGGCCACTCCCGACAGCACCTCCACGCCCGCGGCGACCTTGGCGCCCACCTGCACCTCTCGAGGCTCGAGCCCGCCATCACCGTGGTCGACGAAGGCGAGCGTCCGCTCTCCCGTCTTGATCAGCGCGCTGTCCGGGACCACCAGGCCCTCTCCCCGCGCGGTGTGGAGCGCCACGTCGGCGAACATCTCGGGCTTGAGCTGGCCGTCCGCGTTGTCGACCTCCACGCGCACCTTGATGGTCCGGGTCTTCTCCTCGACCACGGGCGCGATGTAGGTGACCGATCCGCGCCAGGTCCGGCCCGGAAGGTAGGAGAGGCCCAGCTCCGCGGGCATCCCGATGCGCACCGCGGGCAGGTCGGTCTCGTAGACGTCGGCCAGTACCCAGAGGTGGCTGAGGTCGGCGATGTCGAACAGCGTGTCCACCGAGGTCACGCGCATCCCGTGGGTCGCCATCTTCTGGGTGACGTAGCCGCTCACCGGCGAGTAGAGGTCCAGGGTGCGGCGCACCTCACCCGTGCTCTCCAGGCGGGCGATGTCGGCGGGACGGATGTCGAGGAGCAGCAGGCGCTGACGGGCGGCCTCGAGCAGGTCCACGCCGCCCTGCGCCACCGAGGTTATGGAGCTGGAGCCGAGCTGCTTCCGGGCACGCGAGGCCAGGAGGTACTCCTGTTGCGTCGCCACCAGCTCGGGGCTGTAGAGGGAGACGAGCGGCTCGCCCTTGCGGACGAACTTGCCCGTGTAGTCCACGTACAGGTGCTCGATGTAGCCCTCGAGCTTCGTGTGCACGTGGTGGAGCCGGCGCTCGTCGGCGGTGACGCGCCCGACGGTGCGGATCGTGCGCTGGAGCGAAGTCCGCCGCACCGGCTCGCTGCGGAGGCCGAGCACGCCCCGCCGCGCGGGCGAGAGGTCGACCCGCGCCCGGCCGGCGACGGCGCCCTCCTGTGTCCCGCCACCCGGCGATGGAGACTCCGTCGGCACGAGCTTCATGCCGCAGATCGCGCAATCGCCGGGCTTGTCCGAGACGAAGTGGGGGTGCATCGGACAGTGGTACTGGACGTGCCCGGACTCCGCCCTCGCGTGCTCCACGCCGCGCCGGCACGCCGTCCACACCCCGGCGGATGCGATCAGCGCGACAGCGGCGGCTCCGAGCAGGACGGTCTGGCGTGCGGTGCTCATGTTCTTCTCCCTCGTCAACGGGACATCGATCCCATGACTGCGCTCGACGCCGTGCCCGCGGGCCCCGTGCTCATGCCCGTGGCTCCGGTCAGGGAGGGCAGGTCCGACGTCGGTTCCAAGGTGGCTTCGTCGAGGCTGGCCCGCAGCCGCGACTGTCCGGCCACGAGACGCACCAGCGTCACGCGATCGCCGTACAAAGTCGTGAGCGCCTCGAGCACGGTGACGAACGGGACGCGCCCCGTCTCGTAGCTGGCCACGGCCGCCTCCACGCTCATGCGGTCCTGGGGCACGATGCCCTCGCGGTAGAGGGCGGCCATCTCCCGTGCCGCTGCGAGCTGGGCCAACCGCTCCTCCGTGCGCAATCCCAGTTGCAGCTCGACCGCGGAGAGGCGCGCCTGGGCCGCGGCCACGAGCGCCTCGGCCTCGGCCACGGCGCTCGCGCGCCGCGTCCGATTCAGGGGCAGCGTGACGCTGACGCCCCCCTGCCACATGGGATCGAGGCCCCCGCGGTTCATGTAGCCGGCCTGCACGCCGAAGTCGGGACGCCCCTCCTTCTTCGCGAGAAGGACGGCGAGGCGGGCGCGTTCCAACGCGATGGCGGCGGCGGCCCGCTCGGGGCTGAGGGCGACGAGCCGGGCGAGCTCGGCTTCGAGCCCCGCCGCCGGCTCGGCGGGAGCCAGGATGGCGCTGGTCTCGAGCGGCGTCGCAATGGAACGGGCGAGGAGCCGGTTGATCTCGGCCACGCGCACCGCCGCCTCGGCCGCCTGCTCGGCCAGGACCTGCCCGACGCGCGTCAGCTCCACCTGGGTGCGCAAGACGTCCTGCTGGTTGCCCTGACCCACCGCATACCGTGCGCGGGCGACGCCTTCGATCTGGCGCCAGACGTCCGCCTGCTCGTGGGTCAGGGCCGCGATGGCGCGTGCCTCGAGAAGGCCGTAATAGGCGCGCCGCACGGAACCGGCGACGCTCAGCCGCGCGCGTGCGACCTGCTGAGAGACCTCGTCCGCCTCGCGTGCCGCGATCTCGCCGCGGAGGCGGAGCTTGCCGGGCCAGGGCAGGGTCTGGCCCGCCACGACGGCGAGGTTCGTGTCCGTCAACCGCCCGAGGGACGGCGACCAGCCTTCGTTCGTGTAGCCGAGGCCCAGCCACGGGTCGGGCCGCGCCGAGACCTGGGCCGGCCGTTGCCCGGCCGCGCGCGCGAGCTGCTCCGCGGCCTTCAGGTCGGGGTTGGCGGAAAGCGCTTCCGTGACGAGCGCGGACAGATGGGAATCATCGACCGGTACCGCGGGGGCGGCGAGCGCGCCGGCGAGGGCGCACGCGAGCACGACGTTCGAGATCATTCCGTACCTCTGCCGCGAAGGCGGCGGTCTTCCCGTGCCGCCCGCGGGCAGACCGCGGGCGACGGCGTAGTGACGCGCGAGGCCGGTCAGGCCTCGGGGCAGAGGTTCAGATGCGGAGGATCAGCGGGGCACGACTGGGAACCGGCGAGGCGAGGACGGCGAGCACCGGCTGCGGGAGGCCGGCGGCCTCGATGACGGAGGCGGCGGTCAGGGCCGCGAGCGAGACGCCGGCCGGGACCGGTGTCGAGACGCGCGGGGTGCCCGTATCCGGCGCGCAGCAGGACGGGGCGGCGGCCGCGATCCCGGCTTCCGGCGGGCAGCAGTCGTGCGCCGATCCGGAGGCCGTTCGCGCGGGAGGCGACAGGCACGGGCAGACGACCGCGAGGAGGAAGGCCACGCTGGCCATCGCAGCCATCGCACCGAGACGAGAGCGGCGCACCACGCTCAGCATGGAACCACGCCGGTGCTCACGAGTCAAACCCCTTCTTCGCCGCGCGCAGGAACCCGGCCGCAGGCCGCCGCGTCGAGCGGCGGCGCTCCGGGGGAGCGTATCCGAGACGGAACACGTGCTGCGGGTAGACCTCTTCGGGCAACAGCTCGGCCACGGCCGCTCGCGTCATGGGCGACTGCATGAGCGCGCTCAGGGGCTGGAGAGCCACGCCCATCCGCGTGGCGGTGAGGGCCAGCCGCTCGAAGGCCTGGCCGGCGCGGACCTGCACGGCGCGGTTGTCGGCCCGCGACGTGAGCACGCCGAGCGCGGGCGCGCTGTGCAGGCGGGCGACCTCCTTGTGGGCCGCGGTGGCCCCGACGTCCACGTGTTTCACGACCAGGGCGCCCGCCGCGGCCTCGAACCAGCCGTGCCCGAAGACGCCGCTGCCGATCGATTCCGCCAGCTCGCGCCGGTAGGCCGGATCGGAGTATTGAGTGCGCTCGGCGAGGGCGAGGAGCGGCTCGACGCGGCCGGACGTCTCCGCGTCGGTGACGAGCCAGAGCTGGACGTCCTGGTCGTGCACGGCTGCGTAGAGGCCAGCCATGACGTCGCGGGCGAGGGGACGCCGGCGATAGGGCCGCCGATTCGTCTGTCGCTTTCCGATGGCGCCGAACAGGGGCACGCGGCGGTCTTCGGCTCTTCCCCCCGGCTCGAAGCGGGCGACCGCGGCCAGGCCGTCGGCGCGCTCCTCCTCGACGTACGACACGCTCGCCTTGTACCCGTGATGGGCGCCGGCCACGAGCAGGTTCTCGAGCGCGCACCCGGCGCTCAGGTACAGCTCGCGCTGGTCGGGATCGGCGACGCGGAGCCAGCGGTCGCGGTCTACGAAGATTCGGATCTCGTTGCCGCGGACGGTGAACGACCAGGGCTGGGTGTTGCGGATGGAAGGCGCGAGGCGCGCGTAGTCCACCAGCGACTGAAGCAGCATGTCGCCTCCTAGCGCACCGCCGGCGCCAGGGCCGATGCCGCCGGGGCGGGAGCGGAAGTCCGGGCCGCGCGGACGCGGAAGAAGGCGGCCGCGATGACCGCCACCTCGAAGGCCACGAAGGCCCCGACGTACGCGTAGCCGCCGGAGCCGAAGCCGTACGAGTGGAGGCCGGTGCCCAGGATGAAGTTCACGCCGTACCAGGCCATGAGCACGGTCAAGCCGCCCAGGAGCGCGCCCACGGCGAGGCCGAAGTCGCGGATCCAGCCCAGGAAGCGCCCGTGCAGGATCGCGAGGTAGGTCAGCAGCGCGATGAGGGCCCACGTCTCCTTCGGGTCCCAGCCCCAGAACCGGCCCCACGAATACGAGGCCCACACGCCCCCGAGGAGGGTGCCCGCGGCCAGGAAGAGCGTGCCCGCCTGCAGGGATCGATAGAGGAAGAGGGACATCGTGCGCAGCAGCTCGCGGCGTCCGGGGGCGAAGAAGTAGAGGGTCAGGTTGAGATGTCCGAGGGCCACGCCCAGGAAGAAGGCGGCATAGCCGAGCGTGATGGTGAGGACGTGCACGGTGAGCCACATGTTGTCGCGCAGGACGGGCACCAGCGGCTCGATGGAGCCGTCGAGGATCGGAAGGCTGTCGGCCAGGATGAGGAGGAGGACGCTGAGGCCGCTCGCGCAGGCCGCGAAGTAGCGCACGCGATAGGCGGTCTCGAAGGCGAGCGCGAACAGCACCGCGCCCCAGGACACGAAGATCACGGACTCGTACATGTTGGTGACGGGCGGCCGGCCGGAGATCAGCGTGCGCAGCAGCATCCCGTAGGACTGGAGCAGGAAGGCCGCCGTCACCAGCGCGAAGCCGGCGCGCGTGATCGCACGCGATCCGAGGGGGAAGCTCGCGGCCAGGCCGAGGAATCCGAAGAGGTAGAGGATCCAGGCGAAGCGGAAAGGCTTGACCCGGTTGTAGAGGACCTCGCGCTGGAGGTCGGCCTCGGAGGCGGATACGGTCGTCACCGCGCCCAGGCGCGCGTGGAGCGCGGAAGCCGCGGTCCCGACTTCGCGGTCGTCGCCCGCGGCATAGGCGGTGAGAAGGGCGCGGGCGAGGAGGCCGACACGGCGGGTCTCCGTTTCTTCGCCGTGCATGGCGTGAGCCCAGGACGACCAGGCGGCGCCCGCCTCTCCGGCCTCCGGCACCACATGGAGGGCCTCACCGGTGAAGATCTCGGACATGAGGGCCAGGTTGCCGTACAGATCGGCGACCTCGCGCTCGACGGGATCGAGGCGGGCTTCGCTGTCGCCCTCTTCCTTCGCGCGCACGGCATCCGCTGCCTTCAGGAACGGATCGTGCGTGGCCAGCTCACGGAACGAGTAGCGGTCGCGGGTGGTGGAGAGGCCGACGGCGGAACGCAGGCCGGCGTGGCTCACGCGGACGATCGGCGCGTCCTTCCAGCGCTCGGGGTCCGCCATCATGGCCACGACCCATTCCACGGGATCGAGGCCGCGCACCGATTCCGCTCCGAACGCGCGCCCGCCGGTGATGCGACGGGCGGACTCGCGCGCGAACGTATCCAGCGGCTTGACGCGCCCGCCGTCCTGAACGGCGAGGGTGCGGAGGGCGTCCACCGGCGTCGCCGCCGCCGCGTTCACGAGCAGCACCGTCCACACCGCCGCCGCCGCGCCCACACCTCGAACGATGGAGCCTCGCGTCATCACTCCTCCGATCCCACGCCCACGGGCTCCGGCTCCGCCTCCCGGAGCGCATGGGCGCGCGCGGGCAGGACGAGCACGGGGCAGGAGGCGCGGCGCACGACCTTGTGAGCGGTCGATCCGAACAACGTGGAGTCCATGGGGCCGCCGTGTGCCCCCATGACGATCAGGCCGGCGGAGCGTTCGCGCGCGGAGCGCAGGATCTCGCGGTCGGGCCAGCCCCACGCCAGGGATGCCTCGGGGACGTCGCGGTGGTCCGCGGCCAGGCGACGGAGGCGGCGGCGGACGCTGTCCTCGGCATCCGCGCGATAGGCCTTGCGGTCGAAGCCCGGAGGCACCGGCGTGGGCGGTCCGCTCACTCGCTCGATCACGTGGAAGAGGACCAGCCGGGACTGCGTCTCCGCGGCCAGCAGGCCGGCTTCATGGGCCGTCCGCTCCGACGTCGGCGAGAAGTCCACCGGGCAGAGGATGGTGTCGAAGCGGGCGGTGGGGGCCAGGCGTGAGCGCGGAGCGATGGTCAGGACGGGGCACGGTGAGGCCCGCAGGACCGCCTCCGTCACCGATCCGAGCGCCCAGGCTTCGAGGCCGTGCCTCCCGTGGGTCCCCATGACGATCAGGTCGAACGCCTCCGTACGCGCGGCGTCGAGGATCTCCGTCGCGGGGTTGCCCTCGCAGAGGTCGACGCGGACGGTGACGCCCTCTTCCCGCGCGGACTGAGCGAACGCGTGCAGGTCGCCGCGCAGCTTCTCCCGCATCTCCGGCGAGAGCCAGGGGCCGGGGACATAGGCCACCTCCGCCGCCGTGATGGCCACGGGCGCGACATAGAGGAGCGTGATCTCCGCCTCGTACCAGCGGGCGAGGGCGACCGCTTGCGCGAGCGCGTTCTTCGAGAGATCGGAAAAGTCGGTCGGGCACAGGATGCGGCTGATCGTGATCACAGCGTCACCTCCGCAACACGGTCTGTCCAGGACGAGCGCCGCGCGGCCCGCCGCGCCTGGCGGCGGATCAGCCACGGCTTGACGTAGAACATCCAGGCCACGCCCAGGCTCACCAGCCCCGTGCCGAGGTACACGAGGGGAAGGCCGGGCGAGCGGGAGACGGAGAGGATCGACATCATGGGCTGTCCCTCCACGAAGGACGCCTGGAAGAACACGTATCCATCCCGGTGCAACGGGTGGTTCATCGAGATGAGGTGCTCGGAGCGGGTGCCGTCGCGCTCCTCGATGCGGACGCGGCTCTCGTAGCTGGCCGGACGGCGCGAGCCGGGATACGTGTCGGCGCGGAAATCCAGGAGGGTCAGCTGGAAGGGAAGCGGCACTTCCCGCTCGCCGAAGGCGACGAGGGCCGCGCCCTCGGCCAGGTCGGCCCCAACGCTCCCACCCCAGGGCACCCACGCGGAGGCGGTGCCGCCGGCCGGGCTGTCGAAGCGGACGCGGACGGCGGGGGAGCGGCGCTCTTCGCGGGAGGGAAGCGGCGCGGGCCGCAACGTGCCGCCGCTGACCTCGGCGTGAGGCGCGTAATCGTCCGCGACGAGAGTGACCCGCGTGTCGGGGACGGCAAAGACGACCGGGCGGTCCGGACGCGGGGGCCGGGAGTCGAAGTCGGCGGGGAAGGAATGAGGACGCCCCGCGAGGTCCACAGTGAGCGCCCGCTCGCGCAGCGTCACCGCGCGGGTGCCGTCGCCCTCGTAGAGGGCGACCGTCCCGTCGAGACCGCGGTGCAGCGAGACGAGCGAGCCCACCAGCAGCAGCACGATGCCCACGTGGGCCATCACGAAGCCGGCCTGATGGCGGCTCCAGGGGTAGCGCTTGAGCATGGAGAGAAGGATGTTCAGGGCCAGCAGCGACAGGAGGGCCGTGAACCAGCGCGTCTGGTAGAAGTCGCGTTGGGCCGCGGCCGTGCCGTGGCTGGACTCGTAGAAGGTGGCGATGCCGCAGGTGACCGCGAGCACCACCATCGTCACCACGCCGACGCGGAGCGAGGCGAGCAGGTGGAAGAGGCGGCGGGGCGGGACGACGCTTCTGGCAATCACGCTTGCACCGCACTTCAAACGCCGTACCCGCCGCCGGAGCGCCCAGTTCGGCGATTTCAGCCGCTTCAGGCGGAAAGGAGTGCGCGTACACTGGGACAGCGCGAAAAGACTGCGCGTCACCCCCGGTTTCGGGGCCTTCGAGAGCCTTCTCCACGTGGCACCCGCCTTGCTCGGAAGAGCCGCATTGCGAGGTCGACATGAAGATCACGGATCGCCTGAAGGTCGAGCACGGCGTCTTCCTGCAGCAGCTCCGCGTGTTGCGCAGCCTCGTCGAGCTGAAGGCCCCCCACCCGATCCTGGCCGCGGTGGTGGAGACGATCGCGACGGCGGAAGAGCAGCACTCCCAGATCGAGGAGCAGGCGCTCTATCCGTTGCTCGCAAAGGTACTCGGCCCCGGATCAGCCGCGCTCGTCGCGGTCGCCAAGGAGCACGCCGCGTTGCGCCAGTCGGTGGCCCGCATCCGCGGCGGTGACTTCGAGGCCGTGGACGTCGTCGCCTTCGCCGACCTCCTGAACGAGCACCTCGAGCACGAGATCCACACGCTCTTCGCCCTGGCGGACGAGTGGCTCACGGAGACGCAGCTCACCTCCATGTGCAACTGGGACGTCGAGCACGTCTACGACGCAGCGGGGCAGCGTGCGCTGTGGATGAGGCGGCTCGGCGGCGCGGCGACCACGTAGCCGGCGGCGGCGCGCGCCGCACGTCCTCCATCCGCGATCGCGTCCGGAAGGCCGGTGCCGTGCAGCCCGGCTCCGGTGAGGAAGAGCCCGGGCAGGCCGTCCACGATCCGGTCGAGCCGCTCCATGCGCTCCAGGTGGCCGACGGTCATCTGGGGCGTGGCTCGCCGCCACCGGTAGACCCGCTCCAGGACGGGCGCTCCGCGCAGCCCCAGGACGTCCCCCATCTCCCGGCGGGCGAGCGCGGCCAGCTCGTCGTCCGGGAGCTGGAGCAGATCCGGATCTCGCGCCCCGCCGAGGAACGCGCGCAGGAGGACGTGACCCTCGGGCGCCCGCCCGGGGAACTTGGACGACACGAAGGAGCAGGCCGAGGTGCGCAGCCCCTCGCCGCGGGGCACGAGCATCCCGTAGCCGTCGAGGGGATGCGCGACGTCTTCTCGGCGATAGCCGAGGGCCACCGTCGCGGAGGACGCGAATGGAACGGTCTGCAGGAGCAGGCCGGCTTCCGGGGACATCTCGGCGAGGAGAGGAGCGGCGGCCGGGGCGGGCACGGCGAGGATCACGGACCGCGTGCTCAGCAAGGATCCGTCCGCCAACTTGACGGCGAACCCTTCGGCCTCCGGTCGGAGCCCCTTCACCCGCGCCGCCAGACGAACGACGTGGGCGGGCAGGCGGTGGCGGAGCGCCTCCACGATCTCGCCGAGGCCGCCCGTGAGCGAGTAGAAGGCGGGCCGGGTCGCGGCCGGCCCGCGGGGCCGTGACGCCCACATCCCGCGTATGAGGCTGCGGTGCCGGCGCTCCAGCTCCACGAAGCGCGGGAACGTGGCCTGGATGGAGAGCTGCTCGGGGTCGCCCGCGTGGATTCCGGCCATCAGGGGCTCGCCCAGGCGCTCGACCGCCTCTTCGCCGAAGCGCCGCCGCAGGAGGGACGCGATCGACTCGTCCTCGTCACACGCCCGGCCGGGCAGGACGAGATCCATTCCCATGCGGAGCTTCCCCGGCCACGAGAAGAGACGGCTGCGCAGGAAGGGGAGGACGCGGGTCGGGACGGCCAGCATCATGCCCTCGGGCAACGGATGCAGGCGGCCGTGGTGCAGGACGAACACGGTGCGGGTGACGGGATTCGTCGGCACCAGCCGGTCGGCGAGACCGAGCGTGCGGCAGAGAGCGAGCCCTTCGGGTTTCTGGGCGAGGATGGCGTCGGGGCCGGCTTCGACGACGAATCCGCCGGTCGTCTCCGTGCGGATGACTCCCCCCAGGCGAGACCCCGCTTCCAGCAGCACCACGTCGCGCCCGCCCTCGTGGAGGGCGAGGGTCGCGGCGAGGCCGGCGATGCCGCCGCCGATGACGACGATCTCGCGGCTCTCTACCGTCACGAGGCCGCCGGCGACGGCGCGGGCCGGGCCGGCTGATACGCGCACCAGGGGTCGGTGGCGAACGGATCGCCGGTGAGGGCGAAGGCGCGCGACCGCGACCCGCCGCAGATCTCGCGGAACTCGCAGGCGCCGCAACGGCCCTGGAGGCGGTCGGGCTCCCGAAGGGCCCGCAGGAGCGGAGCGTCGCGGTAGATGGCGCCCAGCTCGCGCTCGCGGACGCTGCCCACGGAGAGGGGCAGGAAGCCGCTGGGATACACCTCCCCGCGATGCGACACGAACAGGAAGCCGTTGCCGGCGTTGACGCCGCGGGGGGCGAGCCCCACGGTGTGCCCCGGACCTTCGGAAGTCGTGAGCAGCGCGGGCATGCTCACTGCGCCCTGGGGCCGCCCGTGATAGCCGGCCGCGTGCCGCACCTGCTGGGCCACGTGGCGGCGGTAGTGAGGCGCCTCCGTCACCTTGACGATGAAGGAGCCCTTCTCCTGCACGCGATGAAGCTGGGCGAACACACGCTCGCACTCCTCCGGGCGCAGGCCGGCGAGGTCCGTGCCGCGGCCGGTGGGCACGAGGAAGAAGACTTCCCAGAAGACGATGCCGAGCGTCTCGACGAAGGAGGCCATGCGCTCGAGATGGGGCACGGTCTCCGCGCAGACCGTCGTGTTGATCTGCAGCGGCAGGCCCGCTTCGTGGGCCCAGGAGACCGCGCGCATGGTCTTCTCGAAGGCGCCGGGCACGCCGCGGAACGCGTCGTGGAGCGGAGCCTCCGGGAAGTCGAGGCTGAGCGCCAGCTGGTCCAGGCCGGCCGCCTTGAGACGCTCGACGAGCCCGATCGTGAGCGCGTCCGTGGCCGCGGGGATCGTGGCCGTGCGCAGGCCGCAGATCTTGCCTTCCGCGATCAGCTCGAACAGGTCCGGCCGGCTCACCGGATCGCCGCCGCTGAACACGATGAGCGGCGTGCCCATGGCCGCCGTCTGGCGCACCACGCGCCGTCCTTCTTCCGTCGTGAGCTCGAGGGGATCGCGCCACGGTCGCGCCGAGGCGCGGCAGTGCCGGCAGGCCAGGGCACAGGCCTGCGTGGTCTCCCAGATGACCAGGAACGGAGCCTGGCGGAAGTCGACCGACTTCATCGAAAGGGGAGGACGGGACGCGTGAGCGCGGCCGGCCGGATGGGGCGCCGTCGTCATCGCGCGTCTCCCCCCGTCCTCACTTCTTCGATGGCGTCGACGACGAGAGGCAGGTACGTGTAGAGGCCACACTCCGCGCGATCGCGGCGATCGCAACGACCTCCGGCGTCCTGCTCCGCGCAGTGCCCGCACACGGCGGCCTCGATCGCCGCCACGTAGTCGTCCATCCGGTCGCTGTTGACGTCGAGGATCGCCTCGACGATGGCCGGCAGCTGCGTGGGCAAGGCGCACGTGCGGCCGTGAGGCAGGCCGCAGGTGCCGTCGCTCGCGGCATCGAGACAGACGGCGCACGCCCGCCGCTGAATGGCGTCCCAGTAGGCCTGGTATCGCTCGGCGTACCCGCTCATCTCGACCTCCTGATGCATGGCGTCGCGAAGCGCCAGTGCAAAGCGGGTGCCGAGGGGAAACCGGCCGTAACGTGCGAATCGTGCAGTGACGACGCGGGGGCCGCCGGCAAGAAACGCGCAGGCTTCCTCGCGCCACCGAAATTCCTGCGTACGTGCGCCGCGCGCCTTCCGCCACCTGACGGCCGACCAATCACTTGCGGCGCACGCACGCGTGGCACGCCACGTGTCTATGCGCTCTGCAGGAGTGAGCACCATGGCACAGGCCACGCTGGTTCCGCCGCCGCAGACGGTCGCCGATGCACCGGCCCTCCCGCTCGCGGGGGATCGCGTGACGCGATCCGTCCCGACGTTCCGGTTCACGAGCCTCGTGCTCACGGAGCGCGCTTCGATCCGGAAGGGGCGCAGCGCGACCCTGGTCCTGTCGATCGTGCTGCACGCGATCCTCATCGTCGCCGTCGTCGCCGTCCCGCTCTTCTTCTACGACTCCCTGCCGGCCCCCGACGAGGGCGTCCGCGCGTTCTTCGTGACGCCTGCCGTGGCGGCCCCACCTCCGCCTCCACCTCCGCCCCCCGCCGCCGGGGTCCGGCCCGCACCGCGGACCCCGGTGGCCCCGCATCCCGAGGAGCCCGCGAAGTTCGTGGCGCCCCTCGAGACGCCAGCGGAGATCAAGCCGGAGGAAGGGATCGAGCTCGGCGTCGAGGGTGGGGTTCCTGGCGGGGTCGAAGGCGGCGTACCCGGCGGCATCGTCGGCGGCATCGTGGGCGGCCTGCCCCAGGAGGCCCCGCCATCTGCGGCCAAGCTCGTGCGCGTCGGCGGCCAGATCAAGACGCCCAAGCTCCTGAAGAAGGTCGATCCCGTCTATCCGGAGCTCGCGAAGCAGGCGCGTGCGGGCGCTCTCATCATCCTGGAGGCGACGGTGGATGCGCGCGGACAGGTGGAGGACGTCAGGATCCTCCGCAGCGCCCCGCTGTTCGACGAGGCCGCGGTGGAGGCCGTGAAGCAGTGGTCCTACCGCCCGCTCCTCCTGAACGGCGTACCGACGCCGTTCATCGTCACCGTCACCCTCAATTTCTCCTTCCACCCCTTCGCCCTGAGCCCGGCGGGATCATGAGCACGCAACGGACGGCCGCACCCACACCGATCGCCTCCGCCGTCGCCATCCGTGACGTCCTTTGCCTGACGGACCTCTCGCCGCGGTCGGACTTCGCTTTCGAACATGCGCGCGGCCTGGCCGAGCGCTTCCAGGCCGAGCTCACCGTCTACCACGCGGTCGAGCGGTTCGAAGGCGGCTATCCGGACGTCACCTTCGGCATCGGCCGCGAGCTCACGGAAGCGGCCGCGAATCGTGCCCTCTCCTCGCTGGGCGCGGCCGTCCAGGGCAGCGGGACCCGCACGGCGGTCAAGGTCGAGTCGGTGGCGTCGGCCGCGGACGCCGTCGTGGAGATGGCCCTGGGACGGCGAGCGGACGTGACGGTGATGGCGACGCACGGCCGCCGCGGCCTCCGCCACATGCTGCTCGGCAGCGTCACGGAGGAAGTCATCCAGCGCGCGCGATCGCCGGTCCTCTGCCTGCGCGAGGCGGCGCCGGCCGCCTATCGCCGCATCCTCGTGCCTACCGACCTGTCCCTCGCCTCGCGCCTCGCCTTCCCGATGGCCGCCTTCCTCGCGCGCGCCTTCGGAGCCGAAGTGATCGGGCTGCACGCCGCGCCCCCGGCCAGCGTGGCGACGCTCAGCGGCATCCCCGAGCGGCGAGCGCCCGTGCCCTCGGAAGCCGCGCTCTGGGACTTCTACCGTTCCGACTTCGCGGGCATCCCGGTGACGGCGCACGTGTACACGGACGTGGCCTGGGACTGCATCGTCCGCACGGCGAAGGTGGAAGGCGCCGACCTGATCGTGATGGCCACTCGCGGGCACGACAGCGTCTCCGACCGCATCCTCGGCAGCAATACCGAGCGCACGTTGCGCCACGCCCCCTGCCCGGTGCTGGTCGCGTGAGCCCCTATATAAAGAAGATAGGCATCGCGGTCGCCCTCACCGCCCTCGGTGCCCTCGTCCCCGGCGCGCGCGCGGACGACCCTCTCCCTCCCGCGACCGTCCAGGACTGCCTGGCGTGCCACGGGGATCCCGACCTGTCGATCACCCTCGGCAGCGGGGAGACACAGAGCCTGCACGTGGAGGCGGGCGCCTACGCCCACTCCGTACACGGGTCCGCCCTCAACTGCACGGCCTGCCATCCCGGATTCGAGGCGCAGCCGCATCCGGCCGTCAACACGGCCAGCCGGGCCACCTTCCGCGCCGCCTTCCGCGACGCGTGCCGGACCTGCCACCTCGACAACGACCGCAAGGCCCACGACGGCGTCCACTACCAGCTCCTGGCCGCGGGCGACACGCGCGCGCCCTTCTGCGCCGATTGCCACACCGCGCATGCCATCGCGCCGCCGGCCCGGCCGCGCGCCCACATCTCCCAGATGTGCGGCCAGTGCCACGCCCCCATCGTGGCCGCCTACCGGGAGAGCGTGCACGGCCGGGCGCTCACCGACGGCAACCCCGACGTGCCCGCCTGCACCGATTGCCATCGCGCGCACGACATGAAGGACCCGCGGCAGCGCGCCTGGCTGCTGGAGACGCCGCAGATGTGCGGCAAGTGCCACTCCGACCGGAAGCTGGCCGCGAAATACGGGATGTCGGACAAGGTGTTGCAGACCTACCTGGCCGACTTCCACGGCATGACCGCCTCCCTGCACGAGAGAAAGAACACGGGATCGACGCGGTTCACGGCCCTGTGCATCGACTGCCATGGCGTGCACGACATCAAGCGCGTCAAGGACCCGCACTCACGCGTCGTGCGCGACAACCTCGTGAAGACCTGCCAGGCCTGCCACGCCGGGGCGGGCCCCACGTTCCCGGCCGCCTGGCTCTCGCACTACGAGCCGAGCCCGAAGAAGGCGCCCCTGGTCTACGCGGTGAAGGTCTTCTACATGGCCTTCATTCCCTTCGTGATCGGCGGGCTCGTGCTCCAGGTCGGGCTCAACTTGTGGCGCTTCTGGGTGGGACGATGATCACGAAGGCCGACACCGTCGTCCGCTTCTCGCGTCGCACGCGGATGGAGCACGCCGCCGTGATGGGCCTGTTCCTGGCCCTCGCCGCCACCGGTTTTCCCCAGAAGTTCTACCCCGCGCCCTGGACGCGGTGGTTCGTCGACGTGCTGGGCGGCATCGACGCCGTGCGCTGGCTGCATCGGGCCTCGGGCGTCCTGTTCGCGCTCCTCTTCGCCGTTCACGTCGTGGGCGCGGTCGGGCCGACGCTGCGGCGAAAGGCGGCTCTATCCCTCGTCCCGGAGGCAAAGGACTTCCGGGACGCGGCGGCGACGCTGCGCTATCAGCTCGGGACGGCGCCGAAGCCGCCCGCGTTCGACCGCTTCGACTACCGCCAGAAGTTCGAGTATTGGGGACTCCTGCTCGGCGGCTCGGTCATGGTGGCCACCGGCTTCCTCCTGCTCTTCCCCCTCCTGGCCACGGCGGTCCTCGGCGGCCAGTTCGTGCCCGCAGCGAAGGTGGCCCACAGCAACGAAGGCCTCATGGCCTTCCTCGTCGTGCTGACCTGGCACATCTTCAACGCCCATCTGTCGCCCGAGGCCTTCCCCGGCGATACGACGATCTTCACGGGCCGCATCGACAAGGAACGCCTCCGCCACGAGCACGCGCTCGAGTACGCGCGGCTCGCGGCGGGCGCGCCCGCTCCGGCTCTCGCGGGCCGGCCGGTGTGGGCGCTGGTGACGGCGCCCGTGCGGGGCGCGCTGCTCGTCATGTACCTGCCCACGCTCGGTTTCGTGATGGTCGGCCTTCATCTGGCCCGCCGTCTGCGGACCGCCGTGCGGGACCTCCGTGCGCGGCCCAAGCCTCGTGACGAGGCCAACGCGGGTGAGCCCCCCGCATCAGCGGCGTGAGCCATGCGATCCATGTATTCCCACCAATCCGGATCCGATACTCCGAGCATGAAGACCAGCGAGGACGTACCAGGGAGCGTCATCGATCCTCCGGCGGTGATGACCACGTCGGAAGTCTCCCGTCTGCTGGGCGTCTCACCCAACACGGTGACGCGCTGGGCGCGGGAAGGCCGGCTGCCGTGCCGGCTCACGCTGGGCGGACACCATCGCTTCGAGCGGCGGGTCATCGAAGGAATCCGGGAAAGCCTGAACCGTGCGGGCACGGACGGGGTCGCGCTCACGACCTCGACCGGCCACGCGCATTGAAGGGGTGACGCGTATGAGGAGAGCCTCCGCCGGAGTCGTCATCGCGGGCGTGTTCGTCCTGGCCACAGCCGCGGCCGGGGCGGGCGCCTCCCAGGAAAGCAAGGGTCCGCCGGCGGTCGCCGTCGACAAAGCCGCCGTCGACAAGGCCGCCGTGGACACCGCCAATGTCGACACCGCCGCCTGCCTGACCTGCCACGACGCCGCGGCCACGGGGATGAAGGCCACGCCGCACGCCTCCCTCGAGAAGAGCTGCGTGTCCTGTCACGACGCCGCCAAGGCCTCCGAGCACATGAACGGGCAGATGGAGGGCAACAACGTCCCGGGTCCTTCCCTGAAGAAGCTCACCGCCGAGAACGTCGACGCCACCTGCCTCCAGTGTCACGACAAGGGGCACCAGGCCAACTTCGGCGGCGGTGTACACGAGCGACGCAACGTGAGCTGCGCGTCCTGCCACAGCGTGCACGCGCCCCGGTCGCCCAAGGCCCAGCTCAAGATGGCGACCCAGAGCGAGACCTGCTTCAGCTGCCACCAGACCATCCGCGGCAAGTCGCTGCGCACTTCCCACCATCCGGTCCGCGAGGGCCGCATGGAGTGCACGAGCTGCCACGAGCCCCACGACTCCACGAGCCCGAAGATGGTCAACGCCGCCTACGTCAACGAGAAGTGCCTGGAGTGCCACACCGAGAAGCGCGGCCCGTTCCTCTGGGAGCACGCGCCCGTGCGCGAGAACTGCATGAACTGCCATGACCCCCACGGGTCGAACCACGACAAGATGCTGGTCGCGAAGCAGCCGTTCCTCTGCCAGCGCTGCCACCTCAACACGCGTCACCCCGGCACCCTCTACGACGCGCGCAACAGCACGGCCGGAGCCACCGTCACCAGCGTGAGCAACCGGGCCGCGGAGCACTCTTGCCGGAACTGCCACATCGCGGTCCACGGCTCCAACGCCCCGTCCGGCGCTTACCTGGGGAGGTAGGAAAGCCATGAAATCCATCTGCCATCTCGCCGCTGCCCTCGCCCTCGGCTTCGCCGTCACGGCCGCCGCCGAAACCGCGCCTTCGCCCGCTCCCACGGTCGCACCCGAAGCCCAGGGTCCGGCGGCGCCGGCCGCGACACAGACCCCGGGCACCGTGGCTCCCGACGTCGTGGGCAAGGACCACTTCGGAGACATCACCCTGGGCGGCCAGGCCACGGATGTGACCGGCAACTCCTCGAAGTTCACGGAATACCGCGGCGTCCCCGAAGGAGTGCTCCTCCCGAGCTTCCACGCCTTCGGCCGGACCTCCGAGATGAAATACGACTTCCGCGGCTACACCATCCAGTCCGACGACCAGCGCTACACGCTGCGGACCGACTTCAAGAGTGCCCGCATCGACGCCGACTACACCCGGCTGCCTCATTACTTCGGCAACGACGGGCTGTCGCTCCTGACCCATGCCGGCGCCGGAGACTTCGTCCTCGGATCCGGAGTGCAGCAGCGGTACCAGAGAGCCATCACGTCCGTGCCCCAATCGACCGTGAACTTCGGGTTCCTGAACAACCTGGTGACCCCCGACCTCGCGACCGGGAATCTCACGGACCTCAAGCTCGTACGCGGGCGCGCCCGCGTCAACCTCGACCTCACCCGGGGCAAGCCGGTGGACGTCAATCTCAGCTACTTCCGCGAGGACCGCACGGGTTCCCGCGCCGCGGCCGGAGCGTCCTTCGGATTCGGCAACGTCGTCGAGCTGCCGGAGCCGGTGGACTACACGACCCAGGATGTCGCCGCCAGCGCGAGCCTCGACCGTCACTGGGGCTCCGTGCGCGGCACCGTGCGCTACAACTGGTTCACCAACGCCATCCCCGTGCTGGGATTCGAGAACCCGTTCCGGAGCACCGACGGCACCGACGCCTCCGCTTATCAGGCGCCCGGCACGGCCTCCATCAACGGCCCCGTCTTCGGCCGGGTGGCCCTGCCCCCGGACAACGACGCCCTCACGGGTACGGCCGGCGCGAGCTTCAAGCTGCCGGGCAAGACACGCGTCATCGCCGACGTGAGCTACGGCCGCTGGACGCAGAACTCGACACCGTTCATCGCCTACACGACGAATGCCTCCATCAAGGTGCCCGCCGGCGTCACCAGCGTCGGCACCTTGCCGACCCCGCAGCTCGACGGCAAGGCCGACGTCATCAACCAGTCCTACACCCTGTTGTCGCGGCCCGTGCCCCGGCTCACCTTGACCGCGCGCGTCCGTGACTACGACTTCCGCAATGAGACCCCGCGCGTCACCATCCCCGGATACGTCCGCTTCGACGCCGTCTGGGAGGACATCGGCCGGATCAGCGTGCCGTACGCGTACCGCAACGACCGCGCCGACGTCACCGCCAGCTACGACCTGGGGCGCGTGACCGTGGAGGCGGGCTACAAGTACCTCGCTTTCCACCGGGAGTTCCGCGAGACGGAGAAGACCACCGAAAACGGCGTGATCCTCGCCGCGAACCTGCGCGCGCACGACGGAATCATGCTGCGCGGGAGCTACGAGCACGCCAAGCGCGGCTTCGACCACTACCTCGCGGAGGAGAGCGAGGACGCTTCGTTCACGAATCCGGGCGCCCCCGCCAATCTCTTCGCCCTGCCCGAAGAGCACGGAGGACCCGTTCCCAGCCGCTACGACCAGGCCAACAAGGATTTCGACCGGTTCAACGGCCTGCTGCAGATCGCGCCCAACGACAAGTGGAGCGCGTCCGTCTCCTACCTCTACGCGCTCGAGAACTACAACGACTTCACCCCCGACGAGTTCACCGCCAACACCAACCTCTACGGCCTGAACCGGGTGAGCTACGACAGCCTTGCCGTCGACGTCGACTTCACGCCGACGGAGCGGGTGAACCTCTACGGCTTCTTCGGCCGCGAGAACAACAAGAACTGGCAGCGCGGGCGGCAGAGCGGAGCGACCGTCTCCCTCAACCCCATCGACGACTGGTTCTCGCAGGTCGCGGACCGGGTCGACTCCTACGGCGGTGGCGCCGGATTCGCGCTCATCCCGCAAAAGCTCAGCCTCAGCGCGACCGGCCGCTATCAGAAGGTGAACGGCAACAACGACATCACCGCTCCCGTTGGGGGAGCGGTGGAGGTCGCCAAGCGTCCCCTGGGCGGGCCGCTGGGGTTCACCGCCTACGACGACACCCGCCTCGCCACCGTCACCACCGAGCTGACCTACACGCTGCCCAGGTCGTGGGCGGTGACGGTGGGCGGATGGTACGAGGACTACAAGATCGAGGACGCCAACGCCGCTCCGCTCAACTACCTGCCGGGCGGGCTCTTCCTCAACGCGAACGACGGCAGCTACCACGGCGTCGTCGGGTACCTGCGTCTCGGGTATCGCTGGTAGGTCCCTGGAGGCTTCCGATGACGACCCACACCCGGGCGACACGCCGACGGAAGCCTCGCCGCTCCTCGGGTCGGACTGCCGGCCGCGCCCCCCGGCCGGCAGTCCTCGTCTCCGATCCACCTCATGCCGGTTCCCTGACCGCGCTCGCCGGTGAGGCGCTCCGCGCCGGTGTCGTCGCCGGATGCGTTTTCCGCGCACCTTCCATCCCGCGCGACGCCGAGATCCTCGGCGGCGATCCCGACGACGAGACGCTCGCCGACGAATACGAGATTGGCCGCCTCTACGGAGTCCCGCAAGACGACTCTGGCGAGCTGCACACGTGCGCGGAGCGGCTGGCCCATCGGGACCGCCATCGCGCCGAGCTGCGCCCGTTCAAGCGTCACGCCCGCGCTTCGCTGTGCGGGGGATCACGCCGCTGCTAGTTTTGTCTTGACGGCGCGCGATCCGCGGTCCTAGCCTCGGGCCGCATACAAGAGACCGGCTGAGGCTGCCGGTCCCTGACGACGCATCGTAGCTGCCGTTGAGCCGTTTCTTGGAGAAGACGTTCGAGTCGAGCCTCAGGCGGGCCGAGGCCATCCCTCCATAGCCTCAGGTCCCGACCCGTCCTTGGGCCCTGGGGAGCCACGCGCACGCGTGAGCTCCCGGCCTGCGGGCGTTCCCTGCCCGCAAGGAGACGTCCATGAGCAAACTCCGAATCCTGATGAGGCGGAGGTCCGTCTGGAAGCTGGCGCTCGTGGCCAGCCTGTGCCTGCTCGTCACGTTCGCGGTCATGGCGAGCACACGCGCGGCCAATACCGGCCTCGCGGTGGCGAAGTCGGCGCAAGCCGAGCCGCCGGTGCGCCTGCACCGGCACATGCACATGAAGAACTGGATGCTGGAGCCGACCGGCATCCCGGGCGTCGGACCTCTCGATCCGACGACGATCCCGAAGTGGGTGAATCAGCTCACCAAGCCTCCCGTCCACGTCCCGGTGGCCCAGCAGGGGAACATCCCTCTGTACGACGTCTCGGCGCGGGCGGTTCGCCTGCAGCTCCTGCCCCCGGGCTTTCCGCAGACGAAAGTCTACGCCTACGGCGGCCTGGTCAACTTCGCCGAGCGCGGCCAGCCCCCGGAAACGCGTACCGCCTTCACGATGCCCGGGCCGACGTTCGAGGCCGTGCGTGGCAAGCACATCCGCGTCCACTTCCGGAACGAGCTCGACGGCCGCCACATCTTCCCCGTCGATCCCACCCTCATGATCGCGAATCCCAACAACGCGCCGATGCCGGAGCCGCCGTTCCTCCCGTTCCCTCCCGGCTACGACACCGCGCAGAGCCCGATTCCGATCGTCACCCACCTGCACGGAGGGGTGACGCCCTCCGACTCGGACGGCTTCGTGGAGTCCTGGTTCACGAAGGACGAGCGCAAGAAGGGTCCGACGTTCACGTCTTCCACCTTCGAGTACTACAACGCGCAGCTGCCGACGACCCTCTGGTATCACGACCATACCCTGGGCATCACGCGGCTCAACGTGGTGGCCGGCCTCGAGGGCACCTACCTCATCCGTGACCAGAACGACGCGATCGCTCCCTTGCTTCCGTCCGGCAAATACGAGATACCGCTGATGCTCCACGACCGCGCGTTCAACACCGACGGCTCCATCCACTTCACGCAGGTCGGGGCGAACCCCGACATCCACCCCTACTGGGATCCCGAATACTTCGGGGACGTGATCCTCGTGAACGGCAAGGCCTGGCCGAACCTGCGCGTCGACCGGCATCAGTACCGGTTCCGCATCGTCAACGGCTCGAACGCGCGCTTCTACAACCTGAAGCTGTCGAACGGCATGTCCTTCACGCAGATCGGAGGCGACGGCAGCTACCTGCCCGCCCCCGTGACCCTGACGGAAGCGCTGGTCGCGCCCGCGGAGCGGATCGACATCCTGATCGACTTCTCGCGTGTGCCCGCGGGAACGAAGATCATCCTGAAGAACACCGCGAACCAGCCCTTCCCGGACGGCGACCCCGTGGACCCGGCCACGACGGGCCAGGTGATGCGGTTCGAGGTGCGGAACACTCCGTCCGTGCATCCGCGCGCCCTTCCGGCCAAGCTCATCACGATCCCGACATTGGTGGAGACCGAGGGCATCGGGAACCCGAAGCTGTTCACCCTCAACGAGCAGTTGAGCGACATCGGCGAGCCGGTGGCCGCCCTCATCGACGGTCAGCACTTCGATGCGGACATCACCGAGGTCCCGAAGGTCGGCACGACGGAGGCGTGGTATTTCCAGAACCTCACGGAGGATGCCCATCCCGTCCACATCCACCTCGTCGAGTTCCAGCTCGAGGACCGGCAGGCGATCGACGTGGAGCGCTTCAAGGCCTATTGGGAGAGCCTCAACGGCACGACCCTCCCGCTCGATCACCCCACGGTCCGGGCCAACGTGGAGACCGCCGTGTTCGACCCCGCAACGGGCACGGTCCACGACTTCCTCACCGGCCCTTCGGAGCCGCCTTCACCCGCGGAGAGCGGGTGGAAGGACACGTTCGTGGCGCCACCGGGGAAGGTGACCCGCGTGGTGATTCGTTTCGCGCCGCAGTACACCCGGGAGGCCGACCTGGTTCCCGGCTTCAATCCGTTCCCGTTCGACTCGACGGCCGGCCCGGGCTACGTGTGGCACTGCCACATCCTGGACCACGAAGACAACGACATGATGCGCCCCCTGAGGATGGCCAAGCCGTAGGCGGCCGTCCCTTCCGATGACGTAGGGCCGGAGGCCTTGTCCGGCGATGGGCCGGGCAGGGCCTCCGGTATGTCGAGCCGCTTCGCGCTATAATGGATGATCACCCAGCCGCGCGGACCATCCTGGTCCCTCCACGAGCTCCGTGCTCGCGAGGTCCGTATGTCCGCTGAACCAATCGTCCCCGCCTCCGTCTCGCCTCCCAAGGCCGCTCCGGTCCGTGCCATGCGCGTCGAATACGTCGACTTCCAGGACGTCGCCGAGCACCGTGAGTTCCGCTTCCGTGTGCACGCAATCGAGGGACCAATCGAACGTCGCGTACGCGTCGCCGTGTCCGCGTTCGCCGGCCGGGTCCGGCTTCAGGACGGGCCCGATGTCTGCTATCAGAAGCTGCTCCAGACCCTGGCTGCGGCCGACGTGACTTCCCTGGAGACGATCACGGTGGACGAGGCCGATCTTGCCCGTTATGCGGAGGCGCATACCAAGGCTCCCAAGCACCGTTCGTGGTCGGCGACGTCGCCGGCCACGCCCGTCGCGCCTCGGGAACATGCGGGGACGCCGGCTCCAGCGCGACGGGCCGAGCCCGTCGTGGCTGTTCCCGTGCTCCAGGGGGGGCAGCGCGTCCGCCACGCGGTCTTCGGCCTCGGGGTGATGAGCGCGCCGACGGGCGTCCACACCGTGATCCACTTCGACGAAGACGGCCCGAAGAGATTCGTGACGGCGATCCTCGCCGTGGACGTCTTGTCGACGCCCCACACCTGGGAGACGGGACCCCGCGGAAAGAACCGGCCCTGCTCCTGAGCGGCCTTCAGGCCAGTGCCGGCAGCGCCCTCCGCGCGGCACCATCCGGATCGTTCCGCACCTCGGACACGTCGTCGAGGACCATGGTCTCGCCCTTCGCCGTCGTGTAGCGCGGCCAGGCGGGCAGGCCTCCGCCGTCCGGTTTCCCCGTGCGCATGAACTGCAGCAGCGAGCCCGCCATCCGCCGCGCGAGCCGCCGCGGCCGTGCGCCGCCGCCGGTGTGGGTCAGCATGAGGTCCGTGTTGTCGAACCAGAAGCAGATGTCGAGGCAGTGGAACGCGCGCGCGCGGCCGTCGAAGAGCGGCGGCTGCCAGCCGAACCAGGCCACGTAGACGGGCGCGGGCTGCTTCGATTTCGCGTCGGCGAGGGCGACGGCGCTGAGCCGGTTCGCGCTGACCAGGGACCAGATCTCGACGGGCTTGCGGCCGGGGAACGCCTTCGCGTACGCGTCCACCACCTCTTGTGCCTTGTCTCCGAACCCGGGACCGAAGCCCGCGCGCACCTTCACCTTCTCGACGACCTCGGCCATCGTGACGTTCTCGAGGGAGGCATCCGACCAGCTCGGCGACTGCTCGTCGGTGGTCGAGCAGATGAGCATGGGGACGGCGGCGGCCGTCGGCGCGGGCTCCGGGTAGTACGGATCCTGCGGCAGGATCACGCCGTCGACGACGGGGTTGAACCCGCGGCGCAGTCCTCCTCCGGCCGGACCCAGCTCCTGGGCGAGCTTCTGCTGCGCCTTCGCCGCCGCGGCGAGGTACGCCTTCCACGGCATCTCCTGCAGCTTGTCGATCTCGGACGCGGTCAGTCCCGCCTCGGCCAGCACGTAGGCGCCGAGCTTCTCGCTGATGGCCTTGTCGCCCATCTTCAGGGCGGCCCCGCTCTCCACGACGGCCTTGTGGAAGAGGCCCTTGGCCGAAGGCATCGCGGTCAGGGTGCACACCTTCGCCCCGCCCCCGGATTGGCCCATGATCGTGACGTTGCCCGGGTCCCCGCCGAAGCCCGCGATGTTGTCGCGCACCCATTCCAGCGCGGCCACGATGTCGAGCATCCCCACGTTGCCGGAGGCGGCGTATTTCGCGCCGCCCACGCCGGCCAGGTGGCAGTAGCCGAGCGGCCCGAGTCGGTGGTTGATGGAGACGAACACGGCGTCGCCGAGCCGCGCGAAGTTCTCGCCGCTGTATCCGTCCTGCTCGATCGCGTTCCCGTTCACGAAGCCCCCGCCGTGGATCCAGAAGAGCACGGGCCGCTTCTTGCCGTCCTTGACCGCGGGCGTGAAGACGTTCAGGCGGAGGCAGTCCTCGCTGACGTCGTCGTAGTTCCAGTGGTCACGGAACGAGGGGAAGGCGTTCGCGTAGCGGTTGTCCATGTTCTGGGGGGCGCTGTTGCCCCACCAGAGGGCGGGACGCACGCCCGTCCAGGACTTCGGCTTCTGCGGCGGCATGAAGCGGTTCGCACCGGAAGTGTCCGCTCCATAGGGGAGGCCGAGGTAGTAGTGGATCCCGCGCAGGACGTAGCCGCGGACCTTGCCGTATTGCGTGTCGGCCACCGCGATGTCCTCGCCCACCTGGAGGACGGGCCCGTCGTCCTTCGGGGACGACACGGGATCCCCGGCGCCGAAGGCGCTCGCGCTCCGTCCGAGGGTCAACCCCGCGGCCCCCGTGCCCACGGCTTGGAAGAACCGACGTCGGCCTGGTTTCATGGCGCGCCTCCCCTTCGGCGCGCATCGTACTCCCGGCCTGGACCGCCGTCGATGGGGTGCGGCGCTATCGCCGGAGGGCGGAGGCGGGCGAGACGCGCGCGGCCCGACGGGCGGGGAGATAGCTGGCGAAGAGGGCGGCCGTGCCCAGCAGCAGGGTCGCGACGACGAACGTGAGCGGATCGAGTCCCTTGATCGCGAAGAGCAGGCCCTCGACCGTCCGCGAGGCCAGGGCCGCGGCCACCAGCCCGATGGCGAGACCGATGGCCAGGAGCCGCGCTCCGTCGCCGACCACGAGCCCGACGACTTGCGAAGGAGTCGCGCCGAGCACCAGCCGCACGCCGATCTCCGGCACGCGCTGGGCGACGGTGTAGGCGATGACGCCGTAGACGCCGACGACGGCCAGCGCCGCCGCGAGCACCGCGAAAACACCGAGCAGCGTCGTCTGCAGGCGCGGCTGGGCGGTCGTGCCCGCCATCTGCGTCTGCATCGTGCGCATGTTCACGAGCGGCTGCTCGGGGTCGATCTCGCGCAGGGCGGTGCGCAGCGACGGCGATACGACGGCAGGATCGGCCGAGGTCCGGACGACGAGGGCGGGATTCAAATACATCCCGGCCAGGATCGGATCCGGATGCTGGAGATAGGGCACGAACATCTCCGCTTTCGATCCCGCCTCGAACGACTGCTTCATGTCGCCGACGATGCCGACGATCTCCATCGTGGGGAACTGGGGATCCGGCTCCGTCCCGAGCTGGATGATCTGGCCGAGCGCTTCACGCCCGGGGAAGAACTGCCGGGCCATCGACTCGTTGACGACGACGACGTGCGGCGCGCCTTCACGATCGCGCTCGGAGAGCATCCGCCCCTTGCGAAGGGGAACGCCGAGCGTGGCCAGGTAGTCGGGGCCGACCGCACGGTAGCCGGCCATCACGTAGTCGTCCGGGCCCTTCGGGGGCTGCGCGGCGCGATTGAAGTGAATCGTCGAGCCCGCGCCCTGCATGGGCAGGAGCGTCGTCACCGCCGCGCTGCGCACGCCGGGCAGCGTGCGCACCCGCTCCACGATGCGCTCGACCGCCGCCGTGCGCACGGTGCTGTCGCGATAACGCAGCGGCGAGAGCGGGAGGTTCACCACGAGCAGGTTGTCGGGCTGGAACCCCGGGGCCACCCGCGTGAGGGCGGAGAAGCTGCGCAGCAGCAATCCCGCGCCGACCAGGAGGACCAGGGCGACCGCGATCTCGGCCACGACGAGGGTGGCGCGCGTGCGCCGATGGCGCCGGCTGCCCGCGGTGCCACGGCCTTCCTCGCTCAGCGATCCCCGCAAGTCGAACTTCGTCGCCTGTAACGCGGGCAGGACGCCGAAGGCGACGCCGGTCGCGAGGGAGAGCAGGAACGCGAAGAGGCCGACGGGCCAGGCCACGCCCACGTTCTGCGCGCGGGGGAAGCCCTGGATCGTGCTCAGGGTCAGGAGGGAAACGCCCCACGATCCGAGAAGCAGGCCGACGGCCCCGCCCGCGACGGCGAGCACGAGGCTCTCGATCACGAGCTGGCGCACGATCCGGCCGCGGCTCGCGCCCAGGGCCACGCGCACGGCCAGCTCTTTCTGCCGGTCCACGGCACGCGCGAGCAGCAGGCTGGCCACGTTCGCGCAGGCGATCAGGAGCATCAGGGCGACCGCGCCCAGCAGCATCAGCAGCGCGGGGCGGACGTTCTGCACGAGCTGGTCCTGGGCCCGCGTCACGAGCACGCGGACGTCCTTGTTGGAGTCCGTGTGCTCGGCCTCGAGCTGGCGCGCGATCACGTCCATCTCCGCGCGGGCCTGTTCGATGGGCACGCCGGGGGCCAGGCGCGCGACGGGGAAGATCCCCGGATGCCAGCCGCGATCTTCCGGAAGCGCGGCCGCCCAGGGCCCGAAGGGCACGTACACGTCCGCGGGCTGGAAGAGCTCGAACTGCGGAGGCAGGACGCCGACGACCGTGTACGGCTTGCCGTCGAGCTGGAGGACCTTGCCGACGGCGCCGCCGGGGAATCTTCTTTGCGCGAGACCCGCGCTCAGGAGCACCACGCCTTCCGCGCCCGGCCGATCGTCGCCCGGTCCGAAGCCGCGGCCCTGCTCGACGCTCATCCCCAGCAGGGGCAGGAGGCCCGCGGAGAGCATCTTCGCGGGCAGACGCTCCGGCTCGCCGGCGCCGGCCAGGGTCATGTTCGTGGACCGGAACGCTTCCATCCCCGCGAACGACTTCGCCCGCGCGCGCCAGTCGTCGAAGTTGTAGCGGGTAACGGACAGGGACGGGAAGTCCCGCGTCGTCTCGTTCAGGACGACGACTTCGTGCGGGCTCGCGTAGGGCAGCGGGGCCAGGAGCACGGCGTGCAGGACCGTGAACACGGCCGCATTGGCGCCGATGCCGAGGGCCAGCGTGAGGATCGCGGCCAGGGCGAAGCCGGGGCGATTCTTCAAATTCCTGAGCGCGAGGGCGATGTCCTGCATCGTGCTCAGTCTAATCCGTGATTGCCGGAACGCATGGCCAGCCCCACGAACCAGCCGTTGTGATACCGGCCGTATCCGCGCGCGCGGTCACCGTCGATCTGGAATCGGATCGCGTAGGACGGCTCGTCTTCGGCCAGGAAGACGCCGCCGCCCTCCGGGACGAGCCGCGACTGGATGCGGTGGCGGACCCCGGGCTTCGCGGTCAGCGTCTGGCCGTCCGTCGAGAGGCGGACGAGGCCCGCGTTGTCGCGGTACTCCCCAGCGTAGTGTTGCAGCGGCGCCGAGGACGCGGGCGCGGGTGCGGGCGTCGCCCCCGGTAGATCGAAGAAGAGCTGCTCGACGCGCTCCTCGATGTCGGTGGCCGTGACGGGAGCGCCCGCGCGCTCCGTGTTCAAGAGCACGGCCACGGTGACGTCCTGGTCGGGATAGCGCGCGAGCACGGCCTTGTTGCTCTGCCCGGCGCCGGTGTGGCCGAGCTTGCGCCGTCCGGCGGTGAAGCCGAGGCGCGTCCCGAATCCATAGTCGGCCTCGAGCCCGCTGGCCAGCCGCGCCGGCGTCCGCATCGCCGCCAGCATCGGCGCGCTCACCACGCGCCCCGCCTCCAGGGCGGCCTCCATGCGCACGAGGTCCACGACCGTCGAGCACAGCGCGCCCGCGGCGAAGAAACGGGGCTCGCTCCAATACGGGGTCAGGGCCAGCGATTTCCGGCCGGACAGGTAATCGCGCCCGCGGCCCGGTATGTCCTGGCCTTCCTCGCAGTAACCCGTGCCCGTGAGGCCGAGGGGCACCGCGATCTCGTCGTGCACGTATTGGCCGTAATCCCGGCCCGAGGCCTGCTCGATCACGAGGCCGAGCAGCGAGTAGTTGTAGTTGCTGTAGTCCCAGTCCAGTCCTTGCCCGAGCGCGGTCCCGCCGCGGGCGAGCACGCTGACGGCGGCGGCGCGGGGAGCGGGACCGGGACGCGTCAGTCCCGAGGTGTGGTCGAGGAGATGGCGCAGGGTCAGAACGCCGATGCGCGGCCGGGCCGCCGGGAAGAAACGGCTCAGCGGGTCGTCGAGAGCAAGGCGGCCCTGATCGGCCAGGCGCAGGATGGCGGCGGCCGTGAAGTGTTTGGACACGGAAGCGATCGGGTACGAGGTGTCCGCGGTGGCCGCGACCTGCTCCTCGATGTCGGCGAATCCGTATCCCTTGGCGAGCACGGGGCGGCCGTGCTCGAAGACGGCGATGGACAGGCCGGCGATGGGTCCACGCTGCAGCGCTTCCGTGGCGACCGCGTCGACGGCCGCCACGAAGGCCGATCGGTCCGGAGAGGGAGACGGAGACGGTGCGGGGGACGCGCTCTCGACACGCGCGGCCTCCGTCGCCGCCGGGCGGTCGCACCCCGCGACTGCCAGGGCCGCCACCAGGACGCCACCCGCGGTCCATCGGAGTCGATCCTGCATGGAGTCGGGACTGGCTAGATGTCGCGCAATGCGCGCACGGGGGAGAGGCGCATCCCGCGCCGCGCGGGAAGGAGGGAGGCGAGGAGCGCCGTGGCCGCGAGGACCGCGAGAGCCCCGGCGAAGGTCGCGGGGTCCGTGGCGCTGACCCCGAACAAGAGGCTCGACATCAGGCGCGTGGCCGCCAGCGACACCGCGAGCCCCAGAACCAGCCCGGCGGCGGTCAAGCCGAGCCCTTCACCGAGCACGAGGCGCAGGATCTCGCGCGGCCCCGCACCGAGGGCCATGCGCACGGCGAACTCGCGCGTCCGCTCGGCCACGGAGTAGCTCATCACGCCGTAGATCCCGATGGACGCGAGCACGAGCGCGAGCAGGGCGAACACGGCGACGACGCGCTCGACGAGCTGGGGCTGGGCCACGGATCCGCTCACGATCTCGTCGAGGCTCTGCACGCCGCTGACCGCGATGTCGGGATCGAGGCGAGCCAGCTCCTGGCGGACGGCGGCCACCAGCGGCCGCGCGTCGGCGTCGGAGCGGACGAGGACGGTCATGGACGGCCACGGGCTCTGGGCCAGGGGCAGGTACATCTCCTCGATGTTCGGCGCGTCCAGCGATCGGAACTTCACGTCCGCGGCCACGCCGACCACCTCGCGCTGGACCTTGTCGCGCGAGTTCGCGAGGTGCTTGCCGATCGGGTCGGCGTCCGGCCAATAGCGGCGCGCGGTGGTCTCGTTCACGATGACCACGGGCAGGCTCTGCGCGGTGTCGGCGGCGGTGAAGGCGCGGCCGCGGCGGAGGGGCGTGCGCGTGGCCTCGAAGTAGTCCGGCGTGATCTGGCGCTGCGCGATCACGGGGTCCTTGCCGATGCCCTCGCACACGCGTCCTTCGGGGCAGAAGAACACGAAGCGGAAGGCTCCCGAGAGCGGCACGTAGCTCGTCGCGGCTGCCGCCTTCACCCCCGGCAGCGCGGCCGCGCGCTCCAGGAGCTGGCGGAACAAATCCGCCTGGCGCGCCGGCCCTCCGTATCGGGCCACGGGGAGAGTGATGGGAATGGCGGTGACGCCCTGCGGCTTGAACCCGGGATCGACGCTGACGAGGCCGGCGAGGCTGCGGGCGAGCAAGCCGGCGCCGGTGAGGAGGACGAGGGCCACCGCGACCTCGCCGACGAAGAGGACGCGCAGGCGCGAGCGCGCGGCCCCGTCGGAAGAGCCGCGTCCGCCCTGGCGCAAGCCCGTCTGGAGGTCGCCGCGCGAGGCATGCAGCGCGGGCACGACCCCGAAGGCCACCGCGGTGAGGCCGCAGAGGGCGAGCGAGAACAGCAGCACCGTGGCGTCGATGCGCGTCTCTTCCAGCCTGGGGAGGGTGCCCGCGGTGACCTGCTGCGCGAGCGGCACCGCCGCCAGCGCGACCAGCAGGCCGAGCGCGCCGCCGACGAGCGAGAGCGCGAGGCTCTCGACGAGGAGCTGCCGGACGAGGCGGAGGCGCGACGCGCCGAGGGCCTTGCGGACGGCCATCTCCCGCACGCGCGCGCTGCCGCGGGCGAGCTGCAGGCTGGCCACGTTGGTGCAGACGATGAGCAGCACGAAGGCCACCGCCGCGAGCAGGAGGGCGAGGGGCTGGCGCGACGTGCCGACGAGGCTCTCCGCGAGCGACTGGGCCTGGAGCCGGAAACGCGTCGCGTCCACGTAGCTGCCGTATTGCTCGCGGTAGCGCGCGTTGATCGTGTCCAGCTCGGCCTGGGCCTGCGCGATCGTCCGGCCGGGCTGCAGCCGCGCGACGAACGAGAGGTACGACGCGCCCGAATGGACCTGCGCCGGCGTGAGCGCGTCGGGCTCGGAGACCCGCGGCAGCCACACCTGGGGCTCGGGAAGCTGAAGGGGGAAGCGGAAGGCGGCGGGCAACACACCGACGACGGTGACGTCTTTGCCGTCCAGGCGGATCGTGCGGCCCACGACTCCCGGGTCGCCGCCGAAACGGCGATGCCAGAGGCCATCCGTGATGACGGCGGCTTCCGCGCCCCCCGGGGTCATCTCGGCGGCATCGAACCCGCGTCCGCGCTGCGGCGTGACTCCCAGCAGGCCGAAGAGGTCTCCGGAGACGCGCGCGGCCGCGACCTGCTCGGGCTCGGTCTCGCCGCCGAGGCTCGGGCTGATCGGGTAATAGACGGCGATGCGCGCGAGGCTCTGCGCCTGGTCCCGGATCGCTTCGTATTTGGTGAAGGACATGGGGACGGCGCCCGCTTGCGTCTCCGTCGTGACCTGCGAGACCGCGACCAGGTCCTGCGGGTCGCGGAAGGGGAGAGGCCGCAGGAGGACGGCGTTCACCACGCTGAAGATCGTGGATGTGGCGCCGATGCCGAGGGCGAGGGTGAGGACGGCGATCGCGCTGAATCCCGGGTTTTGAACGATCCGCCGCAGACCGTAGCGGATGTCCTGAACGAAGGTTCCCACCTCCGCGATCTTACCTTGTCGGCGTAGGATTCGACGGCATGAGAGTGCAGGGCAACGCCGTCGCGGCTGTGCTGATCACGTTGGGCGGGCTGGGCAATGCGGCCGGGGTGCGCGGGGCCGAGCCCGCAGCCTCGCAGGTGGATCCGTTCGTCGCCCGGCCACGCGTCATCGTGATGACGGACATCGCGAACGAGCCGGACGACCAGATGTCGATGGTGCGCTTCCTTCTCTACTCGAACGGCTTCGACGTCGAGGGACTGGTCGCCACCACCTCGACCTGGATGAAGAAGACGGTCCGGCCGGACGTCATCCGTTCGGTCCTCGACGCCTACGAGAAGGTCCAGCCGAACCTGCTCCGCCACGCGCCCGGCTATCCGGCCGCGGCCGCCCTGCGCGCCCTCGTCGTGCCCGGACAGCCTGGGTACGGCATGGCCGCGGTCGGAGCGGGCAAGACATCGCGCGGGGCCGAGCGGATCCTCCAGGCCGCGCAGAAGGCGGATCCGCGTCCGCTGTGGGTCCTGGGCTGGGGTGGCACGAACACGCTGGCCCAGGCCCTGCTCGACGCGCGCGCCACGCGCCCGCCGGCGGAGGTCGAGGCGATCGTCGCGAAGCTCCGCGTCTACACGATCTCCGACCAGGACGACGCCGGGCCCTGGCTCCGCCGCGAGTTCCCGGCCCTGCACTACGTCGCCATGCCTTCGACCCAGGACGGCGAGGAGTACTACCTCGCCACCTGGACCGGGATCAGCGGCGACCGCTTCTATCGCAACGCGCCCGGCGCGGATTTCACCACTTTCTCCGACGAGTGGGTCAACGCGAACATCCGGAGCAAGGAGCCGCTCGGGAAGCTCTATCCCTACCCGTGCTGCATCCACGAAGGCGACACGCCTTCGTTCCTGGGCCTCATCGACAACGGGCTGGCCAGCGCGATGAGCCCCGCCTACGGCGGCTGGGGCGGGCGGTACGTGTGGCGCCGGCCCTCCGGCGAGATTCGCCCGTTCTGGACGCAGGGCGGCGACTCCTATCCGGGGCAGGACAGCTCACGCGACACGGTCGCCGGCGTGGACGGCCAGACCTACACCTCCGACCCGGCCACGATCTGGCGCTGGCGCACGGCGTTTCAGAACGACTTCGCCGCGCGCATGGACTGGACGACGAAGGACGCGCGCCACGCGAACCACCATCCGAAGGTCGTGGTGAACGGCCGCGCGGGCACGGAGCCGCTGGTGCTGGAGGCGCAGGTCGGAACGCCTCTGACCCTCGACGCCGCCGGCACCTCCGATCCGGACGGCGACGCCTTGAAGCTCGAGTGGTTCTTCTACCCGGAGGCCGGCAGCGGGATTCCCGGACAACCCGTGCTCATCCGGCGACGGCCGCCCGTCGCCGCCGCGGGCGCGGCGGGCATTCCGTCCGCCCCCGCGGGCGGGCCGCCCTCGCTGCCTCCGCGCGTCGTGATCGAGAACGCGACGGCCTCGCGCGCGACGGTCGTGCCCAAGGTCGAGGGCATCGCCCACGTGATCCTGGCCGTCGAGGACAGCGGCGCCCCGCACCTCACCTCGTACCGCCGCGTCATCCTGAAGATGAAGCCGGCAGTGGCGGAAGCGCCCGCGGCCGCCGCCTATCGCGCGGAAGATCTCGGGAGGACCATCCGCCTCACCGACGCGCGCCGCGATGTCGTCGTGTCGATCGCTCCTTCGCGCGGCGACGTCGCCTTCGACATGAGGGTGAAGGGCCAGAGCGTCCTCCATTTCCCCGTCGCTTCGATCGACGATCCGCAGGCGGGGCGCTTCGGCATCCCGTTCCTCGGGCCCTGGGCGAACCGGCTCGACGAGCAGGCCTTCTACGCGAATGGCCGCCGCTACGCCTTCGACATGGACCTCGGCAACGTCAAAGGGGCCATTCCCATCCATGGCTTCCTCGCGAACGCGGACTGGAAGGTGATCGAGGCCCGCGCCGATGGCGACTCGGCGTGGGTCACGAGCCGGCTGGAGTTCTTCCGCAGCCCGGCCTGGATGAAGCAGTTCCCCTTCGCGCACACCATCGACATCACTCATCGCCTGCACGACGGCGTGCTCGAGGTGCACACGCGTATCGAGAACCTGGGCCTCGAGCCCATGCCCGTGAGCATCGGCTTCCATCCCTACTTCGCGCTCACGGACGCGCCGCGGGACGAGTGGACGATCGGCGTCGGGGCGCGCACGCAGTGGCTGCTGGCCGAGAACAAGGTGCCCACGGGGGAGACGCGGCCGATCGAGCGGCTGTTCCCCGACCCGCGCGCGGTGCCCTTGAAGGACTACCGTCTCGACGACGTGTTCACGGACCTCGTCCGTGACGGGCAGGGACGGGCGGTCATGAGCATGAAGGGCCGGTCGCAGCGGCTCGACGTCGAGCTGGGCCCGAACTATCGCGCCGTCGTCATCTTTTCACCGGGCCCGGACCGTCCGTTCGTCTGCTTCGAGCCGATGGCCGGGATCACGAACGCCATGAACGCGGCCCACAAGGGCCTGTACAAGGAGCTGCAGACGATCCCGGCCGGAGGCGCGTGGGAGGAGAGCTTCTGGGTGCGGCCAAGTGGATTCTGAAGACGCGATCCGCTGCCCGGGTCAGGGATGGATCCAACCCGTGAACGGAATCCTCGAGAGCTCGATGCCCTCGCGGGTCACGCCGATGAGGACGAGCGCGAGGACGGCGAGGACGGCCAGCTCCCACGGCCCGATCGCGCCGCGGAGCGCCGCGGGTCCGCGCTGGACCACGCGGAGGGGCGGCCGCGAGGGGAGGAGCACGTCACCGGCTCGGGTCTCGACTATCCTCAGCATCGTGTATCCGAAGTGTCAGGGGATGGCGTGCGGTTCGTGTGACGCGCGAATGACGCAGGTGGGAACGGCCGGACGCGAGGTTCGAGATGGCTCATAAGAAGGTGCTGGACACATTTCGCATCGAGGGCAAGGTCGCGCTGATCACGGGGGGCGGCCAGGGCCTGGGCAAGGCGATGGCCACGGCCCTGGCCGAAGCGGGCGCCGACGTCGCCCTGGCCGGGCGCACGCTGGCCCTTTGCGAACAGGCCGCCGCGGAGATCGGCGCCGCCACCGGCCGCCGCGCCCGCGCTTTCCAGGCCGACGTCACCAAGGGTGACGACGTCACGCGCCTGGCCGCGCAGGTGACGGAGAGCCTGGGGCCCAGCGACATCCTCGTGAACAACGCCGGCAACAACATCCGCGGCGCCACCCACGAGCTGACGGAAGCGGACTGGGACTCCGTCATCGACACCAACCTCAAGGGACCGTTCCTCTGCGCGCGCGCGATCGGGCCCTCGATGGTCAAGCGAGGCTGGGGTCGGATCATCAACCTGGGCTCGATCCTGTCCGTGATCGGGATGTCCGGACGCGCGCCCTACGCCTCGGCCAAGGCCGGCGTGGCCAACCTCACGCGTGCCCTGGCCCTGGAATGGGCGGGCACCGGCGTCACCGTCAACGCGATCTGCCCCGGCCCCTTCGGGACGGAGATGAACCGCACCCTGCTCAACGATCCCGTGAAGTACCAGGAATTCGTGCGCAACATCCCGCTGGGCCGCTGGGGCGAGGTGGACGAGCTGGCCGGAGTCGTCGTGTTGCTGAGCTCGGACGCGTCGTCGTTCATGACCGGCAGCTCCGTCTTCGTGGACGGCGGCTGGACGGCGCGCTGAAGGCTATACTTTCGCGCCATGCGGCTCTCCCGGCGCGACCTCCTGGAGATGGCGGCCCGGGCGGCGGCGTTGCCGGGCGCGACGGCGTTCTTCTCCACCTGGCTGAACGCGGACGCGGAGGCACAGCATTCCGGGTTCACGCCGCCACCCGAGCCGCCTCTTCTGCGCGACTACCAGCCCGCGTTCTTCGATCGAGCCGACTTCGACGCGCTGCGGGCGTTCACGGAGATCCTGGTCCCGACCGACGACACGCCGGGCGCGCGCGAGGCGCATTGCGCGCACTTCATCGACTTCGTTCTCCAGGGGTCCACGGAAGCAGCCCCGGACGTCGTGAGGCAGTGGCGCGACGCGATGGCGGCGCTCCGGCAGGCCGGGTTCCACGCCGCGGACGCCACCGGCCGCGCGGCCCTCGTCGAGGCCATGTCGGCGCCGGAGCGCGACCTGGCCGCGACGCACCCCGCCTACGCGGCCTACCGCCTGGTCAAGCAGCAGACCGCGTTCGCGTTCTACACGTCACGCGCGGGGACGATCGAGACGCTCGACTATCGGGGGAACTCGTACAACGCGTCGTTCCCCGCCTGCGACCACCCCGAGCACCGTACGGTCTGAACCTTCGGGAGGAGCGACTCGGGTGGCCATCGCCCATGACGCCATCGTCGTCGGTTCCGGCGCCTGCGGGGGCTGGGCCGCGATGGCGCTCGCGCAGGCCGGGCTCAAGGTGCTGATGCTCGAAGCGGGCGCGCGCGTGGATCCCGCGACCGATTTCCGTCACCGGTTCCTGTACCAGATGGACTACCGCGGGCGGGGCAAGCCCGGTCTGC
>Ga0207428_10000256_pt1 | contig 72918 bp, 73 predicted proteins | sample RhiMethybrSRZTD1_FD_187600 | JGI IMG/M metagenome (GOLD analysis project Ga0207428, IMG submission 187600) | Populus rhizosphere microbial communities from Tennessee, USA - Rhizosphere MetaG P. TD hybrid SRZTD1 (SPAdes) (version 3) | ecosystem: Host-associated > Plants > Roots > Rhizosphere >... | reverse complement strand
TGAAATCAGCATCACACCGCTTGTTAGTCACGACTGTGATTTCGATCACACGGAGTGCGATTGGTAGCCCCGCACCGGAACAAAGTCTGTCGCATTGATCACCGCTTGAGGGGAACCTGGGCTAGTCGTCTCGGCGTGGTGCCACGACGCTGGCCGATTGCTGCTCCTTCCCATCGCGGGTGCCGTCACGGAATTTTCGCGGCGTTAACTACAGAAAACGTTTCCGCGGTGAGGTAAAATGCTGTGACACGCCAAAAAAATTTGCGGTGTACGTTTCAGCTTAAGCCACTGCCATTCTTCGGGTCAGGGACGCAGCACAACGACCCCTACTCGACCCAGTGGCCAACGGCCGCGCCCCGGTGGCAGGGGCGCGGCCACCAAAACTCTCGAAACTGTCGCTCTAGGACAAACGTGTTCTCATCCGAACTTAGGCCAACAAAAACCTCGAGCATTTCGCCCGAGGCGTCCGGCCACGAATAACTTTATCAGGCGATCTGCTTTCGCTTCCTGCGTCGTGCATGCAATCCGATCATACCGAGACCGCCGCGAAAAGTGGAAGTGCCGCTGGAATTGGTGTGCGGGTGTATCTGCGGTGACACCGTTCACGTTGCCGAAAACCGTTTCGTTCTCGGCCAGGATCACCACCAGCAGACCATAATGGCTCGCCTGGACATCGGGGCCGAAAAAGAACCCGTCAGAACGAACCGGGTGTCGGCGGATCTGTGGCGAAGTTCGTGTGGTCGCTTGCGTATGCGAACGCGAAAACGGAGCCGCCAGTGTTCAGGTCAAATTGAGGATGGGGCCGGACGGGTGTGACCAATAGTCAATGTTGGCTGAGGTCGGCCTTTGCGATCCGCGCGCAAAACGTCAAACCAGACAACTGTGATATTGAGTGCAGCGCCGGGTTTTTGCTACGGCTTGATGTTATTGGAAAAACGGCGCTGCTTAGACCGCAAGTACGGTGTTTTCCGTAACAGGTAGCGGGAATCCGTGCGGTTTGCAAAGCCGCAGGACGCATGGGAATAACGCGACATGGCCCGCAGATCCTGGCAACCGGGGGTTCGTGCACAACGGCACCGTGGCAAGCGGCCGGCAGCACGCCCGCGCCCCCGCGACGCAACCGGGCTCGCCATCCTCTATGGTTGGCACACGGTCAAGGCCGCGCTCGAAAACCCGGCGCGCCGCTTCCGCCGCCTGCTCGCGACCGAGAACGCGCTGCGCCGCCTCACCGACGACGGCATTGCACTGCCGCTCAAGCCCGAGCTGGTGCGGCCGGACGTTATCGACGCACAGCTCGGTCCCGACGCCGTGCACCAGGGCCTACTGGCTGAAGCAGATCCCCTCGCTGCGCCTGCGCTGACAGAAATTGCGCAAGACAGCATCGTTCTTGTCCTCGACCAGATCACCGACCCTCACAATGTCGGGGCGATCTTACGCTCGGCCGCTGCCTTTGCCGCAAAAGCGATCGTCACCACCGCGCGGCACAGCCCGGAGGCAACCGGCGTGCTCGCGAAATCGGCGTCAGGCGCGCTCGAGCTTGTTCCCCTGGTCACCGTGCAGAATCTCGCGCGCGGGCTTGAGGAACTTCGCGCGCATGGATTCCTGCTGGTCGGCCTCGACAGCACAGGCGACGCCGACCTTGGCGCCGTCGCATTACGTGCGCCGCTTGCACTCGTGCTCGGCGCCGAAGGCAAGGGCCTGCGTCAGCTCACCAAGCAGACCTGCGACCGCGTGGCCCGCATCGACGTGCCGGGCGAGATCAAGAGTCTCAACGTATCCAACGCCGCCGCGCTCGCGCTTTACGTTGCAAGCCGTCAGCTGCAGAGCACGTGACAGGTAATTAAGTGAGAACTACTTCGGTTGCGCCAGCGAGGGCGCGGGATCAATCCCGTAAGGTTGCGCGTAAGGTTGCATGTACGGTTGATTGGGTGGCGGCGGGAGTTCCGGTGCGAACACCGAAGAAACCGACCACGAGCGGTAGAAGGTCTGGGGCGGGGAACTCTGGCGTGCCGTCACGCGTTCGTGGCGGCCAACTTTTGGCCGCTTGCCGGTTTTCGGGAAATAGTGCCGGTTTTGCCAAGGAGCCCACCAATACGAGCGCACGATAACGCCCGGCTGGTAGTCGTAGACAATGAGCGGCTCGATGCGCGGGCTGTACGCATACGGACCATAGCCCGCGCCCGAGCCGCCCGCGGAAACATCGGCGGCACTCGCGGCCCACACTGCAATCGCAGCAATTGCGCAAGCACGCATCGACACAACTCCAGTTCCTCAAAATGGATCTTGAGCATATAGCAATGCCTTAATCGGTTTCCCTCAATTGTCGGGTAATCTTAATCGTGGGGGCCATTGGCACTTGCGGCCTTTTTGCTTTGCGCCTATCGCTGGCATCCTCGCTTTTGCCGCAAACCGCGCATCTATACAGTGAATCTCATGCCTGGCCGCCGTACCAAATTGACAACAGGATCGAGATCCGCGACCGCGCCGCGGCGAAACTTTCGCCAGCAATATGACGACCTGGAGGCGCGCCGCGCCGAATTGTGCGAGCGGTTGCGCGCGCTCGGGCACAAGGCGGAAGAGCACCCGGCTTACAAGGGCGCACTCAAGCTACTCAACAACATCTACCGCAAGGAAAAGCTGACGCAGCGACTCGCGGTGCTGCAGTCGGCCGCCTGGCTGATCGACATCCTGGAAAAGCTGTCGAGCACGCTATAGCGGGCTACCTCCGGGGCGGCCGCCGCGACCCTTATCCCCTCCTAAACGATTGCAAATCCAGCGGGAAATGCCTTGCCCGGCAAACCCGCATTTTTGTGATGGCCAACACAGTCTTCACGGCGGATTCACCTATCGTCCCTACGGTTGAAATGATGGTTACGGGGAGACTGATCATGTTGGGGATCGAATTCATTGGCTACGGATGCCTGCTGTTGGCGTTCACGGCGGTGCAATACGCCTGTCTTCTCCTCACGTCAGCCCTGAAGGCCTAGGTGAGGCCCCACCTTGCGGGCTATCACCGGGCGAGGCGCCCCGCCCTCGCCGTCATCGGTATACCCGACGACAACCCCTCCGATGAGGATGGCCGCGCGCGGCCGCCTCCAGGTGAGGCATTAAGCTTCGCACTCGGAACAATATGTGGCCCCGACAACCCTGCGAACGCGGTGGGGCGACTATCCCTCATGGTCCGCGCCGAGCAATTCGCGCGGCGCCTCGGGTCGCGGTTGTTTGGAAAACGCTAGCGATCTAGGCAGATCTGTATTCACTGACCCCCGCGGTGGTGCTAAGCGGTCCCATTCCTGCGGCCAGCCGGGTTAGCTCAGTGGTAGAGCAGCGGTTTTGTAAACCGTTGGTCGGGAGTTCAAATCTCTCACCCGGCACCGCTAAATCAGTGGCTTAGCCGAAAACACCCGCTTTTTTCTTGTCGCACCGTGTTGCGACAGTTCTCGTTTATTTCCGCTGAGTTTCAGCGATTCCCAAACATTCCCGGAAACTCCACGCGACATGCTCGCGACATGGAGCTGTTGCCGCTCCGCGCCCCGTTGCCAGTTGCGGCGGGGCGCACTTACAGTCCGATTTGGGGGCACGAAACATCGAAGGATTGTGACGAAAAATTCGGTCGCAGTAGGCGTGACAAGAACAACCGCGATTATGTGACGTGTTGTTTTGCCGATGCAGCGATGGCGGACACTTTTTCGCGCGTCATTCATTCGCTGATATTACAATGACATCTCTAGAGTGGATGGAGGTTGAGATTAGGTGGCGGGGGAAGCTCGTAAAGGGACGCTATAACATCTCTGACGACCTAGTTACCGTCGCAGCATGGAATGGAACTAAAGCGGCGCGGCTGGGCATTCTGCCCGCTGAACGATTGGCCAAAATGTTGCTGCGCGAATTGGCAAGCCGGGAACAAGAAAAATAGCGTCGTCCGCCGGGATGATGCCGCCGAGCGCGACGGGATTGGCCAAAAACCCACGAATCTCATAGGACTAATGCCCTGCGCATAGCGCGCATAAGGAGCAACGCCCATGCTTGACGTTACAGCGTCAGCAAAGCCAGCGGCCCCAAAGACGGTCACCACCAAACATTTGGCATATGCGCTGGCGGAGCAGCATCAGCTCGGCAAGAAGCAGAGCCTGGAAATGATGGAAGAGTTCGTCGGCATGATCACCAAACACCTGAAGAAGGGTGAGCGGGTGAAAATCGCCGGGCTCGGAATTTTGGTGGTGCGTAATCGCGCTGCCCGCATGGGCCGCAATCCGATGACCGGTGAGCCGATCCAGATCAAGGCCAGCAAAAAGGTAGCCTTCCGCGCCACCAAGGAACTCAAGATGGCGATCTGATCGCCGGGGGCAGCGGCCCTTTTTATGCCGACCCCTCGTCCGGCGCGGGACCAAATTGCCGCTCGCGCATACTTCCTCTCGAAAACTGGTCGCCCAATCCTCCCGGCGACCTCTTTTTTTAGACCAGATGCTCGCCAGATTTTCCATGCGATCATGGCGCCACGCCCCGCGACGGCGCGATCATTTTTGGAGACCTAGAGGGGAAGCTCGTCGCTCTTCGGATCGAATGCGCGACGTGTACCCGCGCCGGTCGATATTGGATCGCCAGATTGATCGAGCAACGCGGGCGCGCCGGCAAAAGAAAAGACCGCCTTGCGGCGGTCCTTTCCAGTGGTTGCCAGACGATCAGGCCGCTGCCACTGCAGCCTTGTTCTTAATTTTCCTTCGCCGGGCAAAGAACCCTAGCAGACCGGCGCCACCCGCGAATAGCGGCAGTGTGGCCGGTATGGGCGTCGCGCCTGTCGATTGGCCTTAGGGGCCGCATCAGGCGGGGATCACCGATGCCAATGCGAGAAGTGTCCCGATCGCAAACGTGAGCGCGAAAATCTCTGTCCCGTATTCTCTTATGGTCCACACGGTCCCCTCCAATCCTTGGAGTTCTCATTGTTAGTTTAGCCACCGGCTGGATTCGGGCTGTGATCGTCGTCACAAGATTTGCGATTGGTAGATCCCTACCGGAACAAAGCTTCTCGTCCCGAACCTGGGCGGCAGTCCGATTGCCACTCCCTTTGAGCGGCGCTCGGCATTACCCAATGAGCATCCGGTTCCGTTTTGCAATGGCGCGCCGATAATGGGAAATGCCAGCGCGAATGCCGTACCCTGAGGCAAAGCCCACGGCAAAACCGATCGTCAGAAGAACAAGAATAAGTTTTGCGAGGTGTGTATCCATCCCCACATAACAATCCGATGTCATGTTGGTTCACGGCGAATTGCCGCAGCTTACCAACGCACCTTTTTTATGAGTTCGTTTGTCGAAAAATATTCAAAACGAGTCCGCGATTTGAACATGGAAATACCAAATCTGACCGGACGACGTGCACATAATATCGGATAGACTGCCACTCTTCGGGTCAGGAACGCCACAACGTCTCCAACTCGACCCAGCGCACCCTGGTGGCAAGGGCGCGGCCACTGAAAATCTCGACGAACAAACCGCGAAGCAAAAACTGTCGCTCTAGGAAGTGCGATTCTCATTCGAACGGAGGCCGACAAAAAAACCGCGGGCGCGGTCTCACGATGTCCGCTCTACCCCTGAAAGCGAACATGTGCGGTGCACTAGGTCATGTCTGCTTTGGGCCAATAGCGGACATTGCCATCAAAACGGGTCGGCTTGCTCGATGCGCGCACGGTACATTGCTTTGAACTCGTTGTAGCGGGTGGATAGCAGCTCTGATTGATAGTCCGCGCTTTATCAGGATGTCCGGAATCGGATGGCGCCCGGCGCACGCCCCCGCGCAGTGAAGTTTGCCAACGCTATTGGGGCTTGATGACGCGATAGAGCTGAAACCGGTCGCCATCGGTGACGAGGCGCAGCCGAGCCGGATCGGGATTAGGCGCTTCGTCTTCGGTGAAAAGAATGTAGATGTAGTCGAACCTGGTCCAGTTCAGCCAAAAAGCAGGCATATCCGGCAGCGGATGCTCGGCAGCCAGAATGAGCTGCGGGGTCGATGGGGGCGTCCCGTCACGCTGGTCGGCAAAATCGCGGTATTCAGGACGAACGTGTACGACCTGCTTGCCTTCGACGGTGAACAGGGTTGTGACCAACGCCGAGCGCTCGATCGTGGCAATGCAGGCGGCGTGAACAAGGCCGAGATCGCGGACGTCCTCGCCGGCTGACTCATTGGCATAGGCAACGAAGACCTTTGAGCCCGGCGCGATGCGCCGCACCGATGAACGAAACTCGCTCGTCGAGTCTGACAGCTGCGACCAGTTGTAATCGACTTCCAGCAGCCGCAAGGCGATGAGAACCACGAGCAGGCTCAGGAATCCGCGTCGGACCAGGCGGTGGTGCGTGTCGAGGTCGCCGCAGGCGAAAAGCATGAAGACCACGCCAAGCGGCACGCGTTGATCGGTCATATAGGTGTCAAACATAACGCGCGGCAGCGCGAAATAAACGACACCTCCCACGACAAGAAGAGCCGTGGCCAGCGGATGAAATTGCAAAACGCGGTGGCGTACGGCCCATACGCCTCCCGCCGTCAGGATTGCGATCAATGCGAAGGCCACGATGTCGGAATAAGTCGCAAAGACATAAATCAATCCGTCGAGCTTGCCACGCTGCTCCCAGGAGGTCGCGGCGACAAGGTGCATTGTGGGACTTTCGTAGAGCAGCGGCGCCACGACAAGAAACGGCAGGCCGCTCACAACAAACTCTGCAATTCTGGGCGGCCAGGGCGTGGACTTTTGCTGCCATAGCCGCAGAATTTCGCCGGAGAGCAGACCGATGGCGTAGATACCGAGCGCCGACAGATGGCAGAAAAACAAGATGACGACAGACGCGGTGGACAGCGCGAAACGTATCGGCCAGGCACGCTCTCTGGTGCTGACCCAGGCAGCAAGCGTCCATAAAGCGACGCCGATCCCGAATATGTAATTCGTCAGGCCGACAAGAAAAATGTAATTGTAGAGTAGCGGGATTGCCAGCAGTGGCAGCACGGAAAATCTGCCGACCAGCGCCCGATTGAGCACCACCACGCCCGATATGATGAGCGTGAACATTGCTACAAGAAAAATCTGTCCAGCGAGGTAAACGCTAACAAGCCGGGCGAGCGACGGCACGATGGCGTCCATCGCCAGATTGGGGATCACCTGCCAATTCAGCTGGTAAAACATCGCCAGCTTCTGATTGCGGGACAGGTCCGCGATCACGTGCATCCGCGCCAGATGATTCACGTAGTCGGACAGAGGCGGCAGGGGATGCGTCCAGATCGGTATCGATATCAGCAATGTGAGCGCCACCGACAGCGCCAGAATTTGCGCAACTGAAAAATCCCTCCGGCCCGACCGTAGGGCCTTGCCTTTCAAAACAGATGGCGGAGATTTTCGGAGCATGCGCGACGCGCACTTTATAGGAGCAATCCGTGAGCGCGAGAAGCCGTGAAATATCAGTGATTTCACTTGGCCGAAAAAATTTCAGCGCAAGAAGTTTGGTTATGTCCGCTTTGCCCCCAAAAACGGACATGTGCGGTGCGCTAGACCACGTCCGCTAAGGGGCAAAAGCGGACATCGGTCAGCCCTAGGCGCGTCGCGCCCGATGCTCCCACTAGAAATTGGCGGGAGCGGCGACAATGGGCCCTACCGGGCTATCCTTTGGCTTCTCATTGCTACAAATGATGTAGCCATTGGAATCACTTTTGTATGCCGCGGTTGACAGGTGAAAGTATTTCTCCGCGGCGTCTACGGCATTATCGAGGAGCGTATTGGAGACATATCCTCCGCAGAATATTGCGAGTGTGAGGAGGAAGGATTTTATGCTCATGGATTTCCCCGCTCGGAATGACCCTCCGGCATTTCCACCGAACTCTAACTGATTCGTGAATGCTGCCTGAATGGCCCGCTGGTTGCCTGTATGCTCCAAGATAAAAATCTGCGGTTAAGCCGAAGTCCTGCGCGTCGCGTCGCGGGACGGATCGCTTGGGTACCGCGGTACGTACAATGCAAAACGCCATGCCCGCTTTACCCCCGAAAGCAGACATGTGCGGCCCAACTAGGGATGTCTGCTTTGGGCCAATAGCGGACTACGACTGGGATCACCCGTTAAAGAGCGGGCCGCGCTCCGGCGCGAACCGCTTCGGCGCGGCCCCTTCCTGCCCAGCGGCTAGCCACAAAGCGCCGGCAGAACAGATTGACTCAGAATTTGAATCGAAGTGCCGGATTGCCAGCTAAAGGGAACGGCTGTGGCGGGCCGGCCCGTCTTATTTTTCGCCGACAAGTTTTTGTTAGTTCTTGCCATCACTTTTGCTCAAACAAAAACCCGGCGAGAAAGACCGCCCTCGCGGTGACCTCTCCGATCCAAACAGATGTTACTATTCCTATCATCGTGGAAACGAGCGCATATCCGATAATAGAAATCCAACTCACAGTGAGCCCCAATCCAACAGCTACAATTGCGGGTGCCCAAATTCGACGAACGAAGGTGGTGACGACAGGTGCGATCGCTGTTTGAGTTTGCATGGTTGTTACTCGATTGAACACTCTAAAACAGCCCCGCCTGATTTGAAGTCAGGCGGGGCCGCCAAACAACACAAGGCGCTCGGGGTGTGGCGTGACCCAGCGTTCTTGCGTTGAAAAAAATGAGTTTGAACAGCGGCAGTGTCTGCTTAGATCTCCCGTGAAGCACGGGCGGGAGCGCTGTACTTACTGTTACTACCGAGGCCCGAAGCCGTTTCGGTGATGAAACAGGCTACCCCTCGGGAAAGGTGGTGGCTGATCCATACAGACCACTTTTCGTCCTTATTACCCATCCGAATGTACGCATTCCGCGATTGGGCGACAGTGAACCTGCCGAAGTGATAGCTTCCATAATCAGGCTGACCGGATCATCGCAATGTCCGCTTTGGGTCATTAGCAGACATATGCAGTGCAAAAGGGCATGTCCGCTTTGCCCCCAATAACGACCTAAATAGCGGACATCGTGAGCGACACGGCTCAACAAAAAACCCTCGAGCGTTTTCGCCCGAGGGTTTCCCGGCCACATACTAATTTTGGTTAGACGGCTTGCCTCCGCTTTCTACGCCGAGCGAGCAAACCAATCACGCCCAGCCCGCCAGCAAAGAGCGGGAGAGCGGCAGGAATGGGAGTCGTCGAGTCGCCGGAAAGGCCGTTGTACACATTGCCAACGTCGTAGTGAAAGGTTCCGTCAGCGTTCTCCGGAATGGAGAAAGAAAGGTTCAAACCTGTGAGGATACCACCGACATCCGCCAGCAAGCCCGCGTTGTCAAAGGAATAGAAGATCATACGGTCGGCATTCGTGCCGCCGTCCAACACGCCATTTGCGTTCGTAAATGATATAGCGTCACTTGGCCTGCCGTCGGGATCGTTAATGCCAACGGTACCTGAGATCACCAGGCTTGGTAGAATGTAAGCAAGGACGTTGCCACCATAGGCGCCCGTTGGATCGGCTCCGTACACAAAAGTACCAGCACCACAACCGGTGCAGTTCCCGTTCTCGTCAAACGTTAGCGTGAAAGCCCAGGATGGCGCAGCTATGAACGCAAGCGCCAAGGACACACAAGCAACGCGTAAGAAACTGTACATGAGATCACACCCCACAATTCGAGGCCGCGACCACGCAGACACTTGTGCATGGTAGCTGGCCACGCGCGCCACGGGATAACGGTAACCTTGTAGCGCCTTCGCCCAACATAAATTCGGTATAAAATTGCAATCGATGCCCTATAGCTTGTTTGATTGCGCCACCGGGCCTGGGGCGAGACGGACCCCGGTGATAACCCATCATGCTACGGCTTCCATACCCTCCGCCACGCTGCTCCAATACTTGAAATGGTCCCCCAAACGTCTACAGACGGTTATGGCCACTCCTCCGTACGGATGACGTTCGATCTATACGGGCATCTGTTCGATGGCATCGAGACCGCGCCGACATGGCGACGATCGGCGGCGATTCGGGCCGCGTGATCCTTAGTGCGACACAGGCGCGACATGGCGAAAAAAATCCAAAAGAAATCAAACGCCCCAGGCGGTTTTGTAAACCGTTGGTGAGGAGTTCAAATCTCTCACCCGGCACCGGCACGCTTCACTTGGGTTCGCCCTTTGGCGTCGGGCAATGCCCGCGTCCGGGCTCCGACCTCCCCCGCCCGCTTTCACAATATCGAACAGACCGGGCCGGGCCTTGCCGGCGCAACACCCGACCATCGGGACGGGCTCACCCGGAGCTGGCAGGACGCGCGAGAAGCCCCGTGAAATCGCCAAAATATCCACAAAGTCCCGCTTCAAGTCTCGTGCTTTGGGACCTTGTTCACGCCTTAAGGATTATGGCACACTACGGCGTTTGCAATACCTCGGAGATCTAGCAATGCCTCAGGGCACCGTTAAGTGGTTCAATCCGACGAAGGGCTATGGCTTCATCCAGCCTCAAGAAGGCGGGAAGGATGTGTTCGTGCACATCTCGGCTGTTGAACGCGCCGGACTTAGCACGCTGAACGAAGGACAGACCGTTCAGTTCGAGCTCGTCGAGAACCGCGGAAAGACGTCCGCGGAGAACCTCAAGGTCAAGTGACCTTTTCTCCGAGCTGACTAAAGAGTCGTTTGTCTAAAGATGTGCCGCCGAGCTGACCGCCCGGCGCGGGTTGCGCGTGTTTTATCGCGTCAGCCGTTCCAGTTCCGGGAACGGCTGGAACACGGCGTCTTTGCACAACTCGCGCTCGCGCAACTCTCTCGGGGTATCGAAAAAGCGCTCGAGCTTGCCCGAAACGAATGTCGCCGCGCCCTCCTTCGATCCCACGTACTTCCCGTCGGAATTGCGCGCATTGAAGCGCACGCAGCTTACGTAGCGGTCGCCTGGCCCAATATATTTGAGCTGGGGCTGCGAGACCGTCGCCGCGCGCACCTGTGTCGGGTCGTTGAGATAGGTTCGCAGGAATGCCAGCAAATCCTGCCGGTAGTTCTGCGGATAGATATTTTCGGCATCCCAGCGCGCCTTTAACTCGGCCGAGGTCGGCCCGATCTCGGTGGTGCAACCTCCGAGCGCCGCAGCGGCAAGGCCCCCGGCCAGCAGCGCCGCCATTCGTATTCGCATTCTCGCTACCGCCCTCTTCGCCCGCCCGCAGCGGCGATCATAACGACTTGCTCAGGCCGGGCTAGGGACGCTTGTGCACCGGAGCGGTGTTAAACTCCCCGCCACGATGTGGAGACGACCGCAATGACCGCTCTCGACCGCCGCACATTCCTGGCCGGCTCGGCGCTGCTCGCCGGCGCAGCGCTGACGCCGCCCGCGGCGGCGCGCGCACCGTCAGCTACGGCGCAAGGCTCCGGCGTCTATCGCTACAATCTCGGCCGCTATCAGCTCACCGCGCTTTACGACGGCGTCTGGTATGTGCCGATCGACGAGAAATTCGTCCGCAACGCGAGCAGCTCCGCGGTCAACGACGCGCTCGCCGCCGCGTTCCTGCCGCCGAAGATTTTGCCCATCTCGTTCACGGCATTGCTGGTGAACACCGGCGCAAAGCTGGTGCTGATCGATACCGGGACTGCAGGCCAGATCGCCGACACCGCGGGCAGCCTGCTCGACAACTTCAAGGCAGCCGGCATCGACCCAAAGGCAGTCGATACGATTTTAATCTCGCATTTCCATCCGGATCATATCGACGGCATCAAAACCAAAGACGGCGCAAAGATTTTTCCGAACGCCGAGGTCGTCGTGCCGGAACCGGAATGGGATTTCTGGATGAACGATGCGAACATGTCGAAAGCGGAAGGCGCGGTAAAGCGCTATTTCCTGAACGCGCGGCGTATTTTCAAGGACATCGCCAAGGACGTACAACGCTTCAAACCGGGCAACGAGGTTGCACCCGGTATCGTCTCCATGGCGGCCTACGGCCATACGCCGGGCCATACGGCATTTGCCATCCATTCCGGCAACCAATCCATGCTGGCGATGAGCGACACCGTACGAAACCCCTATTTGTTTGCGCGCCATCCTGAATGGCAGCCGGCCTTCGACATGGATGGGCCGCAGGCCGTCGAAACGCGACGCCGGATGCTTGATCGCGTTTCAGCCGACCGCATGCTTGTCGAGGCGTACCACTTCCCCTTCCCCGCGTGCGGGCACATTGCAAAGACGGCAAGCGGCTACGAGTTCGTCCCGGCCGAATGGAAACCGCTGTGACGGCAAAGAAAAGGCCGCCGTGACGGACGGCCTTGTTTCGATATCCAGTGGTTTGACTAGCGCGCGAACAGCTCGAGCCCGCCGATGCCAACAGCGGCGTTGAGACCGCGTTGCGTGCCGACCGAGACCGGCTGCAACGCGATCGAGCGCTGCAAACCGCCAATCAGCACATTGGCGCCGAGGCCGCCACCGATCGTCGCTTCACCGGTGGCGCCGCCGTAGTTCCCAGCGAGTGCGCCACGGCCACCTTCGGCTGGTGCGTAGACGGCCCACGCAATCGTTCCACCCTCGGTGAACCCGACGTCGAGCCCGATACGCGTGATGCGGCCCGAATAGGACTCTTGCCAGCCCTGCACGGAGCGGAAGTCGCAGTTCACTTGCTTCTGCGAGCCGAGAACAAGACCCACGCCGGGCGCAACGGAGCATGTGAGCATGCCCGCACGCACGCGCGCGTCGGCCGACGTGGTCGCAAGGGCGACAAGCGCAAGGCCTGCAAATGCCACCAGTGTTTTTTTGATCATCTTGAATCTCCTGCCAAAACGGCACGGGCCCCCGAAGGGTCAACCTCAGGCCAATTCCAGATATGCCCGTGAAGACTATCCGCCGCTGTGACGGAGATCACTCATTTAATTCGGCACCGGCCTGCCGTCCGCCTAGAAGGTTGCACCGGCCTGAAGCAGGAACGTTCTGCCCGCCAGAGGAAATGCGCTGAACAACCCGATCGTCGGCGGCACACCGGACGGAGCGAACACTCCGGCGGCGATCCCGCCGCTCGCGATGGCGTAGTCGTAATAATGCTTGTCGAAGACATTGAGCGCGGCAGCAGACCAGAAGAACCGGTCATACTTGCCGCTCAGTTTGACATCGGCAGTCGCCTGCCCGGGGATAAGCGGCTGAACGTTGGCCTGGTCGTTATCCATCCGCCGGGGTCCATACAGCCGACTCGTCACATCGAGCGTGAGCCACTTCGGCACGATTTCCCAGGTCACTCCCGCATAGCCCGACCACCGGGACACCAGCGGGACTTCGTTGCCGGCAAACGCACCCTCGCGGAATGTTGCATCTATGTAAGTCACCCCGCCGCGCAGGCGCGCCGAATTGTTGATCTGGTAGAACGCGGCTGTCTCCCAACCGACACGTTGCGTCGGATCGAGGTTGGTATCGACGCCAATCGCCGGCAAAAAATGGATCTCGTTCTTCAGCCGCATCAGATAGACGCTGGACTGGAGGTGGAATTGTCCGACATCGACGCGGACCCCGCCCTCGACGTCCCACGACGTCTGCGTCTGCAGATCGAATGTCGGAACGACGAATATGAGCGGACCGCCGGCACCAACCCGTTCGTCGGCATTGGCCAAACGAAATGCGCGCGCGGCGCGGGCAAAGACCGCAAACGTATTGCTGAAACGGTGCTCAAGCCCCAGATGCGCCGCCCATTGCCACTCGCTCTGGTCGAACGGGGGGATTTCAGGATTGTTGCCGAGCCCAGCAAGGGGATCGTTGACGGCACTATACGTGTCATGCGCATCGACCGAGTTTTTCTGGATGCGCCCACCGATCGAAATGTCGGTGTCCGGCCGAATTGCTGTCGTGTTCATGGCATAGAAGCCGAGCGTTCTTTGCTGGATGTCATATTTGTGGACCGGCACCAGGCCTGGACCAGTCGGGCGGTCTGAATTGTATTGCGTGTTGTAGAAGTCGATGCCTGTCAGCAACCGGTTCGGCAGACCGAACAGCTGATGTGACACGTCGAGCCGCGGCGTCACCGACGATGTCGTCATCGCGGTGTTGACATAGTTCATCGATGTCGCGCTAGCTACGGTGTACCCAAACGGGGGCGCGCTATCGAAGTAGTTGAAGAATTGCGCCTGCTGGAATTTGCGCCGTACGCTGCCGTCGACGATCAGCTCGACGCTCGGGCTAACGGTTGCATTGAATCCGGTCGCAAAATTGATCGCCTGCTTCTTGCCCCAATCGAGTGGGGTATTCGATTGCCACGGCGTTTCGAGCGTGAACGGAAGGGCGCTCGGCAAGTTGAGAAGTCCCGCCGGCAAACCCTGAAACTGGCGATCCCCAGCCACAGTAAAATATGCGCCCAGGTTGGGCGTGTAGTAGCTCAGCGTCGCGTTGATATTACGTTGTCGCAACGCGCTGTTGACGCGATAGCCCTCGGAGCTGATGGCGTTTCCAAACGCCCCAACCGACCATGGCCCGCTCGTCGCGGCCGCCGATGCACGCCCCTCCCAATATTGAAAAGAGCCGCCGAATGCTTCCACGCGATTGGTGGCGCCCGGTGATGACCCTTTTTTCAGGACGATATTGATGACGCCGCCGATGGCGCCGTCGCCGTAAAGAACCGTGCCGCTGTTGCCGCGGGTGATCTCGATCCGCTCGATGCTGTTGAGCGGGATTGCCGAAAAATCGAAGCCCTGGAGATCAAAATCCTGAAAGCGCCGGCCATTGACGAGCATCAGCACGTTCGATTGTGCAAAAGCACCGAATCCGCGCAGGTCGACGGCGTCGCGCGAGCCGTTCGTCGAGCTGAGCAGATGTTGAACCTGTACGCCGACCTGTTGCGACAGGATGTCCGGCAGGTTCTGCGCCGGCGAGCTTTCGATGTCCTGCGATGTGATGATGCTGGTCGACGTGCCGACCATTCCGCTGTTGAGGCGCGTCCAGTTGACGTCGACCGGCGGCAGGGCGATCTGTCCCTGCGAGCCCGAAATAGATGCAGTGAGCGCCACCGCGGCGCCGAAAAGTTTGGCGGTATGACCTCGTCCCATGACACAACGTTCCTTCGTTTGCGCTCCGCGCTTGGCGCGCGGACGCATCGGTGAAGACCAGGCCCGTTACGAAGAACGCAAATGAGCGTGCGACGTGTCGCCTGCCTCACATGCGGAATGTCGTGGGAGATTTCGCTCTCACGGCCTTCGCACCGGCATTGCCGTCACCGCTGCGAAAGACCGCTCCGTATGGACGCCCCGTCCACCGGTTGGGTGACTGCGCTGGCAGGTCTCCTGGCTCGCGGGTCGTTGCCTTGTTGGTCCGGCCTTCCCAGTTTCCCAGTGGCCGATCTGGACCTAAGGCTCGCCGCTCACAGTTGCGGGGGCAGCCACGGATTGCTTCAAATTCAAAAGCTACTCATGCGTTCGAATGAGAAGAGCCCGTGTTCCCTCTTTCGTCCCCGATCTGACTCGGGGAACCAGCACGGGTAAAATGTTCCCTTGAAGCCGATGCCAAGTCAAGCCACCGCGGCGGCGGGTCCACCGGTGCGAAAATTTCTGAATGCGCTGAGGACTATGCGCCGATCACGAAGTGTTTTTCCTATATGTCCGGTCTTCATCGTATCGTCCGCGTTCGACCTAACAGGGGGTTTTCATGAACCTGCAATTCGTGCTCCGCGGCATCGGCATTTTCGCCGCCGCCGCGCTTCTCATAACCGGCATCGGTCTGAAGTCGGCCAGCGCAATGGGCAGCGACAACCCGCCGCCTCCTGCCGATGACAGCAGCGGCAAGAAAAAGAAAAAGAAGCAGAACAGCGTGATCGAAGATCAGCAGCGGCAAATCGCGCAGGAGAAATTTCTGAACGACTATCGCGCCGCCCGGCTCATGATTCTCAGCGGCAACTACCAGGACGGCATCACCGCGATGCACGCACTCGGCCACGACGAGCATCCCGATGTCGCGAACTACATCGGATACGCGCATCGCAAGCTGGGCGACTACGACGATTCCAAGTTCTGGTACGAGAAGGCGCTCGCCGCCGACCCCAATCACGTGCGCACGTGGTCCTACTACGGCATGTGGCAAGCTGAGCAGGGGAACAGGCTCAAGGCCGAGGATTACTTGCAGAAGGTGAAGCTGATTTGCGGTACCGCCGACTGCGAGGAGTATCGCCAGCTCAGGGCCGTCATCGACGGCACGGCGAGCTACTGACGCAAGACAGATTTATTGAAACGATTGTCATGCCCGGCCTCGCGCCGGGCATGATGCTATTGGGAGGTCTCCTCGACGATCCAGCGGTGATAGTCCGGGTCGACCTGCTCCACCGGCATGACCATGATGGATGGTGTCGTGTAGCTATGTGCCGCCTTGACCGCCTTTCCCACGGCATCGGCCCGGCCGGCGCGGGTCTTGACGAGCATGACGACCTCCTCGGCCCGCTCGATTTTGCCCTGCCACCAGTAATGCGAGACCATTCCCGGCAGGATATTGACGCAGGCCGCGAGCCGCCGCTCGACGATGGCGCGCCCCGCCCGCTCCGCCTCGACAATCGAGGGCCAAGTCGTATAGACGAGCACCGCGCGTTCCATCGTCGGGTCTCCGCATGAACCAGTTCAAGACCATCGCCTTCGTCGCCGGCCAGACGCCGGAGGCGCGCGAGGCCTGTGCAAGGCTGGAAAAGCGCTATGGCAATGCCGATCCCGCGAAGGCCGACGTCATCGTCGCACTGGGCGGCGACGGTCTGATGCTGCAGACCCTGCACAAGTTCATGAAATCCGGCAAGCCGATCTACGGCATGCACCGCGGCACCGTCGGCTTTCTAATGAACGAATTCGCGGAGGAAAAGCTTGCCGAGCGGCTGGCGAAGGCGCACATCACCGTCATCCACCCGCTGCTGATGCAGGCACGCGACGCGCAAGGGCGCGCGCACGAGCACCGCGCGATCAACGAAGTATCGCTGTTCCGGCAGAGCGCGCAGGCTTCGCATCTGCGCATCCTGATCGACGGGCAGGAACGGCTCGCGGAGCTCGTTTCGGACGGTGTGCTGGTCGCAACACCGGCCGGCTCCACCGCCTACAATCTCTCGGTGCAAGGGCCGATCATTCCGATCAACGCGACACTCATGGCGTTGACGCCGATCAGCCCGTTCCGGCCGCGGCGATGGCGCGGTGCCTTGCTGCCCGACAAAGCGAGGGTCACCTTCGAGGTCCTGGAAGCGCAGAAGCGCCCAGTGGCGGCGGTTGCCGACCATGACGAGGTGCGCTCCGTTCACAGCGTCGACATCCGCATCGACCACGGCATTTCGATCAACATGCTGTTTGATCCCGGCCACAATCTCGACGAACGAATTCTGCGCGAGCAGTTCGGCTTTTAGGAGCGTGCGTGTCCAAGAGTTTTGATTTCTCGGTCAACGGCAAACCTGTCAGCGTGTCCCTCGACAATGAAGAGACGCCGCTGCTCGATGTGCTGCGTAACGAGCTCGGGCTGATGGGCACGCGCTTCGGTTGCGGCCTCGAGCAATGCGGCTGCTGCATGGTGCTGGTCGACGGCGCGCCGGAGAAATGCTGCACCACGCCGGTGTGGAGCATCGCCGGAAAATCCGTCACCACTGTCGAGGGCCTCGGCAATACCAACCGCCCTCACCCGCTGCAGCAGGCTTTCATCGACGAGCAGGCCGGCCAGTGCGGCTACTGCCTGTCGGGCATCCTGATCTCCGCCAAGGCCCTGCTCGACAAAAACCCGAAGCCGACGCGCGGCGAGATCGCGCAGGCGCTCGATGGCAATATCTGCCGCTGCGGCTCGCACAACCGCATTATGCGCGCCGTCGAGAAGGCGGCGGCCGCGATGCGCGCGGGGGCTTCCCGATGAACGCGCCGCTCCCCGCACAGCTTGAGGCCAACCCGGAGCTCGATCGCTGGGTCGCCTTCCCTGCTCCGGGCCAGGTCACCGTGCTCACCGGCCGCGTCGAGCTTGGCCAAGGCGTGCTCACCGCAATGAGGCAGATCGCGGCCGACGAGCTCGATGTGTCGATGGAGCGCATCACCATTCGCTCCGGCGACACGATCAAGGCGCCGAATGAGGGCTATACCGCCGGCAGCCAGTCAATCCAGTTCGGCGGCGTCGCCATGCGGCAAGCCTGTGCCGACGTGCGCGCACTGTTCCTTACGCAGGCGGCGAAGGTGCTCGGCTGCAAAGCGGCCGAGCTGTCGATCCGCGACGGCAGCATTCTGCGCAACGGCGCCTCGACCGGGCAGGATTACTGGACACTGGCCGGTGCGGTCGACCTGACCGCCAAGGCGACCGGCAGCGGCGCGCGAAAGCGCGTCTCCGATCTCAAGAGCATCGGCGAAAGCAGCGCGCGCATCGATCTGCCGGCGAAGGTGTTCGGCGAAGCTATCTTCATTCACGACATGCAACTCGACGGCATGGTGCATGCGCGCGTCGTGCGCCAGCCCAACCGCGGCGCAACGATCGGCACGATCGACGAAAATGCAATCCGCCGCGCCGCCAAGAGGCCGATCGAGCTCGTTCGCAACGGCAACTTTCTCGCCATCATCGGCGACGACGAGACCGCGGTCGAAGCCGCAGGCATTGCCGCGGTGAGTCACGTAACATGGCAGAACGTCGAGGCGCCGACGCCGACGCAACAGGAGGCGAGCTGGCTACTGCAGAGGCCGGTTGTCGAGCGAGTCTTCGGCGCCCCCGATGCGGGAAATCCGCAGGGACGCGAGCGCTACGAGGCCACTTATTCGCGCGGATATCTTGCGCACGCGTCGATCTCGCCGTCCTGCGGGCTCGCGCTCTACAAGGATGCAAAGCTGACGGTATGGACGCACTGTCAGGGCGTCTATCCGCTGCGCGCGGCGCTTTCGAAAATCCTGAAGCTCGAACCCTCCTCGATTATCGTGCACCACGTGCAGGGCTCGGGTTGCTACGGCCACAATGGCGCCGATGATGCCGCCGCGGACGCGGCCATCATTGCCATGCAGAAGCCCGGTCAGCCGATCCGCGTGCGCTGGCGCCGCGAGGAAGAGTTCATCTACGAGCCGAAGACACCGGCAATGGTGGTCAAGGTCCGTGCGCTGCTTGACGACGCCGGCAAGCCCGTCGACTGGACGCAGGAGATCTGGAGCCCGACGCACAATTTGCGCCCCGGCGCGGGCGGCAATCTGCTCGGTGCCCTCGCTTTGCCCGATCCTCCCCCCGAGCCACCGCCGAACGACGTGCCCGAGGCGAATGGCGGCGGCGGCACACGCAATGGCGAGCCGCTCTACGACATCCCAGCCAAGCGTATGCTGCATCACCTGGTGACGGAATCGCCCGTGCGTACCTCGGCGCTGCGCGGGCTCGGCGCCATGCCAAACATTTTCGCGATGGAATGCTGTATCGACGATCTCGCCGCGCGCGCCGGACAGGACCCGGTGCAGTACCGGCTTTCAATCACGACCGACCCGCGCGCGCGGGCCGTCATCGAGAAGGCCGCCGCCATGGCCAGATGGCAAGCCGGAGCTCCCGGCGGCCAAGGCCGCGGACGCGGCTTTGCCTTCGCGCGATATAAGAACAAGGCCGCCTACTCCGCTGTCGTCGTTGAGCTTTCTGTCGATGAAGAAATCCGGCTGCACCACGTATGGTGCGCGACCGATGCCGGGCTCGTGGTCAATCCGGACGGCGTCATCAATCAGGTCGAGGGCGGCATCATCCAGTCGGCGAGCTGGGTGCTCAAGGAGCAGGTCCGTTTCGACAACGGCGTCGCCTCGTTCGACTGGGAGACCTACCCGGTGCTCAAGTTCAGCGAAGTGCCGGAGATCGACGTCGCGCTGATCAACACCAAGGACGAGGTCCCGCTCGGCGTCGGCGAAGTCACGGCCGGACCGACTGCCGCGGCGATCGGCAATGCCGTGTCGCATGCGCTCGGCGCGCGCATTCGCGACCTGCCGCTCACACGTGAGCGGATCATGTCCGCGCTCCTGAAAGAATAGTTCAAGATCCGCTGAAATCGCATTGATCCGCCTGTTCAATACCGGCCCGAAGCGGCTCTTGCCTTGCCGGCGGATTGCGGCTGAAGTGACGCCATGAAACGCCCGCCTGCGCGCATTCTTCCGGCCGACCGATACCAAAAAAGCGAATTCAAGGAGCTCGCATCGTGACGACGAGACGTCTCGGAATCATCATGAATGGGGTCACCGGCCGGATGGGGACCAATCAGCACCTGATCCGCTCCATTCTCGCAATCCGTGCGCAGGGTGGTGTCAGGCTTGCGAACGGCGACCGCGTCATGCCCGATCCGATCCTGATCGGCCGCAATGCAGACAAGACGGCGGCGCTCGCGAAGCAACACGGCGTCGAGCGCTGGTCGACCGATCTCGACAAAGCTCTGGCCAAAAAGGACGACGAGGTCTTTTTCGATGCCGCAACCACGCAGATGCGGCCAGCCTTGCTCGAAAAGGCGATCGCCGCCGGCAAGCACATCTACTGCGAGAAGCCGATCGCGACCACGCTTGCCGAGGCCATGAAGGTCTGCCAGCTCGCCGAGAAGTCGGGGCTCAAGCACGGCGTCGTGCAGGACAAGATTTTCCTCCCGGGCCTGATGAAGCTCAAATTCCTGCGCGACAGCGGATTTTTCGGCCGCATCCTGTCGGTGCGCGGCGAGTTCGGTTACTGGGTGTTCGAGGGCGACCTGCAGCCGATCCAGCGGCCATCATGGAATTACAAGCTCGCTGAAGGCGGCGGCATCATCCTGGATATGCTGTGCCACTGGCGTTACGTGCTCGACAACACGTTCGCCGAGGTGAAGGCCGTTTCCTGCATCGGCACCACGCACATTCCCCAACGCTGGGACGAGGACGGCAAGCCATACAAGGCCGACGCGGATGACGCGGCCTATGCGACGTTTCAGCTCGAGGGCGGCATCATCGCCCACATCAATTCGTCATGGTGCGTGCGTCCCTATCGCGACGACCTGGTGACGTTCCAGGTCGACGGCACGCACGGATCGGCCATCGCCGGCCTGCACGACTGCATGATGCAATCGCGGCAAGGTACGCCACGGCCGGTCTGGAACCCGGACCAGAAGCAGACGCTGGACCTTTATGCGTCATGGCAGCCGGTGCCCGACTTCACGACCTTCGACAACGGCTTCAAGGCGCAGTGGGAAATGTTCATCCGCCACCTCACCGAGAACGCGCCCTATAAATTTACGCTGCGTGAAGGCGCCAAAGGGCTGCAGCTGGTGGAGTGCGCGACCAAGAGCTGGAAAGAACGGCGCTGGGTCGACATCCCCGCGCTGTAAGGAGACTAACGATGAACCGCATGGACAAATCCTTGCAGACGCGCGCAATCAAGTTGCCTCGCGCCGACCGCTCGCTGGAAATGTTTCAGTTGTCCGAGCCGAAGCATTTCCCCGATCGGCAGAACGCGAAGCTCAACCGCGTTGCGTTCGCCGCAGCCCACGTCGTCGCCGATCCCAACGCAGACAACGATCCATGGCTCGGTTGCGCGATCGACTGGGACAAGACCATCGCGTTCCGCGAGCACCTTTGGGGGCTCGGCCTCGGCGTCGCCGAAGCCATGGACACAGCGCAACGTGGCATGGGCGTCGATTGGCCGACCTCGCTGGAGCTGATCAAGCGCTCCGTCGCCGCGGCGAAGGCATGCAACGGCCTGGTCTTCTCAGGCTGCGGCACCGATCAGCTCGATCCGGGCAAGGCGCGCGGCATTGACGACGTGATCCGTGCTTACGAGGAACAAATCGAAGCCATCGAGGCCGCCGGTGGACGGATCGTGCTGATGGCCTCCCGCGCGCTCGCAAGAGTGGCGCGCTCGTTCGACGACTACGCCAAGGTCTATGGACGAATTCTGCGAAGCGTGCGCGAGCCGGTGATCATCCATTGGCTCGGCGACATGTTCGACCCTGCGCTCGCCGGTTACTGGGGCTCGGCCGACGCCGACAGCGCCATGGCGATCGCCGTCGAGATCATCAACGAGCACGCCGCGAAGGTCGACGGTGTCAAGATATCGCTGCTCGACAAGGATAAGGAAATCGCGATGCGCCGGCGCCTGCGGCAAGGCGTGCTGATGTATACCGGCGATGATTTCAACTACGCCGAGCTGATCGCCGGAGACAGCCAGGGCTATTCGCACGCGCTGCTGGGCATATTCGATGTGATAGCACCCGCCGCCTCGGCGGCGCTTGTGCGGCTTGCAATCAACGACAACGACCGCTTCCACGAAATTCTCGCGCCGACCGTGCCGTTGTCGCGCCACATCTTCCGCAGCCCTACCCGCTTCTACAAGACCGGCGTCGTGTTCATGGCCTATCTCAACGGCCACCAGGATCACTTCACGCTGGTCGGCGGCCAGGAAAGCGCGCGCTCGACCGTGCATCTGGCGGATATTTTCCGTCTTGCCGACAAGGCCGGTCTCCTGCGCGATCCCGATCTCGCGGTTGCGCGGATGCGGACGGTCCTGGCCGCGCGCGGAATCGAAGCCTGATGCGCGACCTGAGCAGCGACCATCGCTGGATGTCGCTGAACACTGCGACCGTGCGCAAGCAGGGCGCACTGCTCGACATCATCGAGGCCTGCGCGCGGCACGGCATTCGCGCGATCGACCCCTGGCGCGATCAGGTTGCGGCGACCGGGATCGAGCGCGCCGCCAAGGCAATCCGCGACGCCGGGCTTGCGCTTTCCGGATATTGCCGCGGCGGCATGTTCACGGCCGACGCGGTCCACCGGATCGAGGCGCGCGACGACAACCGCCGCGCGGTGGATGAAGCGAAGACGCTGGGCGCACCGTGTCTCGTGCTGGTCGCGGGGGGCCTCCCGCAATATTCCCGTCCCGGCAGCGCGCCGAGCAAGGATATCACCACCGCGCACGCGCAGGTCGAAGACGGCATCGCGGAGCTTTTCGAATATGCCCGCACGGCCGGAATGGCGCTGGCGATCGAGCCGCTGCATCCGATGACCGCCGCCGAGCGCGCCTGTGTGAACACGATGCGGCACGCGCTCGATGTGTGCGACCGCATCGATCCGGCGCGCAGCGGGATGCTCGGTGTTGCCGTCGACGTCTATCACGTCTGGTGGGATTTCGAATTGATGGCCCAGATCGAGCGCGCGGGCCCTCGCCGGCTGCTGGCCTTTCACGTCTGCGACTGGCTGGTGCCGACCGCCGACACGGTGAACGACCGCGGAATGATGGGCGACGGCATCATCGATATCCCGCGCATCCGGGCGGCCGTCGAAGCGCAAGGCTTCGGCGGCTGCGTCGAGGTCGAGATCTTCTCGAACCGGTGGTGGTCGGCGCCGATGGATGAGGTCCTTGCGACCGCAATTGCACGGATGAAGACGGCCGTTTGATCCGCCGCGCACAGCCGGTCCGGCTCCGGCCAGCATGCTAAACCATTCGTTAACGGCGCCCCGGTAGCTTGGCGCCTACGGTACCGGGCTCCCGTGTCGTGCCCGGGCTGGGGCACCATGGTTCGTATCGATTTCAACCGCCTGCGTTTCCTCGTCATCGACGACAATGCGCACATGCGCCGCATCCTGCGCACGCTGCTGCATGGCTTCGGCGCGCGCGAAGTCTACGAGGCGGAAGACGGCGCGGCCGGCCTCGAGGCCTTCACGCACTACATCCCCGACATAGTCATCACCGACTGGGCCATGCCGATCTTCGACGGCCTCGAGCTGATGCAGATGATCCGTCAGCCCGGCGCCAACGCAAATCCCTACGTGGCGATCATCATGCTCACCGGCCACTCGGAGAAGAAACGCGTGATGGCGGCGCGCGATGCCGGGGTGACCGAATTTCTCGCCAAACCGATCTCGGCCAAGGCGCTTTACCAGCGCATCATCAACGTGGTCGCCAATCCGCGTCCGTTCATCAAGACCAAGACCTATTTCGGGCCGGATCGCCGCCGCAACACGACCGCGAACTACATCGGGCCGGAGCGGCGCAAGGGCGGCAAGGCCGATATCATCCGGCAGACTCCGTTGCTCGAAAAGGCACGCGCCCCGGTCTGACAAAGGCGGCAGGAATGTCCCGTTCAAAAGACAAGGCTTCGGTCGTCAAGCACGGCGACCATGAGGTCATTACGCCGGAAAACAAGCTGCGCACGGCCGTCTCGCAGGGCTCACCAGAGGACGAAGGCGAAGCGGCTATAGCGCGCGCCGAGAAGGCGCTTGCCGCGCTCTCCCCTGAATTCGGCGCATGGATGGATTCAGAGTGTGAGCGGCTTGACGGCGCCCGCCGCGATATCGTGAGCGACGGAATTACCGACTCGAATAAAGGGGCGTTATTCCGCGCTGCCCACGACATCAAGGGTCAAGCGGCGACCTTTGGCTATCCGGCCGTGGCCTTGGCAGCCGAGAGCCTTTGCCGGCTTATCGAGCACGCGCCGGATCCGGGCCGGGTTCCCTCAGCGCTGATTGAGCAGCACGTCGATGCTGTGCGCGCGATCTACCGCGAATACGGACATTCCGACGCGCAGAAGCTTGCCACCGCATTGACGACGCGGCTGCGGGAAGTGACCGACGATTTTTTGATCAAGGAAAACCGAGACCGTCCCCACGTGCTCAAGCAGCTCAAGAGTCCGTCGATCGTTCCTCGATAAACTTCAAGCCGCAGCGAGCTGCGCCTGCTCGAAATTATCGGCCTGCATGATGCATGCGTGGGAGACCAGGTCGTCGCAGAACAACCGGGCTTCTTCGCGCGCCGCTTCGACCGCAAATTGCCGCAGCAGTGCCAGCAATGAAACGCTGTCGGCGCCGCGTTCATCCGCGCATGCGTTAAGGACGCGTTCGACCACCCGGCGCTTCAATCGTGCCGCTCCACCCTGTTCGCCGACGAGCAAGCCGGCGCGGATCGCCGCCAGCGCCTCGCGGAACGCCGGATAGGCCGCATCAGGCAGCCCTGCCTTGCGGTACAGCGCGCGGAAGCCGGAGATGTTCTTGTCGTGGATATAGCCGGTCACGCGATCAATCGGCATGTCGGACAATTCTGCAAGCGCCTCCTCGAACAGAACGACGTTTCCGGACAGCAGCGCACGCAGAAGCATCCCCGCCGTCAATTGACCGCTTTGGCGCAGGTGTTGGACCAGTGCCCCCACCTCTTCGTATGCCGTGTCGGCCGCGAGCGCGACGGTCGCTTTCTCGCAGGCCTCCCGCGCCGCATATTCGGCGTGCTCGGGCCCCATCCACTGCCGCGCCGTGACAAAGCCGGCGAGCGTCTGCGACAGTTTGGAGAGCAAAGCCTGGCGCATGGCCATCGAGAGGTCGTCGCGAGCCAGCATGGTCTCGCGGATCGGAGCGTGATGACCGAAGCGATCGATGATCCGGTCCATCGAGAACGGCGCAATGTCGGCGTCCGTATTTTCAAGCAGCTCAAGGCAAGCTTCCGGCCCGGCAACCTCGGCGATGGCGGCGGCGAGCGAGCGCGGCAAAAACGCGCGCGAGGCGATGGCAACCTGAACATCGGCTTGACCTGTTGCAATCAGGTCGACCAAATCGTCTTCGAGCAGCAACGGCGAGCACGTGAGCACCGGCAGGGCCACGTCCGGCTGATCGGACGCCAGGGCGTGAACAACCACCCGTGGCGCGTTTTCATCGGAGGCGAGCGCCTCGGCAAGCGCCCGCCGCACCAAAGGCGACGAATCGTCCAGCAGCATGATCATGGCGCCTTCGGCTGCGGCGCGATCGTCTGACGAAAGGTCGGAGTAAAGATAAGCGCGTGCCAGGGCGGATGTTGCCTCCGCCCGCTCACCGGCTGGCGCCTGGCGGACCCAATGTAAAAACTGACGAACAATCATGGCACTATCGACGCGACCCAAGCCGGCGTCTTTACCGGCACTATCAGCCTACCGGAGGAGGCTTAACAAAGCGTTCACCATAGTAATTGAGCACCCGTTAAGTATAAGGGCCTGGTTGTCCCCTCAGACCTTGTCGCCGAGTTTGCGCTCGTTGGGCCGCATGTCGCTGAAGAGGTCGAACACCTGCACGGCGTGTCCGTTTTGCGGAGCACCACTTGGCGGCGCCCCCCACAGGGTGGCCACAGTCGGCGCCAAGGGCTGGCTCACCCGATCGGTGAACATGGATTCGAAGGACGGCCGCCGCGCCGGAGGTGGAGGCAATTGCTCGGTGGCGCGCGCGAGCGCCTGCGTCGTCCCTGCAGTATCGGGCGTCGGGATTGGCGCCGGTGGAATCGGCGGCGGCGCGGAGGTCACGCGCGCAGCACGCGCCGGCAGCACAGCCTTCACGGGTAGCGCGGCAACCGTCACCGCCGGCGGCAAAGGCGGTGCACCACCCGATCGAGCGACAGCTGGTTGGGTCACGCCGCCCTGAGCGAAGGCAACCGTCTGCGCTGAATCAAAAAGGCTCGTAAGCTTGCCGTAGACTTCGCCGACGCTGCGGGCGCGCCCGCGATTGTCATAAAATATGTTGTGGTTGGCTGCGGCGGCGTGCGGAAACATGGCCGCAGCACTCGCCTGTGGCCGGCTGGCTGCCCCGTTGATCAATTTGCCCGCGCCATCAGCCCCCAAAAAATGCGCGATATAAAGTTCACCGTTGGTCGGCTTCCGACCGATGCTCCCACCCACCAAGGCGGCATTGTTGCGGGTCAGCGCGCCCGCAAGCATCGCACTTGCTTGCGGATCTGTGCGCAACCGCAGGATCGCCGCGCGCATGGCAGGATCCGCAACCTCATAGTGCCCGTCTGGCGCGCGCGTGATGGCGTCGGCATAGCGGCCTAGGCCGAGCGCGGCCCCATCCTGCTTCATGGTGCCGAGCCACGTCTGGTCAATAAATTGATAGAGACCTTTCGCTGACGATGTCGACGCTTGCGCCGATGGGTTGAGATTCGACTCGATCTTCGCCGTCGTCAGCAGATACTCGAAGCTGATCCCGGTCGACTGGGCGGCCTGTCGGATGGCGCCGGTAATTTGCGGTGCCGCACTGGCATGAGCCGGATTGACGGCCATCGGGTTGCGCCTGATTGAAACTCGGTTGTATGGGCGACTGACACGACGCACCGGCTCTCGCGGGCCTGCCGACCATGGGGAATTATGGTAAACGAATAGTTAATAGGTCCCACAAACGGCCGACTACGAAGGATTCCGGAGGATACTGATGGTTGGAACGATCGAGCGTCATAAGCGCGGCGGTCTCTATTTCGAGGACTTCGAAGTCGGCAAGACCTACGAGCACCGCTACACGCGCACGGTCACGCAGATGGACAACATGCTGTTCTCGAACATGACGCTCAATCCACAGCCGCTCCATATCGACCGGCACTTCTGCGAGACAGAAACCGAATGGGGCCAACCGCTCATGAATTCCTTGTTCACGCTTGGTCTCATGATCGGCATCCAAGTCTCTGATATGACTGTCGGTACGACGATCGCCAATCTCGGCATGACCGATGTGAAGTTTCCCAATCCGCTCTTTGAAGGCGACACCATCCACTGCACGACGCAGGTGGTGAGCAAACGCGAGTCGAAGTCACGGCCTGGCGCGGGGATCGTCGAATTTCACCACAAAGCGTTCAAGCAGGACGGTACCCTGGTCGCTGAATGTCACCGGCAGGCCTTCATGCGGATGCGGCCGAAATAAAAAAGGCCCGGCAACCGGCCGGGCCTGAAGTTACTCTGGCTGGGTCCGTTCGCGTCAGATGCCGCGGCCGTAGTAACCGCACCAGCGGTGAATGTTCCACTCGATGTTCTGCTCGTAACCGGCGAGCGTTCCATATTTCGGCAGCCGCACGTCCTTCGTGGCGGGGTCGAAGCACTTGCCGGCATCCGACGCTTTTTTCACTTCCGCAGCCAGGTCGGTCAGGAATGCAATCTGCTGCTCCATATCCTGCCTGGTGCCAAGCCGTCCACCCGGTCCGGGATGGCCCGGAATCATACGCTCCCAACCGAGAGCCAATGTGCGCTTCAACGACGCTTCCCATTCGGTCGGGTAGGAGTCGTTCACGGCGAGACGCGACGGCACCGCGCCGAGGGAGTTGAAGTCGACGGCGAACAGGATCTTTTCTTTCGGCAACAGCATCACGATCGACGAGTCTGAATGATTGCGGCCTGTGTAAACGAGATCGAGCGTCGTGCCGCCAAGCTTGATCGTACGTTTGCCGTCTACCACCTGATCGGGAATGACGAGGTCCGGGGCCTTCAGCTGGGCAAGCCGCTCTTTGGCGCGGCGATGCGCGACGACGGTCGCGCCCTCATCCTTGAACACTTTGCCGCCGGCAGCGTGGTCGTAGTGATGATGGCTATAGATCAAATACTTGATCGGAGCCTTGGTGATTTTCCGGATTTCCTCCAGATACGTTTTTGCCGCCTGCGGACGGCCATAGCTGATCGGGTCGGTGACGATTACGCCGGCGGGCGTGACGATGAACATCGCCTGATGGTTTTGATAGCGGAAGATATAGACGTTGTCGGTGCCGTCGACCTTGGTGGTCGCAAACATTGGCTGTTGTGCAGGCGCCTGCGCCACGGCAGTGGTTGCAAAACCGGCGGCGAAAACAGCGACAGAAAGCGTTATGAGATTTCTGATTTGCATGGGTGGTACCTCCCCGACCCCAAACCCCGTGAGGCCTCGATAATTCCTGCGCCAAAATCGCGCACCTGGGCGGTATTTCGGGTAAATTGAAAAAGCTCAACAAGGACTGGCACATGCGCTCACTTCTGTTCGTTCCTGCCGATGGTGGGGCCAAGCTCGATAAAGCACTGGCGAGCGGGACTGACGCGGTGATTGTGGATCTGGAAGATTCAATCGTCCCGGAGCGCAAGCAGGCTGCCCGTACGGCCGCGCTGGAATTCCTCAAGCGGGTTGGCGCCGCCAAACAGCGCCCTCGGCTGCTCGTGCGCATCAATGGCCTCGACACAGGCATGACCGATGCCGACCTCGATGCAATCGTCGCCGGCAAGCCGGATGCCGTTGTCTTTCCGAAGGCTGAGGGTGGACCGAGCGTCGTTCATCTCGACGCAAAGCTCACGGCCCGTGAAGCCATCGCCGGGGTGCCCGAAGGGCAGATCAAGATTCTGGCGCAGGCGGTTGAATCAGCAGCAGGGCTTTTTGCCGCCGGCAATTTCCGCAACACGAGCCCGCGCCTGATCGGATTGACGTGGGGCCCGGAAGATCTTTCAGCCGAACTTGGTGCGGAGACAAATCGTGACGCACAGGGAGAACTGACCGAGCCCTATCGTCTTGCTCGCTCAGTGTGCCTATACGCGGCAGCCGTGGCGAAAGTGCCGGCCATCGAAACTGTCTACGTCGACTTCCGCAATTCGGACGGCCTGCGTCGCGACACCGAAGCCGCGCGCCGCGATGGTTTCACGGGGCGCCTGGCCATTCACCCGGCTCAAGTGCCGGTGATCAACGAAGTGTTCACGCCGACCGCGGCGCAGATCGCAAAGGCCGAAGCCGTGGTTGCAGCATTTGCGGCGCAGCCCGGTGCCGGTGCGGTTGGTATCGATGGGAAGATGTACGATCGCCCTCACCTGGCCCGCGCGCAGGCCTTGTTAGCCAGCGTCAAGGATTGAATGGTGAGCTACTTGTAGATTTTTTCCGGATCGAACCGCTTTTCCGCATCGCGGAATTCGAGCGTCACCGAACCTGTCCGTCCCAACGGCACCGCGCGGTAGAAGCACGAGCGCCGGCCGGTATGGCAAGCACCTTCGCCCGCCTGCTCGACTTTCAGCCAGAGCGCATCCTGGTCGCAGTCCACGCGTAATTCGACGACGCGTTGCGTATGCCCAGACGTCTCGCCTTTTCTCCAGAGGGTCTTGCGTGAGCGGCTGTAATACCAGGCCTCTCCGCTCGCAACGGTTTTTCTGATGGCCTCCTCGTTCATGTGAGCAACCATCAGCACATCGCCCGATTTGGCGTCCGTCACAACCACGGTAACCAATCCGCTCGCGTCGAACTTCGGTGTGAAGGTCAGGCCTTCCTCGATGTCAGCCGGTTTATTCGTCATGGAATACGGGCGCCAATAGTCACGTCATCAAGAATTGCCGGGCCAGGCCCGGCAACCACTTCGTCCGAGGCTGGATACTAACGCGCTGCTACCGCTGAGCGCCGCGCAACATCGTCATGAAGCGCACCTGCTCAGTGGCATCGTCACGGAACGCGCCGGCGAAATGCGTCGTCACCGTCAGCGCACCCGGTTTTTCCACGCCACGCAGAGACATGCACATATGCTCGGCTTCGATCATGACCGCAACGCCGCGCGGCTTCAAAATCTCGTCGATGGCAGTCGCGATCTGCGAGGTGAGATGCTCTTGCGTCTGCAGGCGGCGTGCGTAGACATCGACCAGCCGCGCGAGCTTTGACAGACCGACGACGCGGTCGACCGGCATATAGGCGACGTGCGCCTTGCCGTAAAACGGCATCATGTGATGCTCGCAATGCGAATTGAAGCCGATGTCGCGCACCAGCACGAAATCGTCATAGCCGCCAGTTTCGCTGAATGTGCGGTCGAGTACTTCGACCGGGCACTCGCGATAGCCCTGGTAAATTTCATCAAAAGCGCCGACGACGCGTTTCGGGGTTTCTATCAATCCCTCGCGTGTCGGATTGTCTCCCGCGTAGGCAATGAGCGTGCGCACAGCAGCTTCCGCCTGCTCGCGCGACGGGCGCGGTTCGACCGGTGCAGGCGCCGCCCGCACGTGATCGGACAAGCCTTGCTTCGGCCACGGCTTAACGTTGGTATTCTTTGCGTCCATGACGGGTCTCTCCGTTCGACCGGCGCTCGCCCGTGAAGGCAGTGCCGGATGTGTCACCGGGGTGGCCGCGTCGGTCGTTGCATGGCAAGACGATTTTGTCTGGCCGTGGCATCTGGACGCCGCATTCCCATTTACACGGCCTGATGCCATGGCGGCGCCGAGAACCCCTTCTCGCGCCATCGGGTCAGCCCCTATATATTCTTTTGCACGGCCGAGGCAATCCGCCGGCGTTGGATATTCGGTAGATCACCTATGCTTAATGACATTTATAACGCTCGAATCCTCGACCTGGCGGGCAACATCCCCCGTTTGGGCCGGCTCCCCGCGCCCGACGCGACCGCGACTGCGCATTCAAAGCTCTGTGGATCCACGGTCACGGTGGACCTGAAAGTCAGTGACGGCGCCGTGAGCGACTTCGCCCATGACGTCAAGGCCTGCGCACTTGGGCAGGCATCGTCCTCGATCATGGCGCAACACGTAATCGGCGCAAAACCCGCCGAATTGCGTGAACTGCGGGAAACGGTGCGAAAGATGCTGAAGGAAAATGGCCCCCCACCGGCCGGCAAATGGGCCGACATTGCCGTGCTCGAGCCGGTGCGGGACTACAAGGCGCGCCACGCCTCGACCATGCTCACCTTTGATGCCGTGGTGTCTGCGCTGGATCAGATCGAGGCGGGGTCGGCCACCAGACGAACGCAGGCCGCCGAATAGTTACTTCGCTGCAGCCAAACCGCCGGTCTTTGCCCGCGGTAACTCAGCCCGGTCGCCAACTGGCTTACGGCATCCTGCCGAGAGACGTGGCAAATTCTGTGACGCGCCCGTATTGCCGAGGCGAATTCCAGTAACGAGTTGGGCGCTCTGCGTCTTGATCACCATCGAGTGGCTGCCCATAGCCGCAAAAGCACCAATCAGCGTGGAAGGAACGCGTGCCGTTGCATGGGTCAAAAGCTCGTCCGGCGCGCTACGCCGCTCAGTCGAGACGACTTTCAGGGCCGCTGAATTGCTGCCGACGCGCAGGCTGATCGAGTCAAGCGCCGCCGGAAGCGGTGTCTGCTCCCCGCGATGCCGTCGCTCGACGTAACTGACGTCGTAGCTGTCAGCACCCGGACTGCAAGCCACAACAAGGTCAAAGCTTCCGATCTCCTCACCTTCCACAGTGAGCGGATGACGGCGAGCAAGCGTTGCCAAGCCGGCACGATCCACCAGCGACCACCTTTGCTCACCAATGGGAGCGGACTGCAGATCGCTGGCGCGCGAAACCGGTTGCGGCACCAGCGCTGGCGAAGAAGTCGCGACGGTCGCAGCCGCGACCGGGACATCGGCATCTTCCGTTGTCAACTTGGTATGCCGTAGCTCATCGCGTGTGAGCGCATGCATCGGCTCCCAGGGCGGAATGCGCAGCGCCACTTCAAGCAAGTCGGCGGACGCGCCCATGTCGGCGGTGTAGCGCGCAAGCCGTCCAATATCTCGCTGAACCAACACCAAATCTTCAGCCGAATATCCGGCGGCGGTCGGATCTTCGCGGCGATCGCCAAGCCAAATCTGATGCACCATCACACGCGACTCTGCCGGCACCGACCGGCGTACGCCGCCAAGCAGCACAAAGGCGCACATCGACTCGCAATCAGCTTGCGGCGAGAACGTCACGCGCGGTTGCTCTTCACTGTCCGCGGAAAGATCGACAAGGCTGCCGACTGTGGTCGCGAGCTTTAGTTTGCGCAATTCTCGCCCGAGGGCGATCGCACCGTGCACCGAGCCGCCATCAGAATTGAGGACGACGGTCGCGCCATCAACGTCGTGATTTTGCGCGAACAGAAGGAAATGACGTGGCGTGTCCGCAGTGATCGCACCTGATGCCGCGACAAATGTCTTGCAGTTTTTGCCGCAAACCTCGGCGGGCCCTTGCACACGCAATTCAAAGCGCATCGGCAGCGCCCGATCGGACGCGCGGAGAGAACCTGGCAACAAAGCCAATGGCGCCGCCAAAGCGAGCGCAGCAACCGAGAAGGATCGGTTCATTCTACCCCTATCTCGCCACCAAGCCCGTCTTCTGGCGTGGCTTGTCCACGTTCTCGCTAGGCTTTGGCGGCGCTAAATACCCCCGCGCAAGTACGTCTTAGTGCAGTTGCGAGATTCGGGTCTAGTGTAAAAAAGTCGCTATGCCCCCAGAAAGGCGAGAAGTTCCATTGACTTGGCTTGGCAATGGAACTTCCGGCTCGAACGGGCCAATCTAAACCTCCACTGGAACTTGAATGAACTTCAGTACGAACCTTCAAGCACTTGCTCGGCTGCCCCGCCTGGCCGGACGTGGCCTTGTCACGCTCTATCGGGCCACACTGTCGCCACTGATCGGACCGCGCTGCCGGCATTTACCCAGTTGCTCGGAATACGCGGACGAAGCCATCGACCGCTTCGGCCTCTGGGCCGGTGCATGGATGGCTCTCGCTCGCATCTTGCGATGCCATCCATGGGGAACGTCGGGACTCGATTTCGTGCCGGCTGCCCTGCCCCAGCAGTCCCGTTGGTACCTGCCATGGCGGTACGGGCGCTGGCGTCGCGCCCACGATACCCCACCGGTCTAGTTGCACGGCGCGATTCGGCTGCTATATCGATTTCCACGCTTACCTGCATTCGTAGGCAGCGAGTGAGCACAGGAGACTTTGATGGTCGCGCTGACCTTCCCCGACGGCGCACGCCGCGAATACCCCTCAGGCACAACTGGTCTCGACGTCGCCAAAGGCATCTCGCCCTCTTTGGCCAAACGCACGGTGGCCATGGCGATCGACGGTACGCTCGCCGACCTCACCGACCCGATCGAGCGCGACGCCAGGATCGAATTCATTTCGCGCGAAGATCCGCGCGCACTCGAGCTTATCCGCCACGACGCCGCGCACGTGCTCGCCGAAGCTGTGCAAACGCTCTGGCCCGGGACGCAAGTCACCATCGGCCCGGTGATCGAGAACGGCTTCTACTACGACTTCTTCCGCAACCAGCCATTCACGCCGGAAGACCTGCCGGTCATTGAAAAGAAAATGCGTGAGATCATCGCGCGCGACAAACCCTTCACCAAGGAGGTTTGGACGCGCGACAAGGCGAAGAAAACTTTTCGCGACATGGGCGAGGCTTTCAAGGTCGAACTCATCGACGCCATCCCCGCCGACCAGCAGATTAAGATCTACAAGCAAGGCGACTGGTTCGATCTCTGCCGCGGCCCGCATATGACGTCGGTCGGCAAGGTCGGCAGCGCGTTCAAGCTGATGAAGGTTGCGGGTGCCTATTGGCGCGGCGATTCCAAAAATCCGATGCTCACCCGCATTTACGGCACCGCCTTTGCGAAGCAGGACGAGCTCGACATCTATCTTCACCAGCTTGAGGAGGCCGAGAAGCGCGACCACCGAAAACTCGGCCGCGAAATGGACCTCTTCCATTTCCAAGAAGAGGGCCCGGGCACGGTGTTCTGGCACGCCAATGGCTGGACGATCTTCCAGGAAATCGTCGCCTATATGCGACGACGCCTGAAGGGCGACTACCAGGAGGTCAATGCGCCTCAGCTGCTCGATAAATCACTTTGGGAGACATCCGGTCATTGGGGATGGTTCCGCGAAAACATGTTCCAGGCGACCTCCGCCGGCGAAGAAACCGAAGACGAGCGCATCTTCGCGATTAAACCGATGAATTGCCCCGGCCACATCCAGATCTTCAAGCACGGTCTCAAGTCTTATCGCGATCTGCCTCTGCGGCTGGCGGAATTTGGCGCCGTGCACCGCTATGAGCCGTCGGGGGCCCTGCATGGCCTCCTGCGCGTTCGCGGCTTCACGCAGGACGATGCCCACGTGTTCTGCACGGAAGATCAGATGGCCGACGAGTGCCTGAAGATCAACGATCTGATCCTGTCGACCTATACTGATTTCGGCTTCACTGGCGACCTCACCGTGAAGCTCTCCACGCGCCCGGAAAAACGGGTCGGCTCCGACGAAGCCTGGGATCACGCCGAAAATATTATGCACGACGTGCTCAAGCGCATCGAGGCGCAGGGCCATAACCAGCGCATCAAGACCGCGATCAACCCCGGCGAAGGCGCTTTCTACGGGCCAAAATTCGAATATGTGCTGCGCGATGCCATCGGCCGGGACTGGCAATGCGGCACAACGCAAGTCGATTTCAATTTGCCGGAACGGTTTGAGGCCTTCTACATCGCCGCAGACGGCTCAAAGAAAACGCCGGTGATGATCCACCGCGCAATTTGCGGATCCATGGAGCGCTTCCTTGGCGTTCTGCTCGAACACTATGCCGGCCACTTCCCGTTGTGGCTCTCGCCTAAACAGGCTGTAATCGCCACCATTACCTCCGATGCTGACGACTACGCCCACGAGGTAACCATCGCCGCACGCAAGCTTGGGCTACGCGTGGACTCCGACCTCCGAAACGAAAAGATCAACTATAAAGTGCGCGAGCATTCCCTCGCCAAAGTTCCTGTCCTGCTTGTTGTCGGCAAGAAGGAAGGTGCCGACCGTACCGTGTCCATCCGCCGTCTCGGCAAAGAGAGCCAGGAGGTGATACCGCTCGATGCGGCACTTAAGTCACTGGCCGAGGAAGCGACTCCTCCCGACCTGCGGCGGATGAAAAAGTGAAGTCCGACCCTGCCGCAAATCGCTCGTTCAGCGCCGTCCGGCCGCCCGCGCCAACGGCAGCGTATCGGCGCTGCCCGGAGGATGATCGAGCATGCGCAGGAAACGCTCAGCCCAATGGCTGAGATCATTGCGTACCAGCACTTTGAAGGTGGCTGCATGGCGCTGACGGCGCTCTTCGAGCGGCATCGACAACGCGCGATTGATTGCATTGCCGACACCTTCCGGATCGTAGGGATTGACCAGCAGGGCGGATGCGCATTCGTGCGCGGCGCCTGCAAAACGCGAGAGGATGAGCACGCCCGGATCGTCCGGATTTTGCGCGGCGACAAATTCCTTTGCGACGAGGTTCATGCCGTCGCGCAGAGGCGTGACCAGGCCGGCGCGGGCGGCGCGATAAAGACCCGCAAGCGCCGTACGGCTATGCGCCTTGTTGATGTAGCGCACCGGCGTCCATGATGCCTCGCCGTAGTTGCCATTGATGCGGCCAACGGCCTCCCCAACAGCACGGCCCATGTCGGCATATTCAGGGATACCGGTCCGGCTGCGCGGTGTGATCTGGAGGTAGGTGACCTTGCCGCGCCAGTCAGGAAAATTGGCAAGAAAGCGCTCGAACGCGAACATGCGCTCGGGGATGCCCTTGCTGTAGTCGAGCCGATCGACGCCAATAATCATGGCGCGGCCGGAGAGGCTGTCCAGCACCTCACGGACGAAATGCGTTTCAACGGCACGGCGGGCGAGCCGTGCGAACGCCTCAGTCTCAACGCCGACGGGAAAAGTGCCGACCTGCACGACACGATTGCCAAAGTGAAAGCTGTTGCCGCTTGCCCAGGGCAACCCGCACTCATTGGCGATGTAACGCGAGAAATTGGCAGCATCCACTTCGGTCTGGAAGCCGACCAGATCGTAGTGGCATAGCGCAGGAATAAGCTGATCGTGATTTGGCAACGCAGCGACGATTTCGGGCGGCGGGAACGGAATATGGATGAAGAAGCCAATCTTATTGTTGCGGCCGCGATCGCGCAGTGCCTTAGCCAACGGAATCAAATGGTAGTCATGGACCCAGACAACGTCGTCCGGCTGCAGCAATGATTCAAGCTGCGTTGCAAAATATTGGTTGACCCGGAAATAGCCGCCGAGATCACGCCGGGTGAATTCCGCAAGGTCGAGTCGGTAATGCAGGATCGGCCACAGCACGCGATTGGCAAAGCCGTTGTAGAATTCCTGATAGTCATCTTTATCCAGGTCAACTGTCGCGTAGGTGATGTTGTCGTGGGTGACGGATTTGACCGCGCGCGGTGTATTTTCGGCGACGCGGCCGCTCCAACCAAACCACAGACCGCCGTGCCGCTTGAGCGCTGGCCGAATAGCTACTTCGAGCCCGCCGGGGCGCGCCCCTCGATCAGGCACAGCAACCCTGTTTGAGACTACGACGAGCCGCGCCAATACCGGTCTCCCCAGCTTCGCGACAGCTTGATTGCCGTCAAGATCAATCCTGACATCGAATAGGTCTGCGGAAAATTCCCCCATAATTTTCCGGTCACGGGGTGTACATCCTCCGACAGAAGGCCGTACCGATTTCGCATTCGAAGTGCGTCGACGAACATGTCGCGCGCCTCGTCTCGCCGCCCAATCTCCCACAATGCATCGGCTAGCCAGAACCCGCAAATCAAAAAGGCCGATTCCGGCGTGCCAAAATCATCGGCAGCGACATACCTCATAACGTGAAAGCCGCGCCGAAGTTCAAGCCCGATGGCCTCGACGGTTGCCACAAACCGTGGATCGTCAGGCGATACGAGGCCAAGCTCGGCAAGCAGAAGCGCGCTGGCATCAAGATCGTCGCTGTCAAATGCGCCCGAAAACGCCTTCCGCTTAGGATTCCACGCGCGCTTGAGCACTTCCTCTCCGATCCGCTCGGCTATGCCGCCCCAGTGATTGGCGCGTTCGGGCAGATTGAGGTGGTTTGCGATGGCCGCGAGGCGCTGACAGCCTGCCCAGCACATCGCGGCTGAATGCGTGTGGACGCGCGTGCGCCCACGGTACTCCCAGATGCCCGCATCGGGCTTGAGCGCGAGCTTCGCGGCCCGCTCGCCGAGCGGCTCGATCGTATGAAAAAGCGATGCATCGCCTGGCCGAGGCAGCCTGCGGTCGAAAAACATTGGCGTCGCGGCCATGATGATGCTGCCGTAGACATCGTGCTGGGTCTGATTGACGGCCGCGTTTCCGATGCGCACTGGTCCATCACCGCCGTAGCCGAAAAGTGACGGCGCGGTACGCTCCTCAAGAGAATCCGTATGGACGACGCCGTAGAGCGGACGAACCTCATCCAACCGCCCGGCGGAGACACTCAGGATGTATGATATAAAGTCTTCCATTGTGCGGGTCGCGCCAATGCGGTTTAACGCGCGCACGACGAAAAACGCGTCGCGCATCCAGCAAAAGCGGTAGTCCCAGTTGCGGCCCGATTTCGGCACTTCGGGAATCGAGGTTGTGAGCGCGGCGACGATCGCTCCAGTCTCCTCATAACTGCACAGCTTGAGCGTGATGCCGGCACGGATGATCTCGTCCTGCCAGTCGATCGAGAAAGCAAGCCGTCTTACCCATTCAAGCCAATAGTCACGCGTGCGCTCGCAAAAATCCCGGCATGTCGTTTCGAGCGAGCCCTCGAAAGGCTCGTCCGTTCCGAAGACCATGTGCACAGGCCGCGTCAAAATGAACGAGGCTTCGTTCTCGACATAGGAAAGCGGTGCGTCGGTCGTCAGCCTCACCGGCACGTCGTCGCGCCAGTAGCGGATGTGATTGCTGCCAGACGATCGCGATGCAACCGGTTCACCGTAACGATGCGTCGTGCGAAATCGGATGGTCACTCGCGGCATACCTCCGATCGGCTCAATGATGCGGATGATCTGCGGCGGACGAAACGTGCGCCCGTAAATCTGGAAGCGCGGAGCAAAGTCGGTGATGCGCACCCCGGCGCCTTTGTCATCGATCAGATCGGTCACCACGACGGCAGTGTTACGAACGTAGTTCGAGCGAACCTCGACCTGCCCTTCGAGCACGACATCTGTGAAGCCCTTGTCCTCGCCTCCGGAAAGCAACCGGCAGAACACGGGATCGCCGTCATAACGCGGCAGGCACCACCACACGATCCGCGACGACGGTTCGAGCAACGCGGCGGTGCGGCCATTTCCGATGACCGCGAGATCGAGCCCATAGTCAGTCATGCGCCCGCCCGCCCGTTTGTGGCCAGCAAATCCAGCGCGCTACGCACCTGTGCCGGATCCTTGAAAACTCCGGCGAGCCCAGGGAAATATCGGGAGACGCTAAACCCCTTTCCGCCGATTTCGGGCAACACTTCGAATACCGACTCATCGGTGATATCGTCGCCGATGAACACGGGTGTGCGCCCGCCGAATGGCGGGTGGGCCATCAGTTTGCGGATGCTTTCCCCTTTGCTGATCCCAGGCCGCTTGACCTCGAACATTGCTTTGCCGAGCAGCAGTTCGGTTGGCTCGGCTGAAAATGCCGTGCGCGCGGCAGCGATGTGACGGCGCAATTGCTCTGCATGCTGCGGTGTTTTGCGGTAGTGCAGCGCGAGCGAATAATCTTTGTCCTCAACGACAACGCCTGGTCCGATCCCGGCGGCGTCTGCAAGCCTGCGACGCAAATCGATCGGCAATGGCTTTGCCCAGTAAAAGGTCTCACCGTCATTGATGCGCATCTCGGCGCCGTGACCACCGATCGACGGCAACGCCAGAGGAGAAAACAGACGATCGAGATCGCCGATCCGCCGACCACTGACCAATGCGATCGCGCCACCCGACAGCTCGTGCAACCGTGCGAGCGACCGAAGTAATGTGTCGGAAACATGCACCTCATTTGGCGATGGACCGATGTCGACAATTGTGCCGTCCACATCGAGGAGCAGCGCGATTTTTTTCAAATCTAGACCGGAAAAAATGTCCATGACGGGGTCGTTAGCAATTATATGCACAACTATAATTCCGTCCGGTACAAGAAAGTTCGATGGGCCGTGTCGCGTTAGCGCGCCAACACCTCGACATCGCCGTCGACCCCGGTAACGACCTTGAATTCGCGCTCGTAGACTTTTCCCTCATTGCGAGCGATTGCCCGATATTCGCCCTCGGCCAAAATAACCCGTGGGAATGCGCCGATCGATTCCTTGATCACGTCGCCGCCTGGCGTGAGCACCGACCACGCGGTATTGGCGAGCGCCTCACCGCCCCGATCGCTGACCAATTTCAGCGTAATGGCCGCGGCGCGATGCGTGACGGTGATGTCCGTAAGCTTTCCCGCCTGCACACGGATGTCAGAACGGACCACGGAGTTGGCATCGCCATAATTCGACACGATGTAGTAAGTGCCCTCAGGAACAACTACGACATCACTAGTCATCACGTGCTCGGCGATCGGCCGCCGGTCGCCCGCTTCGAACTGGCTACCCTTGTAGACGTCAAACGAAATCTGCCCGGCGGGGATGCGAACGTCCCCAACCTTGCCTTCAATTTGCAGGCCGCCGGCCGGCAGGTCGAACTCTTCGTGCACGTTCGACCCGCGCAACTCGACCGGCTTCACCGCGGTCGCCAATCCAAAACCGACGTGGACAATATACGCTCCGGCGGGAAGGACGAGCGTAGGCGCCGGTGACTTATCTTCCTTGACGAGCTTGAAGTTGCCGCTCGTATCGGCTTTTGCATTGTAGACGCGCCAAGTCAGCCCGCCGCCGATCGACTGCGCGTCTTTGCCGAAACGAGCGCTCAGCGCAAGCGCGACTTGTCCTGCCGGAATCGCGGGAATCGATGCCGTGGTTTTCGGCGGCGCGTTGGGAATCGGCGCGGGCGGTGTCGACGGGAGACTGCTCGGCCCAAAGATATCGGTGCGCGTCGACGGCGACGGCGAGATCAGCCCTGTCGATGGCACCGCCGAAAACAGCGAATTCTGCGCGGGCGCCTGGGCATGTGCGGGCAATGGATCAACCGCAACCAGAATCAGAATAAGTCCGAGCGTCGGCCATAGCCGGCCGCACACGGCGGCGGTTGCGGGTGTCGTGTTCATGAGCTGATGTTTTCGGCTCAAATCGAGGCGATTTCAAGCCGGTTGGCCGCTTGTTTGTGACCCCGTTAACGCCGTGCTAGTCGCAACAGCGCAATTTCCGAAAGGTCAACAATGCTTGATGCTCTTGAGCTCCTGAAAACTCGCCGCTCGGTCAAGCCGATGGAGTTGGCGGGGCCGGCACCGGCACCATCCGAGATCGAGACGCTTTTGAAAATAGCGTCGCGGGTCCCTGATCACGGCAAGCTGGCGCCCTGGCGATTCATCGTGTTCGACGGCAATGCACGCGCCACCGCAGGAGACATAATTGCAGTCACATATCGTGCCGATCATCCTGACGCAGCGCCCGATCAGATCGAATTCGAGCGCAAGCGTCTCTCGCGTGCGCCGCTCGTCATTGCGGTCGTCAGTCGGGCCGGTCCGCACGTTAAGATCCCGGAATGGGAGCAGCAGCTCTCCGCCGGCGCCTCTGCGATGAGCCTCGTCTTTGCCGCGCATGCCATGGGCTATGCCGCGAGCTGGATCACAGAATGGTATGCTTACGACCGCCGCGTTCTCGATGCGCTTGGCATCGCTCCTCATGAGCGCGTTGCGGGCTTCGTTCATATCGGGCGCCCGGCAAAGCCACCCGAGGACCGTGACCGGCCGAAACTCGATGCCATCGTCACGCGCTTCGGCGCTTGAGGAACCATCGAGCCGATGCGGCATTTAACGTTTACGTAATGCTGCAGGCGCAAGCTTCCCGTCACGTTTCTGTCACAACACTCAGCCAGCAGTACTGCTGGATTGGCACTCCTGCGTAGCCTCGGGGGCATAGGAGAAACGACGCGTGGTTTTCGAGGGCCTATTCGCGCGAGCGCGCAACGGCGACCGTGCGGCGGAAGCCTCGACGCACGCGCAGCCCGCTGCGGTGCGTCCAACCATCGGGCTTGCGTTAGGCGGCGGCGCCGCCCGCGGTTTTGCCCACATAGGCGTGATCCGCGCTCTGGAAGCGCACGGCATCGTGCCTGATGTGATCGTTGGTACTTCTATCGGTGCTGTCGTCGGCGGCTGCTACGCCGCGAAGGAAATGGACAACCTCGACAGGTGGGCACGCACGTTGACCGTGCGCGGCGTGCTCGGCTACCTCGACATCAGCTTGTCTGGTTCCGGCTTGATCGGTGGGGGCCATCTCGCCGCGCAACTTGAAACAGGCTTGAAGGAAAGCCGCGTTGAAGATCTGCCGATCCGCTTTGCAGCAATTGCAACGGAATTCAACACGGGTCATGAAATCTGGCTTACACGCGGTCGACTGAGCGATGCATTGCGTGCCTCGTATTCACTCCCGGGAATTTTTCCACCTGTGCGGATCGGTGGACGATGGCTGGTCGACGGCGCTCTGGTCAACCCGGTGCCGGTCTCGGCCGCGCGCGCGCTTGGCGCCCGATTGGTGATCGCCGTCAATCTCAATTCCGATCTGTTCGGCCGTGGTACGATCATCGCAAATCATGGTACCGACGAAAACGACACCGCTCCTGAGCCTGTGAAGGTCAACGGCTTTCGCCGAATGTTCAGCGGGGAGCGCTCGCTGCGTCGGCAGTTTTTCGGCCGGCGCGGCAGGCCCGGGCTACCCACGGTCATGGTGGAAGCCTTTAACGTCATGCAGGACCGCATCACGCGGGCGCGGCTTGCGGGCGATCCGCCCGATGTTCTGATCAGCCCGCGGCTCGGCGGTATTGGCTGGTTTGATTTCCACCGGGCCGCCGAGGCTGTAGAGATCGGCAGTGAGGCCGCCACAAAAGCGCTTGATGCGGTCAGCGAGGCGGTGACCGCACTCTCTCAGCCGGGCGAACCGGGCGCAGGATGAAGCGAGTTACGCGGTACGGATGTAGTCGCGCATCGCCTCGGATTCGCTTTCAATCTCTTCGACGCGATGTTTGACAACGTCGCCGATTGAAATAAGTCCGGTGAGTTGCCCATCGGCGATGACCGGCATGTGCCGGAATTTCCCCGCCGTCATGCGCTCCATGATGCTGGCCACCGCCTCATCCGCGGTGCAGGTCGCAACATTGCGTGTCATCACCTGACCAACCGAAAGATTGAGCGCTGTTGCACCATGCTCGGAGAGTGCCCGCACGATGTCGCGTTCCGACAATATGCCGGCGAGGTGCCCTCCGGCGCCGAGGATAACCACTGCACCGATGCGGCGCGCGGAAAGCAACTTTGCCGCCGCTGCGAGATCGGCCGTCGGTTCGATAGAGACGATGTCGCCGCCCAAGTTTCGTTTCTTGGCGGCCAGGATCGTCTTCACGTTCATGGCAGCCTCCCTATGGCAAGATCGCCTTTCAAAACGCGATCATGCGCAAAAACGCCCGATCTCACAGGGACGACCCGCGAGTCTGGGCCACGAGCAACGATCCTGCCGGGCCGCCGGTTCCGTCAACACGCAATTCCGTGAGGTCAGCTCCGCACTGCGCAATTGGCTAATGCGGCGTTGCAGCAGGGTCCTCAAGTTGCGGTAAATCCGGCGCGCGATCGAACCAGGAGAACAACAACAGTCCGGCGAGAAATCCCCCGATATGCGCCTGCCAGGCCACCGGCTGTTCGCTGCCGGTCACGGGAAATGAGCCCAGCCCGAACAGGATGTTGATACCGAACCAGACGACCAAGAACAGCAGCACGCGCGGATCACGCAAGACCCCGGTCAGCGGTATTGCCGGCACGCGGTAAGCGCGATCGTCTCCGCCGCGAAACAGCCCGAGCGGCCCGCCGCGCTGGAATGCGAAGCGCATCGCCGCGGCCATGGTGCCGGAGATCGCCGCCGATGCACCGATCATCGGATATTGTTCGCCGGGATGCGTGGCGAGATGCAGTGCGGCGCCCGCCGCCGATGTGACCGCGAAAAATGCAAGAAAGCGCGGCGTGCCAAATCGGCGTGCGACTGCACTGCCGAACGGCAGGAGCCACGCTGCGTTCACACCGAAATGTATCCAGTCGGCATGGATCAACGCATAGGTGACGAAAGTCCATATGTCGGCGCCGCCACCTGGCAAGGCGCCCCCGAGCACGACCGAACTGTCGTAACGGGCCGGAATGAAAGCAAATGTCAGCAGAAATTCTACGTCCTGCTGCTCGGTCAACAGCAATGTGCGGACGAGGTGCACGAGTGCCAGCACCGCCAGCACCGCGACAACGACCGGAGGAATATTGAAAATCGGTTCGCGATTCACTCACGAGGTTCCGGTGGGACCCCTGAGTTACGCTGCTTCGCCACCCAGCCGCAAGCCGGATCGGCGCATACAAGAGAAAAGGGAGGGCTCTCGCCCTCCCTTGAGCCACGCTGCGGGGTTATTGCCGCCTTTGCGGCTGGTCACATGCCCTCGCCTCCCCGGGCTCGTAACTGTTTCGACGCGCCAGCAAATTTTGCCACTGCGCTCTCGAGCGGACCAAGGACCACAAGCGGCCGTTCTTGCCAACCCGCCTCTCGTTTTAACGCTAACCGCAGAGCGCTGCCGCTAAATACCGCACCGGGCACGATCTCTGCACGACGTCCGCTGTCGCCACACCATGCCGGCGCCCCTGTGCCGAACGGGGACAGGCGCGGCAACTGGAAGCTGCAGACACTGCGCCATGTCGGCACCGCGCAAACCGACGTCGCGGCATCGCAGTTTCGAAGCGGCGCCGTCCAACGCATACGTCATGGCTTTCTGGTCTATAGCGGCGGATGCGAAATCAGGCCGGACGACGGCAAAAACTAACGCAACGTTAACGATAGGCTAATAGGCTCATTAGCTGCGGAAAATAAACGCTTTCCGATCCCGGCAGCTATGGCACTCCCTTTGACCAAACCGGTAATTCTGCCTCTGGCTGAGGAACGCCGGCGCCATCAGCGCGTGAAGGTTAACTTGCTCGGCCGCTACATGCTGGCAGACCGACGTGAATTCCCGTGTCAGGTTGTCGACATGTCCCCAGGCGGCATGGCGCTTCAGGCTCCCATAGCTGGCCAGCCCGGCGAGCGCGTCATCGCCTATGTTGACCACCTTGGCCGTCTCGAAGGCAAGGTCGCACGTACTTTCGAAAGCGGATTTGCAATGACGATCTCGGCCACGCTGCGCAAACGCGACAAGCTCGCAGCGCAGCTCACCTGGCTAGCCAACCGGCAAATCCTCAACCTTCCAGAGGACCGCCGTCACGGCCGGTTTGCGCCGCGGAACCCAATGGCGCGCCTCGTGCTGCCCAATGGCACCAATGTCGCCTGCCGCGTGATCGATCTCTCGCAATCCGGCGCTGCGATCGGCATCTCCGGTGATCTGCGACCGCCAATTGGCGTCGTGGTCACCGTCGGAAAGACACAAGGCCGCGTCGTGCGTCACATCGACGACGGATTTGCGATCGAGTTCATGCGGTTGCAGCACCCCGACTTCGTTGAAGAAAACGTAACCGGCGAATAGCGTCACTGCGCCGTAAACGCGATGCGCGGAATTGCGTGCTCGCGGTAACAGGGTGCTAGCTGCAGCGGTCCGCAGCAACGCCCGGCCACGATGAAATCCCAAGGCTGCCAAAAGTAAACGCCCGTGCAGAACGCCTGCGCGGGCGTATCATTTCGCGCGCCATCCGTTAATGCCTAAAACTTTAGGCAAATAGTATTGATTGGGATTTTAGGCAAATGCTATTTGAGTTTTAAAAGTATTATATCAGTCTTTTACTTGCTTTCTACTTAAAGTGACTTCCGCAACTTAGCCCCAATACAAGCCGTTTGTGGGAACTGTGGCCCTAACAAGACGGGAAGGGGCCACAATGGCTAGGCGTCTCAAACAGACACTGCGGACCGGCGCCATGCTGGCATTCGTGGCCGCAGCTATGCTCGCGGCTTCGATAAGCGCAACGGCCGCCCGGGAGCGCAGGGCGTCGCTTGGCAACCCGTTCCCGCAACTGGAACAACCGCTTTACATCGCCGTCGGGGAACCGACGCGTCCGCCAATTGGATGGGTGGATTTCTGCGTCGAATACCAGCCCGAATGTGCCACCAAGCCGTCGGCGCCGCGCGACGTCGTGCTCTCACCCAAAGCCTGGGCCGACATGGTCAATGTCAATGCCTGGGCAAACCAGGCGATCAAGCCGATCACCGATATGGAGCATTGGGGCGTCATCGAACGCTGGAACTATCCGGACGACGGTTACGGCGACTGCGAAGATTACGTTTTGCTCAAGCGGCGCATGTTGATGCAGGCCGGGTGGCCGCGCGAGGCGCTGCTCATCACCGTCGTGCGCGACAAGAAAGGCGATGGTCATGCCGTGCTTACGGTCAAGACCGATCGTGGCGAATTCGTTCTCGATAACCAGGAACCGCAGGTCCTGTCGTGGCAGCGGACCGGATATCGCTTCGTGAAGCGTCAGTCGCAATCCGACCCGAACGCCTGGGTCCTGCTTGGCGAACCGCCCGCTGTGCCCGCGATCGTTTCGGCGCGCTGACAAAGAAAGGAATTCGCGTTCCCGGTCACGTCCCCACCCCTCCCCGTCCCCAGACCGGGTTCGCGAGCGGCCGGATCTCCCCCAAGATCCGGCCGCACATTTTTGACGCAAGGAAAGCGCTGATTTCAAAAGCAAAGTATGTCCTGGGGCAGAAACAATCGTCCGAGCGTTAGGGGAACAGTGCCGTTCTATCGAAAAAGAGAGCCGCGCTCCGGGCTCCCGGCCCAGGCGCAGCCCACTTCTGTTCGCCATTGCCACTATGGTCGAACGAGCCATTAGAGTAAGGAATTACACCAGATCCATCAAACGCAAAGAAAGAGAGACCGTTTGTGGCTCGGCAACGGCCTCTCCTACGCACAGCCGAGCACCAAGGGACGGGGCTCAGCAGCCGTGAAGGCAGGATCACACAGCTTGCGTGTTCTCATTGTGATTCCGGTTACAAGATTTGCGATTGGTAGCTTACTACCGGAACAAAGCCTGTCTCCCCTGAGGTCGGGCACTGGGGGAACCTGGGTGGCAGTCGATTCAGCGTAGTGCCACAACGCTGGCCGATTGTCGCTCCTTTGAGCGGTGTCGTCATTCGGGCGTGAACAATCACGAAGCAAAAACTGTCGCTCGTGTTCTCGGATTTTTTCGTGCCAGTCAGTGCTGCAAGAATGGAGACGAACACTACCGGGCCCGCGACCGTCCTGCGCGACGGAGCATCATTCAATGGAGAAGCCGGCTCCACTTTGCAATGCTGTGTCGATAATAGGAAATCCCGGCGCGAATGCCATAACCTGAGACAAAGCCGATGGCAAAACCGAGCGTCAGAAGAACAAGAAAAATTTTCGCGAGGTGCGGATCCATTCTCATTATAATAATCCGATGCCATATTAGTTCATGGCGAGTTGTGACGTTGCTTGCCAACGCACCTTTTTCAAAGCTCGTCTGTTGAGAACCTGGGACGGGGACGGAGCCGCGCAAAGTTTGCGCGGCCTTTTTCCTAGAGATGATGACCTGCTGTTTTCGCTCAACGCCGCGAAGCGGCGTGACTCCCTTTCGATTTCATGCCCTTCACAGTTTTCGTTCCAGCCGCGGAACTTTCGCTTTCAGTTGTGCCTAAAAACCTATGCTGAAGGCATGGCCGCGGTGCCTACCAGCCCTGGAATAACATATATGGACTAGCGTCGACGGCTAGACTAATCTGGAAGATGTGGCGTCTTTCGTACCAGGAGGTGGCATTGTGCCCCTCACTTACAACATTAAAGATGCCGCAGACCGTTTAGGCGTCAGCAAGCACTGGTTGCGAGAATTTCTGCGTCGGAGTCCGGTCGATAACGCCGGCGTTCCTTTTTATGTACCAATCGGCAGCCGTAAGAGGTTCACCGAGCGTGACCTTGAGCGCATTCTAGAGGCCAGCCGCGACACAGAAAAAGACAAGTTGCTGCCGGCGCGCACCGTAATTAGCCCGAGTTGGCCACCTCGTCGTCGAGTGTCTGAAGAATCCAGGGAAGAGGCCGATCATTTGCCAGGGGATCGGCTCGCGCACGCGCTTGTGCAACTCAAAAAATAGCACTCTTGGTCACGATTGCCCGTCGATGGAATGCTGGTCTGGCAATGTTCGCCGGAACGTTATCGTTATGTTGGTGTGGCGTTCTTCCTAGGTCAAATGTGGATGTCGGAAAGCATCATCAAGACTGTCGACCTAATCAATCGCGCGGGACACCGTCCGATCAGCATGATCCAAAGGATCGTGAGTATGAGCCCAGAAGCCAAAAGACAAACGGCAAGCGGCCGGATCTCCCCCAAGATCCGGCCGCACATTTTTAGGCAAAGGCTGCTGAAATTTTGCGTACGATTTCGCGACGGCGAAAGTTAGCGCGCGACGCTGGAAGCGTCTTGTTTCAGGAGGCGGCCGCTTGCACAGCCGACGAAGCCGACGTTCCCCGCTGCCACTTGCGAAGCCATTTGCGGGCTGGGGCTTCATAGTAAGTGTAGAGAGCCAGCGAAATCGCCAACACGATCACGAGAAGAAGCACTAGTTTCGCCGAATCGTAGACAAAGGAATGCTTTGCCGTTCCAGTCAGCTTGACGGCGATTCCCAGTACGACATCGTGGACGAGGTAAATAGAATAGCTTGCGCCGCCCAGCAGAAGAACGGGGCGCAACGCCAGCACACGTGAGCCAATATTTTTGTAGCGGGCTCCGCAAAAAACCAGCAGTGCTGCAGTCGGCGCCAGTGCGAAATTCATATTCATCTTGCAGACTATGTTCGTGCAAGACATGTTCGCGTTGGTATTCGGGCTATTACTTAGATAAGCAATCGCGCTGTAATTCAAATAAGTGATCACGGCGACAGAAATTACTGCCGTAAAGAACACGACCGTTCCGGCCAAGTTTTCTCGATCAGAGACCGATCGTCGTTCAAGATTGATATAGAGTTGCGCCATCAATGTTCCGAGCAAGAATTCGCCCACACGCACGTATGGCGAAAAGTACAACAACCACCGCACAAAAGACGTCTGGAAATGCTCCTGCGTTCCGGCAATCGGGCCGTAATATCGGACTGCCCAAGCATTGATTGCGTCAGACCAATCGTAAAGGCCGACCGTCACTGCAATCCAAAGCGCGCACCAGAGCAAAGCAAGCGCGGCCGCAAGCCGTGGAGTGCGCGCTCGCAGGATAAGCCACGCGACCAACGGATATGCGAAATAGAAGAACCATTCGGTGCTGATAGACCAAGTAATAGGAGAGCCGCCGCCAATCGCGTCGATGACCGGATTTTCGCCGATCAGCGAATACACCCAAGTGTGGATAGAAAGGAGGAAGTAAGGAAGCGCTTGCAGGATGCTGCCAAATCGCTCGGGATTTCCGGCCAGAAGAGCGAGCGTCCGACTGCTGAGGGCGACATAAACCAGCATCATGAGCAGAAAAAGCGGATAGAGGCGCGCAAACCGCGCCCACAAAAAAGCCGCGACCCCGCGCGCGCCCTTTGTGGTCACCAGCTTCCCGTAATTGTAGTGAATCACAAAACCGCTCAGGACGAAAAAAAGAGTCATCCCGAATCCGGAGATTTGGCTGACCCAGAAAACAAGGCCACCGGGCGTTTCATGGTCGGCCAGAATCCATGCAAACCCGTGCCCGATAAGCACGGAAAAGGCCGCAACAAAACGCAGCCCTGTCAGTGCCGGCAAATCTTGTCGAAGAAGTTCGTCGCGCGACCCGCCATTCGCGACCTTCACTTCACGCGCGCGCGCTCCTGCTTCGTGCATTCCCCGGCAAGCCCGCAAAACATTTTTGAAGGAAATTCGAGTCATCGACTCTTCATTGCGGCAATAGAGGTGTCAAGTAAGTATCAGTGCTTTTCATTACCTCTGAGTTTTTCGCGACGCGGTTCCCATATCCATATGATGGTCACGAAGCGGTCAGACTGACGGCATTTTTGCGCGCAATCTTCGAGGCCGGGGTGACGGCAGCCATCATGAGGTCCCTCATGCAACAGCGAATTGACGTCACCAAAGTGAGTCCGGCCGCGACTAAGGCCGCGGCTGCCTTGCAATCTTATGTCGATCAATCTGGGCTTGATCCAAAACTGCGCGAGCTCATAAAAATCCGCGCGTCGCAAATCAACGGCTGCGCCAATTGCCTGGCGATGCACACGCGCGACGCACGCAAGCATGGCGAGACCGACGAGCGAATGCACCTCCTCAATGCGTGGCGCGAAACGCCGCTCTACACCGATCGCGAACGTGCGGCGCTGGCCTGGGTCGAAGCGGTCACACTGCTGACCGAAGGCCACGTCCCCGATGACGTCTTCGACACGGTTCGCAAGCAGTTTTCGGAGAAAGAGATTGTTGATCTCACGGCGGCAGTCGTTGCGATCAACACGTGGAACAGACTTTCGATCGCGTTCCGCGTCCAGCCGCAGCTTGACACCAAAAAGGCAGCCGCGTGATCAGCCAGATCGCTTGAGGCCCTTTGCATAACGCTTCGATCGTTGCACATAGATATCGGCGCCGGCGCGGATCATTGCGACCGCTTTCTCGTCGAGCGTGCGGATCGCACGTGCCGGCGCGCCGACAATCAGCGAATTGTCCGGAAAACTCTTACCCTCCGTAACGACACTTCCTGCGCCGACCAGTGAGTTGTTTCCGATCTTCGCGCCATTGAGCAAGATCGCACCCATTCCGATCAGGGAATTGTCGCCAACCGTGCAGCCGTGAAGAATGACATTGTGCCCGATGACACAGTCGCGGCCGATGGTCAGAGGGAACCCGGGGTCGGTGTGCAGTGTCGCATTGTCCTGAATCTGCGACCGCTCGCCGAGCTCGATCCATTCGTTGTCACCGCGCAAAACAGCGCCGAACCAGACGCTGGATTCAGCCTTGAGCCGCACGCGGCCGATCAGCACCGCGGTTTCCGTCACGTAAAATTGGCCGTCGCCGGGAAGTTCGGGCGCCTGACCGTCGAGCTCGTAAATAGGCATTCCGCCCTCCGGGAAGGCGCGAACTTGCCCGAACATGGCTTTCGAGGGAAGCGTCCTAGACGAGCAGAAGGGCCTGTAGGGTCGTGACCAGAACCAGGCCCGACATCAGGCTCCAGAAGCCGGCGATCAGCGTGGCAAGGAAGACGAACTCGAAACGCCGTCCCTCCTGTCGCCGACCGAGGATCGTGTTGCGCATTATGAGGAACGGCGCCGCCACCACCAGCAGCGGAACCACGGCGAATGTCGCCGCAGCGGGGCCGTTGCTCAACTGATTGAAGCTCGGCAGGCGGTCAGTAACGAGCCGGTAGCCCGAACTGCACATGCCTGCGACAGCAAAGCCGAACACCAGCGCGAACAACATCTGTACGGACTCAGGGGTCATCACTCGCCTCAACGCAGTAGCGGAGGCAATCTGTTGCAAACCGGCGGGGCGCACGCCAGCCAATCCTTAACGAATGGTAAATGGTGGCTGCCCCGTTCCGCGCGGCGTGACGTGGCATAATCCGCGCGATTCGCACGCAGGAGTCGCCGTGGCCTTTCTCGCGCAGGAACCCCCAAGCTCAGCCCGGCCGGCCACACGGCGGCGACGGCACGCGCGTCATAACCCAATCATGGCACCCCTCCTGGCATTTGGTGCGGTGGCACTGCTGGCCGCTCTCTACGTGGCCTACATTCTGTGGCCGCGATGGCCGCAGGGACCGGTAGCGCTCAATGCGCCTTCGCTGCCGATCGTCGTCTCCGGCGTAACCTTCAATGTCGAACCGGCGGCCGTCCGCGTCGCGGTCCAGCGTCGGGCCGGCGTGCAGCAGCGCGTCGACCTCAGTTATCTCTGGCCATCGCTGGCGCCGCCTGACCCGGCCGTCAAGCCGACAGTCGGAGCACCGCTCGACGCGAATGAGCGCCTGTTCGTCACCATTTCATCGGGCGACGCAACACTGCCACTATTGGATCGTGTACAGACGATCTACCCGCGCTATCTTGTGCCGCAGCCGGTCGCCGGCTTTCCTGGATTGACCTACCGCGGATTTCGCGACGACTCGCCTTATCAAGGCGAGGACCTGGTGTTTGAATCGAATGCGCCTGAACATTTTCTTGCCCGCTGCTCGCGCAAGGGCGTAACCAATACCGGTGTCTGCCTGCTCGAGCGACGCATCGGCGATGCCGATATCACCTTTCGTTTCTCGCGAGACTGGTTGCCGGATTGGGAGAATGTCGCGAAGAGCATCGACCGGCTCGTTGCAAGATTGCATCCGGTAAACTGATGCCAAAAAACATGGCCGACGTGAGTCCGTCCATGACGAAATCGAAATTTACGATTGGCTAGTCGACTAAATCGACATCCAGGATCGGCAATTCGAGGATGTATGAGCGCCGTCCCTTCTCGATTTCGAGGAACAGAACCGCGATGAATTCCTCGCCGATATAGACTTCCAGCGAATCCGTTTTCTTCGGCCGCGGTACGACGCGGATATTCTCGTTGTCGAACTTGCTGCGCAGATAGGCGTTGAGCGTCGGCACCGGCTGAATGCTCGGGTCGTTACCGACCTGGATGACCATTCGAAAATTGTAGGAGCGCTCGCCGTCTTCGTCGTCGACCGTGAGCTCACCAAGATCGTCGGCGCCGACAAAGATCTCGGCATTGTCCCGCCCCTTCGGTACCACGCGCATCTGCGCATTGCCGAAAAGCTTCTTCAAATAGCCGTCGAGTTTTCTGACTTCCTGGACGTCCAACGCGTAACTCCTTCTTGAGGCGCCGTTTCAATGCCCGATCGAAGGGCGCAAGGCAAGCGCAATGCAAAAAATGTCAGCCGTCCAACATGATGCCGTAGAGCATCTGATCCATAGCGCGCGACGGCTCGGGGCAGCCCGCCTCCCCAACGACCCTGGCCGGAACACCGGCAACGGTGACGTTGTTCGGCACGGGCTTGATGACGACCGAGCCAGCGGCGATGCGCGCGCAATGGCCGACTTCGATGTTGCCTAGGATCTTCGCGCCTGCACCAATCATTACGCCGCGACGGATTTTCGGATGGCGGTCTTCGTGCTCCTTACCAGTGCCGCCAAGCGTCACGTCATGCAGGATCGAGACATCATCTTCGATGACGGCGGTCTCGCCGACGACCAGACCGGTCGCATGATCGAGGAAAATGCCGCGACCGATTTTCGCCGCCGGATTGATATCGCACTGGAAGACAGATGATGCGCGGCTCTGAAGGTAGAGCGCGAAGTCCTTGCGGCCTTTTCCATAGAGCCAGTGCGCGAGGCGATGCGTCTGAATGGCGTGGAAGCCCTTGTAGTACAGCACGGGCTCTATAAAGCGGCTGGTCGCGGGATCCCGATCGACGGTGGCGACAATGTCGGCACGGAAGGCTTCGCCAAGCACCGGCTGGTCGTCGAGCGCATCGCCATAGGCCTGGCGGATCATATCGGCCGATACGTCGGCGTGATCCAGCCGCTGGCTGACGCGATGGGCAATCGCGGCCTCAAGCGTATCGTGATGGAGGATGTTTTCATAAATGAAGGTGGCGAGCTCGGGCTCGCGGCGCGCAATGTCCTCCGCTTCGTTGCGGATGCGCGCCCAGACCGGATCGACCTTGTCGAGGCCCTTTGCGGGCCGCGTCTGAAACTGAGCCATGAACCTGGTTCTCCCGACGCCTCTCGAACCCCTACTTGGGTCTTTTAGCACAAATTCGAAGATGCAAGGAGGTCACGCACCGCGACTTGCGCATAGCTCATGCGCGTTGGTTAAGGAAGTCGATAACACCTGCTTTGTAGACCTTGTCGCCGACGGCGAGCATATGATCGCGGTTCGGGATATCGAGAGCCTGCGCGCCTGGAATGAGCGCAGCCAAGGCCTGCGCCGATCCTGCCACCACATCTTTTGTACCGACGGCAATTAGAACGGGCGCACGAATTGCCGCGACTTCCTCGCGCGTCAAAGTCTGCCGCGATCCACGAATGCAGGCGGCGAGCGCCCGCAGGTCGGACTTCGTCCGCTCTGCAAATGCGCGAAACTCACGGCCTGTGGGATCATTAATGTCATCCAGGGAATCCGCCTCGAGCGCCTCGGCGATGCTTTCCGGCAGGCCGACACCCTCGACAAGACGGATGCCTAATCCGCCGAGTATTGCGGACCGCACCCGATCGGCGTGCTTCACCGCCAGGAAAGCCGTAATGCGTGCGCCCATCGAATAGCCCATGATGTCGGCGCGTGCGATTTTCAGATGATCAAGCAGCGCATGGACATCATCGGCCATGGCCGCGCTGTGATACGCGGCCGGGTCGTAAAGTTTGCTCGACGCGCCATGCCCGCGGTTGTCGAGCGCAACAGCGCGTCGCCCTACGCGGTTAAGGACGCTGACCCACCCGGGCTGGACCCAGTTCACTTCCTTTGTGGACGCAAACCCGTGCACGAGCACAATGGGCTCGCCTTCCCCCTCGTCGAGATAGGCAATCTCGACGTCACCGTTTTTGAAGCTTGGCACGGGCTGTATCTAGACCTGAGCGCGCAAGGCGGCAATCTGCTGTATCGCTCTTCGTATGCGTCGTTCCCGCCGCCGGCGAAAGATTCGCAACGCAGTGCGTTCAACCACACCTTTGAGCGCGGATACAAAAGCCAATACGGCAAACAAAGCACCAAGAAGCCAGAGGCTTGCATCGAAAGCGAGCGCCGCAAGCATGATCGCGCTGCGCCCCGCGACTTTAAGGATGGCACGCGTGCGGCTGCCTTCTTTCTCTGCAAGCTTGGCGATACGTGTGATGTCGCGCGGCTCCTTGGCTATCTTCAGAGAATCCAGTGCTGCACGGCCACCGGCGGCCTTTTCGACACGGCCGACGTCGCGGACCAGCTGCAGCAGGCCACCGGCCCGTTCGATCTTTGCGGTATCTCGTGCGGCGCGCGCCGCGGCCGGGAAACTGGTTTGCTGCACCATGCGGCCCAGACTCTCGGTGAACTCGACACCCAGTCGTCCGGTCTTGCGCGCGGCCTTCACAAGCGTGACGCCGGCACGCGCCGGAGCCGCAGCTCCGAACGTCGCATACGTGCCGGCCGTAATCGCGATGCCGGTTGCTGCAAGACCCAGTACCAGCCGATCAACTTGCTCGCCGCGAACATACCGCGTGCCTTCGCGCAGGGCGTCACGGATATCGCCGAACACGAACAGGTCGCCTAGGGTCGTGCCGGCAAGTGACGCCATGTCCTGGGGCTCGCCGGTCACCAGTCCGCGTGCAAAGTTTTTCGCGCGGTGCCGCATGGTCGCAGCCTCCGCCGTCGCCGCTGCAACTTTTCCCACCAGCACGAGGTCAATCGTGACATGGCGCGCCCGCGCAAGATCGATGACGCTTTGTGCGAGTTCTACATCCTCCGCAGCCAATGCAGCCTCGATTTCCCGCTGGGCTGCCGCCGCATCGAATGTGCCATCGAGCGCCCGGCTCGCTATGCGCACAGGATCATCGAGACCCGACAAGGCATCAGCCGCGCGCGGTATGGCATAGACGGCCACCGCCGCAAACAGGACCGTCGCAAGCAAGGTGATCCCGATGCGCGGCTTGCGCATGACGTTTTGCGTCGCTGGTTCCAAACCCACTCTCCCGATGCCGCTCTGCCGGACAACCAAGGCGTTTCAGCGGCAGCAACATCCCGCGTTTGCGATGGACTAGGCATCGTACAGGCTCCCCGCTATGGTGCCGCCGGAACTTCGCCGCGCGATCCGCGGCAGCGAGAGGAATTGCTATGGCGGAACATATCGTCCCCCACTTCCACAACGACCCTGGGGTGCCGGTGATCGAGATCGGTGCCAGGGAGTTCATGTGCGTCGGGGCGACGCCACCTCACGATCATCCCCATGTTTTCCTCGACATGGGCGAGGATAAGGACATCATCTGCCCGTATTGCTCGACGCTCTATCGATACGACCCGGCACTTGATTCGCATTCGGCGCGCCCGCCGGAATGTGCATCGCCGCATTCCGCCACCGCCTGAGCCTGATCGGATAAGCCATGGCGCCGCCGCGTCATGTCATCATCGCCGGCGGCGGAATTGCCGGCCTGACGTCGGCGCTACTGCTCGCACGCGCGGGCATGCGCGTGACCGTCCTGGAGCAAACCGCCAAGCTGGAGGAAACCGGCGCCGGCTTGCAGCTTTCACCCAATGCCAGCCGCGTATTGATCGCGCTGGGCCTGCGCGAGCGGATCGAAGCGGCCGCTGTCAAACCCCAAGCCATCCGCGTGATGACCGGCGGCTCGGGACGTGAGATTGCGCGTATTCCTTTGGGTGACGACGCCGAACGGCGCTACGGCGCACCGTACTGGTCAATCCATCGCGGAGACCTGCAAGCGGCGCTCACCGATGCGGCGAATGATACTCTCGACGTGACGCTTGAGCTGGGCGTACGCGTGGAGGAGTTTGCCGCCCACGTTAGGGGTGTGAGCGTCCTCGGCAGGCGCGGTTCGCAGGTGCTCGACGAGCGCTGCATCGCCCTGATTGGTGCTGACGGTATCTGGTCAACAGTTGCTGAGCGCCTGCAGAGTCAGCAACCGCCGACGTTCCGGCATCGCACGGCCTGGCGCGCCCTCGTCCCGGTCGAGTCGGTGCCAGCCGAATTTCGCCAGCCCTTCATTCATCTCTGGCTTGGCCACGACGCGCATCTGGTCCACTACCCGGTGAAGTCCGGCCGCCTCATCAACATTGTCGGCATCGTTCGCGACAAGTGGAACGAGCCAGGCTGGTCGGCCGACGGCGATCGCACTGAGGTGCTCCGCCACTTTGTTCGCTGGACCTGGTCGGAAAAGGCACGTGCGCTTATTGCAATTCCTGATCGCTGGCTGAAATGGGCGCTCTTTGACCGCAAGGTCCCATTCCGCGGAGGACGCGTGCCGGTGACGCTGATCGGGGATGCCGCCCACCCGATGCTGCCGTTTCTCGCTCAAGGTGCTGCAATGGCGATCGAAGATGCTGCCGTGCTCGCTGACATGCTTGCCAAGTATCTTGATGATCCGTCCGACGCGCTCCGCGCCTATGAGGGCGCGCGTTGGCACCGGACGATGCGCACCCAACAAGCCGCCCGTCGCCAGGCGCGCATTTATGGGCTGACGGGGCCTGAAGCCTTCGTGCGCAATTTGGCGATGCGAGGAATGGGCGGAGAAAAGCTGCGCGCGCGCTACGATTGGCTCTATAGTTGGCGGCCTCCACAACGTTTCGAGATCGCATAGAATGTTGTTTCCTTCGACCGTCGCCGGCAGCCTGCCAAAACCCTCCTGGCTCGCCGAACCGAACAAGCTGTGGCCGCAATGGCGGCTGCAGGGCGAGGAGCTCGCCGCCGCCAAGCTCGATGCCACATTACTTGCAGTCAAATGGCAGGAGGACGCCGGCATCGACATTGTCTGCGACGGCGAAATGTCGCGTCAGCATTTTGTCCATGGCTTTCTCGAATATATCGACGGAATCGACTTCGCGCACAAAGTCGAGATGGGAATCCGCGCGGACCGCTACAAAGCAATGGTGCCGGTCGTGCGCGGTGAACTTAATTTGAAGGGACGCGTACACCAGCCCGAAGCGCGGCACGCGCGCGCACACACCAAGCGCAAGCTGAAGATCACCCTGCCCGGCCCAATGACGATTTCCGATACCATCGCGGACTCGCACTACGGCGACAAGGTGAAGATGGCGATGGCCTTCGCCGGCCTGCTGAACCAGGAAGCGCGAGCACTCGAGAAAGACGGCGTTGATGTTATTCAGTTCGATGAGCCGGCTTTCAACGTGTTCATGGACGACGTCGCCGGGTGGGGTATCGAGGCGATGCACCGTGCCATTGACGGGCTCAAGTGCAAGACCGCCGTGCACATCTGCTACGGCTACGGTATCAAGGCCAACATCGACTGGAAGAATTCTCTTGGCGAAGAGTGGCGGCAATACGAGAAGTTTTTCCCGGCGCTTGCCAAAAGCAGGATCGGCCAGGTCTCGCTGGAATGCATCAACTCGCACGTGCCTCTGAATCTGTTGTCGCTCCTGGACGGCAAAGACCTGCTTGTCGGCGTGATCGACGTGGCAACGGACAAGGTTGAGACGCCCGAGCAAGTGGCGGAAGTAATCGGGAACGTGACGAAGGTGGCGCCAAAGGAAAAGATCATCGCCTGCACGAATTGCGGCATGGCGCCGATGCGGCGCAATATCGCCGAGGCGAAGCTGAAGGCGCTCGGGGCCGGTGCAGCGCTGGCGCGACAGAAGTTCGGCTGACTACCTGCCCGCGCGTCCCATCACATCCATAAGCTCGGCAACTTTGCGGCGCTGGTCGGCTCTGTTGCCGCTTTTGATGGCGTGATCAACGCAATGCGCGACGTGATCGCGCAGAATTTCTTCTTCCACCCGGCGCAATGCCGCGCGGACCGCGCCGACCTGCGTCACAATATCGATGCAGTAGCGCTCGTCCTCGACCATGCGGGCCAGTCCACGCACCTGACCTTCGATCCGGCTCAGCCGCTTGAGAGTTGCCGCCTTGCTGTTCTTTGCCATGAAGTTTATATACCCCCTAGGGGTATTTAAGACAAGACACGGTACAATTGGTGACATCAGAACATCACCATCATCACGACAACGCAGCCGAGGGTGTCATCGACCCCGTATGCGGCATGACGGTCGATCCGCACACCGCGAAACATCGCGCCGACTATCAGGGACATACCTATTGTTTTTGCTCCGCCGGTTGCCGCACAAAATTTGCTGCGGATCCGCAAAAATATCTGGGCGCGCGCCAAGCCGAAACCGTGCCGGAAGGCACCATCTACACCTGTCCAATGCATTCGCAGATTCGGCAGGTCGGGCCCGGTTCCTGCCCAATCTGCGGCATGGCGCTCGAGCCGGAAATCGCCGGCACTGAAGTCGGACCCAATCCCGAACTCGTCGACATGACGCGCCGGTTCTGGATCGGCCTCGTGCTCAGCCTGCCCGTGGTGGCGTTAGAAATGGGCGGCCATCTCACGAACCTGCACATGTTGTTGGGGAAGAACCTCTCGAACTGGATCCAGTTCGTGTTGGCGACGCCGGTCGTTTTGTGGGCGGGCTGGCCATTTTTCGTCCGCGGGTGGCAATCGCTGCTCACGCGGAACCTCAACATGTTCACGCTGATCGCCATGGGCACGGGGGTCGCCTGGCTTTACAGCGCGGTGGCGGTATTGATGCCCAACCTGTTTCCTGCGGCGTTCCGTGACGCCGAGGGTACGGTTGCCGTTTATTTCGAGGCGGCCGCGGTCATCACAGTGCTGGTGCTCCTTGGCCAGGTGCTGGAATTGCGCGCGCGCGAGGCGACTTCCGGCGCGATCCGCGCCCTCCTCGATCTCGCCCCCAAGACGGCGCGCCGCGTGAAAGGTGACGGCAACGATGAGGAGGTCTCGCTCGACACGATACAGGTGGGCGACCGGTTGCGCGTGCGTCCCGGCGACAAGGTCCCGGTGGATGGCGTCGTCCTCGAAGGTCGCTCGGCGCTCGATGAATCCATGGTGACGGGCGAATCCATGCCGGTGACCAAGGAGAAAGATGCGCGTGTGATCGGCGGCACGATCAACAAGTTCGGAAGCTTCGTGATGCGCGCCGACAAGATCGGCCGCGACACCTTGCTGTCCCGGATCGTGCAGATGGTGGCATCGGCACAGCGCAGCCGAGCACCAATCCAGCGGCTCGCCGATCAGGTCTCCGCCTGGTTTGTGCCGACGGTTATAGCGGTGGCGCTCATCGCGTTCGCGGCCTGGGCAGCCTTTGGTCCGGAGCCGCGCTTCGCTTTCGGCCTGGTCGCCGCAGTGAGCGTGCTGATCATCGCCTGCCCTTGCGCGCTGGGCCTGGCGACGCCGATGTCGATCATGGTGGGCGTCGGCCGCGGCGCGCAGGCTGGCGTGTTGATCAAGAATGCCGAGGCTCTCGAGCGCATGGAAAAAATCGACACGCTTGTGATCGACAAGACCGGCACACTCACCGAAGGCAAGCCGAAGGTCGTGGCTGTCAAGCCTGCGCCCGGATTTGACGAGACGCAGGTGTTGCGGCTTGCCGCCAGCGTCGAGCGCGGCAGCGAACATCCCCTGGCAGCGGCGATCGTCGCTGCCGCGGCCGAGCGCAAGCTTGAACTTCTACCTGTGCGGGACTTTGACTCACCCGTCGGAAAAGGCGTGACCGGGATCATCGAGGACAAGCGGCTCGTGCTCGGTAATGCCAGATTTCTTGCTGAATTGAATATTGATACATCCGCTCTCTCTGCTGAAGCCGAGCGTCTGCGCGGCGATGGCGCCACCGCCATTTTCCTTGCTGTGACCGGCAAGCTCGCCGGCGTCATTGCCATTGCCGACCCGGTCAAGGCGACGACACCCGACGCATTGCGTGCTCTCGCCGCTGAAGGTATCCGCGTGGTCATGCTCACCGGCGACAATCGGACCACCGCGCAGGCGGTAGCGCGCCGTCTCGGCATCGCCGAGGTGGAGGCCGAAGTGCTGCCTGATCAGAAAAGCGCGATCGTCGAAAAATTGCACCGGGAGAGCCGGGCCGTGGCAATGGCCGGCGACGGCGTCAATGACGCCCCTGCCCTTGCGGCAGCCGAAGTCGGCATCGCCATGGGAACGGGTGCTGACGTGGCCATAGAAAGCGCGAGCATCACCCTTCTCAAGGGCGACCTCACCGGGATCGTAAAAGCGCGCGCACTTTCTCTCGCCGTGATGCGCAACATCCGGCAGAACTTGTTCTTTGCCTTCATCTACAATGCGGTCGGCGTGCCTGTCGCGGCGGGCGCCCTCTATCCTATCTTCGGCGTATTGCTGTCGCCAATCATTGCAGCAGCCGCAATGGCACTTTCATCGGTCAGCGTCGTCGGCAACGCACTGCGCCTCCGCCGCGTGAACCTTTGAACGCTAAAAGACGGCGAGATATTTCAGCAACGACAGCACGCCGATAATGATGACGATGACGCGAACGATTTGTTTCGCTCGTCCATCGATCGGCAGCATGTTGATGAGATAGAGAACCAGGATAATGACAAGAAACGTAATAAGAATGCTGATCAGTAGTCCCATGCCAGCCCCCTTGTAATGCCACGTCCGTGGCGGGTTCCACGGCTACAAGTTCCGCAGCCTATAAAAGTTCCATTGGCGGGACGGTCGCTGGTCAGCGTATGGCCTGGTCGCTCACGTGCGCACCTGAAGCGGCATCCGGGCTGAATTTGCATTTCTTTTCGGCCGACGTCCTGTGTATCTCGTTTATCAGGCCGCGCAATTGCAGATATTCTGGCCGGTAAGCGATCGTGCTCACGAAACGACCACTCGTATCCGGCCCAACCTTCGCCATCAATCCTTCAAGCTCGCGCTGACGAGCGCCGATCGCCTGAGCCGCCTCGGCAAGCTCCTTGCAGCCATAAAGTTGGTATCTGTCGGGTTGAACCAGAAAGCGCCCCGACGCGTCGTCGGACGCCGCGCAACCGGAGAGTAGAGCGCTTGCGACCGCGCCTATCATCAGCGGGATTCTGGTAGTCATTGAAGAGACCTATCTCACGATTCTGGCATTGCGGTGGAACGGTCCGGTGCAAACATCACTTTCGGACAGTCGTCTGGCGTAGAACCCGCGCGAGCTCGGCGGCGATGGACACAGCCGACGGCGTATCCGAATGCACGCATACAGTGGTCGCTTTGACCGGAATATCCCTGCCCGTCGTCGTGGTCACAGCCTGATCCCGCATCATGCGCAAAACGCGTGAAGCGGCCTGAGCGGGGGCGACCGCGTCGTGCACGCGGCTCAAAATGAGGTTGCCTTCGCCGTCATATTCAAGATCAGCATAAAATTCAGGAACAAACTCGATACCCTTGTCCTGATAGGCTTTTTCGTGCGCCGTGAAGGCCATTCCAAGAATGGGCACGCCGAATGGCAAGACGGCGTCAGCAATGGCGGCGGCGATCTTTTCGTCGCGGGCCGCCATGCCATAGAGCGCGCCGTGCGGTTTGACGTGGTTGAGCGGCATGCCCTCAGCATCGAGAAACGCTTTCAAGGCACCGACCTGATATGTCACGAAGTCTGCTACCTCCTCCGGTGAAATGACCATGGCCCTGCGGCCGAAGCCCTGGAGGTCCGGCAACGACGGATGCGCCCCGACCTTGACCGAATGCTGCTTTGCAAGGCGCACCGTCGCGCGCATCGTCGGCGGGTCGGACGCGTGAAAACCGCAGGCGACGTTGGCCAGATCGATGTGCGGCATCATCGCCGCATCGTCACCGATGCGATACAGGCCAAAACCTTCGCCCATGTCGCAATTGATGGTCAGCCGCATGCGCAGGCCTCAGCACCGCCGTGCTCTCTGTTTCGGTTGTTCTTCATTGGCTTGTCACCATCTCGTTGCCGATTTGATTGGTGCGGACGGAGGGACTCGAACCCTCACGGGAAATCTCCCAAGGGATTTTAAGTCCCTTGCGTCTACCATTCCGCCACGTCCGCGTGGCAAAGCTCAATTCACCCGCCGGCGCGCGGCGAGTGAAGCCCACGCGGCGGCGGTCACGCTAGCTCGATAAGATGTGTCCCCAGGACGACTGCCAGTCCTTGCCACCGGCGTCGGTCACCTTGCCGTCCTTTTCGAAAAATTTGTTCGGCACCTGGAAAATCGCAATCATCGTCCCGCCCTTGGGACACCAGGCGACGTGCCGGCTGCCCGCCGGACGCCAAACGAATTCGCCGGGCCCGACTTCGAGGCCAGTGTCAGGCCCTTCCTTGTCGACCAGCGAACCTTCCAGCACGTAAGTCTGCTCAATGAGCACGTGTTCATGATCCGGCAAAGTCGCACCGGGCTCCATCTTGATCAACACCGTCGCAAGTCCGCTCTTGGGATCAAAGAGCAAGGTCTTCGTCTGGCAACCAGGAAAGCGCATTTTCTCCCATGGAAGATCGTGCGGGCGCACGTGATGCGAGCGCTTGTCATCACGAGGCTTGGCGTTTTCCGCCTTGGCATTTACGTTCATCGGTATCCTCCCCTGCGGGGCGTTTCAGCAACGATACACTGAACTGGGTCAATTGCTCAATTTGATGTTGGCCTGATCCACGATCTTACCGAACTTTGTGCGTTCGGCATCCACAAACGCCTTGAATTCGGCAACCTTCATGACCTTCGGCACAATGCCCTGCGGCAACAGCTTGCCGGAGATCGCAGGATCATTCAGGGCGGTATTGATGATGCCGTTCAGGCGCTCGACAATTGCCGGCGGCGTTCCAGCCGTTCCAAAAACGGCGAACCAGTTAAGCAGCTCGTAATCCGCGAGCCCGGGCGAACCCTCGCTCAATGGTGCAACCTCGGGCAGTTGCGGCATCCGTTCGCGCGAGGTCACCGCGACCGCGCGGATCTTGCCGCCCTGTATCAGCGGCAAGGCCGCCGCCAGACTGGAAAAGCTCATCGTTATCGCACCGGTTGCGACGTCCGTAACCGCGGGCGCCGAGCCCCGATATGGCACGTGCAACACTTTGGTGCCCGCCATCGTGTTCATCAGCTCGCCGGCAAGCTGCTGCGGATTACCAACACCCGATGACGAGAACGAGAGTTTTCCCGCATTTTCCTTGATGTATGCGATCAATTCTTTCGGATTGTGCACCGGCGTCGTGCTCGCAACGACAACCACACAAGGCACGATGCCGATGAGCGCGATCGGTACCAATTCCTTCGCCGGGTCGTAGGCCATCTTTTCCTTGAAAAGGAAATGATTGATTGCAACCTCGCCCGATGCGCAGGCAAGCAACGTGTATCCGTCAGGCGCAGCCTTGGCGACCGCGCCGGTCGCCAGCATGGCGCTAGCGCCGGTCCGGTTTTCGACGATGATAGGCTGACCGAGCGCCGCCTTCAGCGGCTCCTGCAACAGCCGCGCGACGATATCGACACCACCCCCGGCCGCATAGCCGACCAGAATATGCACCGGCTGGCTTGCATAGGTCGATTGCGCACCGGCATGGGATGCAGCGGCGGTCATTGCGGCAGCGCCCGCGCCGGCGAGTAGATGACGTCGTGTCAGCATTGTGTTTCCTCCAGAGTGTTATTTTTTTATCAGTCGCCCCCCTCGCGGATCGGCGGCTGGAACGCCAAGCCCGTATCCCAAGGGAAATAGATCCATGTGTCCTGCGACACCTCCGTAATGAAAGTGTCGACAAGCGGCCGCCCCATCGGCTTCGCATAAACAGTCGCAAAGTGAGCGTCCGGCAGGAGATCGCGAACGACACGCGCCGTCTTTCCGGTATCGACAAGATCATCCACGATCAGCACACGCTTTCCCTGCGAATGGAGCGCAACCACTTCCGGCGCAATGCCTTTGAGAACCGACAGATCGCCCTGATTCTTGTAGTCGCGATAGCTCACGACACACACTGTTTCGATCATTCGCACGTTGAGTTCGCGCGCGACGATCGCCGCCGGGACCAGACCGCCGCGCGTGATGCAGACAATCGCCTCGAATGGCCCCGATGCGTGCAAGCGCCAGGCGAGCGCGCGAGAGTCGCGATGAAACTGATCCCAGGACACCGGGAAAATTTTTTCGGGACGAGGCGTCTCTATGGGCAATTTCGCCATGGTGCATCAGCGCGCTGGAGGAAGCTGCGCTTTGACCTTCTGGAGCATGCCCTCGACTTCAGCCTTCACGACAGCAAGCTCGCCGGCATCACGGGAGCGCACGACAATATTCGTGTTCGGCCCGTTTTTTTCGTCAATGAAAGGATAGCTGCCAATGATCGTCGACGGATGCGCTTTGGCGATAGCGCCGAGCTCAGTGCCAACATCACCTTCCTTGGCATCGGCACGGATCGTCTCCGACAGCAACTTGGTGCCCGTCTTGAGTTTCGAAGCCACTTCATCGAGCATGCCCTGCATCACCGCAGGAATTCCCGCCATGGTGATGACGTTGCCGATCCAGAATCCGGGCGCTCCCGAGACCTTGTTCGCGACCAGCGCGGCGCCTTTTGGAATGCGCGCCATCCGCAGACGCGCCTCGTTTAGCTCGCCGCCGGTTTTTGCCAGCCGCTCTTTCAGAATGGCGACGGCCTCGGGGTGAAGCTCAAGCGCGACGCCAAACGCCTCCGCTACGCAATCAGCCGTGATGTCGTCATGGGTGGGACCGATCCCGCCGGTCGTGAACACATAGGTATATTTTGCGCGCAACGCGTTAAGTGCATCGACGATCGCAGCAGCCTCGTCCGCGACCACCCTCACCTCTTTGAGATCGATTCCGATCGCGGTGAGGTAGTCGGCGATGTAGCCGATATTCTTGTCCTTCGTCCGGCCCGACAAGATCTCGTCGCCAATCACCAGCACGGCCGCGGTGATGATGTCGGGGTTGCTGCTCATGACGGTATCCTGTGGGCGACCCAGAAGACGTAGCGTGACCCCGGCACCCGCTCAAGCCACCCGCCGCGGCGTTTTCCGTTCGGGTTCGCGCCCTTGTTTGCGGTACCGCTAACATGCGGTTTTAATAGTATTTTTCGCGTCCCGAAAAGATGGTTTGGCGATGCAACAGACCGTCGCGATACACGTTGCAACAACCGGCTGCCCGGCGGAAAGTTTGACCCTATGACCTATTGCTGCGGAATTCTCGTTCGCGCCGGGCTCGTGATGGTTGCCGATACGCGCACCAACGCAGGTCTCGACAATATTTCCACGTTTCGCAAACTGCACGTCTACACGCAGCCGGGTGAGCGCATCATGGCGCTTGCCTCCGCGGGCAACCTCTCGGTCAGCCAGTCGGTTCGTTCGACATTGACCGAGGGCATAGAGAACGCTGAGACCGGCGAGGCCGAAACGCTGATGAACGCGCCGACGATGTTTCAGGCCGCGCAACGGATCGGGCGCGCGATAACAAAAGTGCAGCACGTCGAAGGCAAGGCGCTGGCCGCGGCGCACATTGAGCACGACATTTCCTTTCTGTTCGGCGGTCAGATCAAGGGCAGCCGTCTGCAGCTTTTCATGATCTACTCGGCCGGCAATTTCATCGAGTGCACGATAGACACGCCCTATCTGCAGATTGGTGAACATAAATACGGCAAGCCGGTGCTCGATCGCGCCATCGCCTACGACACCGATCTTTATGACGCGCTGAAGATCGGACTGATTTCGATGGACTCCACCATGCGCTCCAATCTCGGAGTCGGTTTGCCGATCGACCTTCTTGTCGTGCGCCCGGATGTCTGTGATGCCGAGGTCAACTACCGGATCGAACCGGGCGAGCCCTATTTCCAGGATTTGCGAACCCGCTGGTCGGCCGCCTTGCGCGCCGCCCACATCTCGATCCCGCGTCCGCCGTATCGTGGCTCCGGCGGAAGTTGAGGAAGATCAAATTTTACAAGGGGATATGCTACGCGGTGTTGCTTTACATTTACCGTCAGTTAACAGAACCGGGCGAATTGCCTGTTCTCACCGCTAACTGGCCCTCACTCCAGCAAAACGAAAGCGAATAGCAAGCTTTGTTCCCTAGCTTCCCGCCAGAAAACGCTAATGGGCAGGACGCTTTAAGGGACTCCTATCGTGCCGGCTGTCGCTCATCCGCGTGCACCCGACACGCGGCCATACACCAGTTGGGATCGCGCTCGCCTGAGCGTCGTCGTGCCCATTGGGGTGATCGTCGCCGTCGCCATCGTCTGCATCGTCGTCGCCGTGCTGTCGTCCGCCCAGCGTGCCGACATCGTCGCTGTCGATCATGAGAAGCAACTGTTCTCGCGCGCGATCACGAACTACGGCGAACGCGTATTGCGCGAAGTCGAAAGCGTGGCGTCCGCTGCCGCCACCATCCAGAACATCCGGCGCTCGTTCGACCCGGCCTGGGCCAAGGATCGGGTCGGCAACTGGCTCGAGACCTATTTCGATCACGACTACGTCTTCATTTTCAATCGCAACGACGAGTTGATCTACTCGCTGCTCGGCAGCCGCGCCGCCGACGCCAAATGGATGGCCAGCGCGCGCGATGATTTCGCGTCGGTGATCGAATACATGCGCGGGCGCGACTCGCGGCTGCACGGCGCTATCCGTCTCAACCACCCGAATCTCACCGAAGGCGGTGCGCATCCCCAATCGGCGGTGATCCGCCGGGTGATGGGCAAGCCGGCGGTCATCGCGGCGGTCGCCGTGGGTCCCGTCGACGGGATCCCTCAATCTGTCGACGGCGATGCGCCGATCATCATGTCTGTGAAATTCATCGATGAGGCAGCGCTCGGCAGCATCGCAACGCAGCTCCGGCTCGTGAACCTGCGCAAGATCGACCAGGTGCCGGTGCCGCAAAGCGACCTCAACTACGACCTGACCGGTCCGGACGGCAGCGTGATCGCGCGCTTTGCCTGGACACCAAAACAGCCCGGCGCCGAGATCGTCAACAACGTGGTGCCGTTCGTCGCCGTCGCGCTGACCGGCTTCGCCCTGCTGGCGGCCTTCGTGCTGCGCTACATGCGCCGTACGGCCGCCGCGATCGCCGCCGGCGAGTCGCGCCTGCGCCATCTCGCGATGCACGATCCGCTCTGCGGGCTGCCGAACCGTATCTTCTTCGGGGAGCGCCTTGAGGCCGTGATCGAAGAGGTCCGCAACGGCAGCGCGCCTGCGGCTGTGTTCTATATCGACCTCGACCACTTCAAGGACGTCAACGACACGCTGGGGCATCATGTGGGCGACGAGCTTATCCGCAACGTGACCTTGCGGCTGTCGCATACATTGCGCGGCGGCGATCTCGTCGCTCGCCTTGGCGGTGACGAGTTTGCTGTGATCTCCTCGGTCGCGGGCGACAACGAGAAGATGATACTGCTCGCACAGCGCATCATCTCGGCAATCTGCTCTCCATACGCGATCAGCGGGCAAAACATCATCATCGGAGCTTCGATCGGCATCGCGGTCATCGACAAGAACTGCGGGACCGCGACCGACATCATGCGCTATGCCGACATGGCGCTCTATCGCGCCAAGAACGAAGGGCGCAACCGGGCCTGCATCTACGACGCGGCGATGAATGCCGACCTCTCCACACGCAAGCTGCTCGAGGCGGACCTGCGCGAAGCGATCGACTCCGACCAGCTGCAGCTGCTGTATCAGCCAGTGGTCAACAAGAGCGGCGATACCGTGGTTGGCGTGGAGGCGCTCTGCCGCTGGAAACATCCGACCCGCGGCGAGATCCCCCCGACCGAATTCATCGCGATTGCCGAGCACAGCGGATTGATCATTGATCTTGGCAACTGGGTGCTGCGTCGCGCCTGCGTCGATGGCAGGGCATGGCCGGAATTGACCATTGCGGTCAACGTTTCGTCGCTGCAGTTCCGCCGCATGGACTTCGTCGACGTGGTCGAGCGCATCCTGAAGGAAACGAATTTCGATCCGGTTCGGCTTGAACTCGAGCTGACCGAAAGCGTACTGCTCGGCAATGTCGACACGGCCGAAACCGCGATGGTCCGTCTCAAGGCGCTGGGCGTGCGGCTGGCGCTCGATGATTTCGGCACCGGCTATTCAAGCTTGCTCTACCTGCGGCGCTTTCCGTTCGACAAGCTTAAGATTGACCGCAGTTTCGTGCGCTCGATCGAGAAGGCCGCGGACGCCGCCGCCATTGTGCACGCGATCGTCAGCCTCGGCCGTGGCCTCGGAATGAAGGTCACCGCCGAAGGCGTCGAAACGGCCGACCAGCAACTGTTCCTGCGTGCGGCCGGGGTGCACTCCATGCAGGGCTACCGCTTCGGGCGGCCGGTCAGCATTGCCGAAATTTCGGCGCGCCTGCAGGCAACAGGCGCTTTTCAGCCCCACGAAATTCCCGCAGCGCTGGCGAGCTGATCCCGGCACACGCAAGGACAACCCGGTGCCACCGGTGGTGGCGAGCGCGCGCTTTTATGATATTGCGGACGTCCTGAACTTCCCCACAAGAAAGGACATCCGATGGCTTCCGCAAAAATCGCGCTGGTGACCGGGGCAGGAACCGGCGTGGGCCGGGCAGTGGCCATTGCGCTGGCCAAGGCCGGCTACAACCTCGTCCTTGCCGGCCGGCGCAAAGAGATGCTCGACAAGGTTGCCGGCGAGATCAACGCGCTCGGCGCGCAAGCCCTGGCTGTGCCGACCGACGTGTCGAAACGAGAGTCGATTGTGTCGCTGTTCACGACAGTCAAATCGACCTTCGGCCGCCTCGATGTCCTGTTCAACAATGCCGGCATCGGCGCGCCGGCGGTGCCGCTTGAGGATCTGCCCTTTGAAACCTGGCAGAACGTGGTCGCGACAAACCTGACCGGCATGTTCCTGTGCACGCAGGAAGCCATCAAGATCATGAAGAGCCAGAACCCGCGCGGGGGGCGCATCATCAACAACGGGTCGATCTCGGCGCATGCGCCGCGGCCCTACTCGGTCGCCTATACCTCGACCAAGCACGCGGTCACGGGCTTGACGAAATCAACATCGCTCGATTGCCGAAAATACGACATCTGCTGCGGCCAGGTGGATATCGGCAATGCGGCGACACCGCTGACGGAGCGCATGGTTCAGGGCGAGGGCGTGCTGCAGCCGGACGGCCGCAAGATGATCGAGCCACGCATGGAGGCCGATCACGTCGGCAACGCGGTCGTCTACATGGCGAGCCTGCCGCTCGACACCAACGTCCTGTTCATGACGGTGATGGCCAACACGATGCCGTTCGTCGGAAGAGGCTGATGGCGTGGAAGCGCTGCACGCATGGCATGAGTTCTATCTGCTCGTCGGCACCGCCGCCGCGACTGTGCTTGCGCTGCTGTTCGTCGCCGTGTCGCTTGGCGCCGGTTACCTGACCAGCCAGCATCAGGCGCCGACGCGTACCTTCATGAGCCCGGTGGTGATCCATTTTACCAGCGTGTTTTTCGTCGCCGCCGTCTGCCTGATCCCGTCGCATGGGCCGGTTTTCTTTTCGGCGTTGATTGCGGCGACGGCGGTTGTTGGCATCGCCGTGTCCGCGGTCACCTCGGTGCAGGTCATACGCACGGACTGGACACAATACGTACCGGACTATTTCGCGTATGGGCTGCTGCCGGCAGTCGCCTATCTCACGTTGCTGATCTCGGGCGTCATGATCTACGCCGCAATGAATTACGCGCCCGAAGTGCTGGCCGGCGCGCTGCTTGCGCTGACGATTGTGAATATCCGCAACGCATGGGACCTCACGTTGTCCATGGTACGGCACCACGCCGACGAACGGCGATCGAAATAGCCGAGCACTGCGGAGCCTTTGCCTAGCGGCGGCCAGTCAGGCTGCCAAGAAATCCGCGCATGAGCGCCTTGCCGACCTGAGTCCCGACCTGCGAGGCGACCGAACGGGCAACCTGTTTGACGACCACCTCGCTGGTCGACATGCGGCGCGAGCGGCCGCCCGACGAACCACCACCGAGGACTCCTCCTAGGACATCGGTCCAACCACCGCCGGAGGATGGAGGAGGAGCCGCCGGCTCCGCACCTTTGCGGCCACGTTGAGGCGCCGCTTCAGGTGCATCGGCACGTCCCTGCACCCGGCGCTGCAATATCTCGTAAGCGGATTCCGGATCGATGGTCTTGTCGTATTTGCCGCGGATCGGGCTCTTGGCCATGACAGCTTTGCGTTCCGCGCCGGTCACCGCGCCGAGGCGTGCGGATGGAGGGCAGATCAGCGCGCGTTCGACCATCGACGGCGTACCGTTGCCTTCCAGAAACGACACAAGCGCCTCGCCCTTGCCCAGCTCCGTGATCACTTTTGCCGTATCGAGCTTCGGATTGGGGCGGAATGTTTCCGCCGCCGCCCGGACCGCCTTCTGGTCACGCGGCGTGAAAGCCCGCAGCGCGTGCTGGGCGCGGTTGCCAAGTTGCGCCAGCACCTTGTCAGGTACGTCGAGCGGATTCTGCGTGACGAAATAGATTCCGACGCCTTTGGAGCGGATGAGCCGCACCACCTGCTCGATCTTGTCGAGCAAGTTTTTCGGCGCCTCGTTGAACAGCAGGTGCGCCTCATCAAAGAAGAAAACAAGCTTGGGCTTGTCGAGATCGCCCACCTCCGGCAACGTTTCGAACAGCTCCGACATGAGCCACAGCAGGAAAGTGGCGTAGAGCCGCGGGTTCTCCATCAGCTTGTCGGCCGCAAGAACATTGATGATGCCACGGCCGTTGCGGTCGGTGCGCATCATGTCTTCGAGCTTGAGTGCCGGTTCGCCGAAGAATTTAGCGCCACCCTGGTTCTCCAGCACCAGAAGCTGGCGTTGCACCGAACCGACCGTCGCCGTCGCAACGTTGCCGTACTTCGCGCCGACCTCTTTTGCATTCTTGGACAGATAAGAGAGGAGCTCGCGCAGATCCTTGAGATCGATCAATCCCTTGTTTTCAGCATCGCTCGATCCGAATTCATCATCCGCGAAACGAAACGCGATATTGATGATACCTTCCTGCACATCATTGAGATCGAGCATCCGTGAGATCAGCAACGGGCCCATCTCGAAAACAGTCGTGCGGATCGGATGCCCTTGCTCGCCGAACAGGTCCCAAAACACGACCGGGAATTCGTCGGTCTGATATTTGAAGCCGACGTCTGTTGCGCGCTTGACCAGGAAGTCCTTCGCTTCGCCGGGCTCGGCGATACCTGACAAATCGCCTTTAATGTCGGCAGCAAATACCGGGACACCGGCGCGCGCGAAACCTTCCGCCAGCACCTGCAGCGTTACGGTCTTTCCCGTGCCGGTCGCACCGGTGACAAGTCCATGGCGGTTGGCAAACTTGAGCGTGAGATATTCCGGCTTCTTGCTCTTGCCGACGAAGATTTGGTCTTCCCGGAATACGCCAGCCATCACTTCACCCGTTGGTTGCGCGGTTTCGCCTAAGCCGTCTGATTGTAAAGAATAGTCGGTCTGTTGGGGCGCTTATTCAAGCGCCCTCACCTCGACCTTGGTTCCGGCTTTTACCTTTCCAAGAGTCTTCACGTCGCCGAGTGCCCTCGCAAAGACATTGCAGGGGCTCGCGAGCCTCGTCTCGTTGCCTTGGCTGATTGGCGTGCGTCCGAAGCCGAGCGCGATCGCTGGTCCCTCCGGCCAATAGGCGATTTCGCCGGGTGTGACCACGGCGCGCGCATTTCCTTCGCGCTTCACCTCGACCGGCACATCGAAGTAGACCTCCTCGCCCCAGGTCAGCGCGGACGAGGAGATTGGCAGCGCCGCGGCGATCGCCTTGGCGGTTGGTGTGTCGAGTAACTCGGCATCCAAAGTGAGCGTGCCGAAATCAAAGCGGATACGCGCCAATGCATTCTCCGGTGAGCTGAGGCTTCCCCCTCATTCTCACGAGTGGCGCGAGCTTGGCAACGCGCACCTTGGCCGCGGCTTGCCCGCGGATGTCGCGTCTAATGCAGGCGAAATTCGGCGTTGATACCCCGGAGTTCGGCCGGCTTGATCAACTTGCAGTGCGCGACGCGCACGGAATGCAGCGGCCCTTCCAGTTTTTCCTTCCAGAAAGCCAGAAAACGATGCAGCTCGGGGAATTCCGGGAACAGGTCGTAGTTCTGCCAAACGTAAGACTGCAGCAGCCAGCGATGGTCGGGGCGGCGGTACAGGATGTGCGCGGTCGTCAGGCCGTAACCACTCACTTGTTTACGGAAATCCTCTGAAACCATTTCGTCCTCCGTGCGAGTCGGACTTCAAGTTTCCGTTTCCGGCACTCTCCATTGCAAGCCGAAAAGGTAAACAAGTTGTTTAAAATCAAAGCGGTAGCAGCAAGCGACCTCTTCTGCTAACAACCCTGCAGCGGCCCTGACGCCGTCCGCCCGAGGCAACGTGAGGGCGCTTAGGGCTGTTCCCATCACTTCGCCGTTAACCATTGCAGCGACAGTCTTTTCAGTAGTTGTTGGCACTCGCCTGCAATGAGTGCTAAAAAGTTTTCCGGCGCCCCTTGCGGGTAAAAAATCGCCACCCATGTGGCGGCTAGGTGCTGGCGGGGGGACTAGTCAGCTACCAAAAAACTATATTGTCCAATAGCTTAGGAGGACTGCCATGAAGTTCCGTCCGCTTCACGACCGCGTCGTCGTCAAGCGCATCGATGCCGAGGAAAAGACCGCCGGCGGCATCATCATTCCCGACACCGCCAAGGAGAAGCCCTCGCAGGGCGAAATCATCGCCGTCGGCCCCGGTGGCCGCGACGAGAGCGGCAAGCTGATCCCGATCGATCTCAAGGTTGGCGACACCGTGCTGTTCGGCAAGTGGTCGGGCACCGAAGTGAAGATCGACGGTCAGGATCTCCTGATCATGAAGGAGTCCGACATTATGGGCGTGATCGAGGGCGGCTCCGCCGCCAAGAAGAAGGCCGCCTAAGGCTGCCCGTCAAAAATTCAGATCAGAGGAACACAAACAATGGCTGCTAAAGACGTCAAATTCTCCGTCGACGCCCGCGACCGCATGCTGCGCGGTGTCGACATCCTCGCCAATGCGGTGAGGGTGACGCTCGGCCCGAAGGGCCGCAACGTCGTGCTCGACAAATCGTTCGGCGCTCCGCGCATCACCAAGGACGGTGTGACGGTCGCCAAGGAGATCGAGCTTGAAGACAAGTTCGAGAACATGGGCGCGCAGATGGTGCGCGAAGTTGCCTCCAAGTCGTCAGACTTCGCTGGTGACGGCACCACCACCGCAACCGTGCTGGCCGCCTCGATCGTCAAGGAAGGCTCCAAGGCGGTTGCCGCCGGCATGAACCCGATGGACCTCAAGCGCGGCG
>Ga0207428_10000255_pt1 | contig 72962 bp, 68 predicted proteins | sample RhiMethybrSRZTD1_FD_187600 | JGI IMG/M metagenome (GOLD analysis project Ga0207428, IMG submission 187600) | Populus rhizosphere microbial communities from Tennessee, USA - Rhizosphere MetaG P. TD hybrid SRZTD1 (SPAdes) (version 3) | ecosystem: Host-associated > Plants > Roots > Rhizosphere >... | reverse complement strand
CGAGAATGGACGCGCCACCGGTATCGAGCTGCTCGGCGGCCAGACGGTCCGTGCCAGGCAATTCGTGGCTTCAACGCTCGATGTGCACCAGACTTTTGAAAACATGATCGGTCGCGAACAGTTGCCCGCTGCATTCCTCAAGAAGCTCGACAGTTTCCAGTACACCGCGTGGAGTCTGTTCGGGCTGCATCTCGCGCTCGACGAAAGTCCGCGTTTCGCCGCCGAGAAATTCGACCCGAACATCAACCGCTCGCTGAAGTGGAGCATCGGCGCCGAGACCATGGAGGACCTGTTCTCGGCTCATCAGGACGTGCAAGCCGGCCGCGTGCCGAAGCTGGTGCAGTTCGGATCAGGGCCTCTCAGCCTGCTCGACCCGACACAGGCCCCGCCGGGCAAGCACACGACCTATTGTTGGCACGTCATGCCGCTCAATCCCGATCTCGGCGGACAAAGTTACGAGGTCTTCAAGGAGGAGTTCTCCGACAGAATCGTCGAATGCTTCGCGCGTTACTGCCCGAACATGACTAGCAAGAACATTCTCGGACGCTACGTCTACACCGGCCGCGAATACGTGCAGGAGATGGTCAACATGCGCGGCGGCGACATCTTCATGGGCGCATTCAACGCCGAGCAGGTGATGTACAACCACTTCGGCTACCGTTCGCCGATCCCGAATCTGTACAGCGCAGGCTCCGCCGGTCACCCGGGCGGCGCGATTTCCGGCGGCGCCGGCTACATCACGGCAGGCATCATCGCGAACGATCTTGGGCTCAAGCCCTGGTGGACGTCGTGGGATGCGCGCGCCGCGCTGGAGCAATTGCCGCAGCTGGAGCGGGGCGCGGCATGAGCGCCGAATTGCAGAATGTCGTGTTTCCGAGCCTGAAGGATCGCGTCGTCATTGTCACCGGCGCAGGCCAGGGCATTGGGCGCGTGTTCGCAAAATCGTTCGCAACGGCCGGTGCACGGGCCATCATCGCGGAGCTGAACGAAAAGAAGGCGGCCGCAGTTTCAGAGGAAATCATGAAGGCCGGAGGCCAGGCTTTCGCCGTCACAACGGACGTCGCCGACGAAAACTCGATCGCGGAAATGGTCGAAGCAGTGGAGGATGAGTACGGCCGCATCGACGTGCTGATCAACAATGCCGGAATCTTCTCGACCCTGGAGATGCGGCCATTCGACCAGATTCCCCTGGAGGAATGGGAACGCGTGTTGCGCGTCAATCTCACCGGGCCATTTCTTTGCGCGCGCGCCGTGCTGCCCGCGATGCGGCACGCCAAGTGGGGCCGCATCATCAATGTAGCCTCCGGCGCCGTACGTCTTGGACGGCCGAACTACCTGCATTATATCGCGACCAAAGCCGCGCTCGCGGGCATGAGCCTGTCGATGGCGCGCGAACTCGGCCCCGACAACATCACGGTGAATGCTATCCTGCCGGGCGCAACCTTCACCGAGATCGAGCGCAAGACGGTCACGCCGGCCCAGAAGGAGCGCATCATCGCCATGCAATGCGTGCCGCGCGCGGAGGTGCCCGAAGATCTGGTCGGAGCGGTGCTGTTTTTGGCATCGGAGGCCTCCGCCTTCGTCACAGGCCAGAGCATCAATCTCGACGGCGGAGTCACCGGATCGTGAGCACGACCCCCACCGTTGCCGTTATCGCGCCGGGCAATATGGGCGCCGGGATCGGCCGCCGTCTGACGGAGAACAAAGTCACCGTGCTGACGTCGCTTGCAGGCCGCAGCGAGGAAAGCATCAAACGCGCCCGCGAGGCCGGCATGCAGCCGGTGGAAGAACGGATGCTCGCGGAAGCCGATTTTTTTCTCTCGATTGTTCCACCCGGCGACGCGTTCGGCCTCGCAACCCGCCTCGCCCCTATCCTGACCGCGGCCAACAGAAAGCCGATCTATCTCGAATGCAATGCGGTCAGCCCGCCGACCATGCAGAAGATCGCCGATGTGATCGCCACGACCGGCTGTCCTTTCGTCGGCGCCGGTATCATCGGGCCGCCGCCGAAGCCCGGCAGCACCAACACAAAAATTTATGCGTCGGGTCCGGCGGCTAAAGATGTCGCAAGACTCAATGACTATGGGTTGATTGTGCGCGTGCTCGACGGCCCGATCACAGCCGCATCGGCGCTCAAGATGTCCTATGCCGGCATCACCAAGGGATTCACTGCGCTCGGCACGGCCATGATGCTGGCTGCAAGCCGCGGCGGCTCGGCCGAGGCGTTGAAAACGGAGCTCGCCGAAAGCCGACCCGACCTCCTTCGTTATCTCTCAAACCAGGTGCCCAGCATGTATTCGAAAGCCTACCGCTGGGTCGCTGAGCTGGATGAAATCGCCGCGTTCGTCGGCGAAGAATTTCCCGAACGGGATATGCTGCAGGCTGCGGCCCGGCTTTACGAACGTATCGCGGAAGACTTCGAGGACAGGAAGGAAGAAATCGGCAAACTCGACCGGTTTCTCGAAAAGTCATGACGCCCGAGACGCCGGTTATCGTCGACGTCCGCAGTGGATATCGCGCCATCACGCTCAACCGGCCCGACAAGCTCAACGCCTTCAACGAGGCGATGCATCAGGCATTGCGCAGGACGATCGACGAGGCGGAGGCCGACGAAAGTTGCCGCGCGCTGCTGATCACCGGTGCCGGACGCGGCTTCTGCACGGGACAGGATCTCAGCGACCGGCTCGCCAAGCCAGGCGAGACGGTCCTGCTCGGCGGCGCGCTGGAGGCACACTACAATCCGCTGGTCCGCAAGCTGCGCGCCCTACCCTTTCCTGTTATTGCCGCAGTGAATGGCGTCGCTGCCGGTGCCGGCTGCAATATCGCGCTTGCCTGCGACATCGTGCTGGCCGCCCGGTCGGCCAGTTTTATTCAGTCATTTGCGCGTGTGGGCCTTGTGCCGGATTCGGGAGGCACATGGTTTCTTCCACGGCTTGTCGGCGATGCACGGGGACGCGGGCTTGCGCTTCTGGCCGAGCCGTTGCCGGCGGAGAAGGCCGAACAATGGGGCCTCATCTGGAAATGCGTTGACGATGCGGCGCTCGCTGGCGAGGCGCAGAAGCTTTGCGAGCATTTCGCTGCCGCACCGACACAAGGCCTGGCCTTGATCAAGCGCGCGCTCAATGCGTCTTCAGCGAATACACTCGATGCTCAGCTCGATCTTGAGCGCGAATCGCAGCGGGCGGCGAGCCTGACACCGGACTATGCCGAGGGCGTACGGGCATTCATGGAAAAACGCAAACCCAACTTCACCGGCCGGAAGAAATGACACAAACGAATAACAAGAAGACGCTGCGTGTCGGCATCGCCGGTCTCGGCGCGGTCGGACTCGATGTAGCAAAACGCCTGATCGCGGGCGTCCCGGGTCTCACGCTTGCAGCCGTGGCCGTGCGCGACGCGGAAAAGGCGCAACGGGCACTGCCGCAGGTCGGCAGTGACATTCTCGTCCGCAAGCCCACCGAACTCGCAAACGACTGTGACATCGTCGTCGAATGCCTGCCGCCAGCCTTGTTCCGCGACATCGCCATCAGCGCGATCGACAAAGGCCGCATCTTCATGCCGCTTTCGGTTGCGCAATTGCTGGAAAACGGCGACCTCGTCGAGCGCGCGCGCCGGAAAGGCGCGCGGATTCTCGTGCCGACCGGAGCACTCATCGGCCTCGATGCGGTTCGCGCCGCGGCCGAAGGCACGATCCATTCGGTCAAGATGGTGACGCGCAAGCCGCCGGCGGGACTCGACGGCGCACCTTATCTGAGCGAGCGGGGAATTTCGGTGACCGGGTTGAAGGAACCATTGAAGGTGTTCGACGGCAGCGCGCGCGAAGGTGCCCGCGGATTCCCCACCAATGTCAATGTCGCAGCGGCACTCAGCCTTGCGGGAATCGGGCCGGACCGTACTCAGCTTGAAATCTGGGCCGATCCAGGCGTCACACGCAACACTCATACGATAACGGTCGACGCCGACACCGCCCGATTTACGATGACAATCGAAAATATCCCGTCGGAAAACCCGCGCACGGGAAAGAGCGTCGCCCCTTCAACGGTCGCCGCCCTGCGCGCGCTCGTGTCCGAGCTCAAGGTCGGGACCTGAACTCTACACGCGCAGGAAAATCCTGCGATGGTAGAGAAAACCGGCGAGCACGATTGCGAACGCAAGCCCGAGAACGTGCCCCAGAAATGCGCCTGTTCCCGGCGTTGTCACACTGCTGATCCAGAGCGCGACGTCGCCGCCGACCAGCCGAAACGCCAACGGCGCAAAACCGACAATCCCGTTGAGGAAATACAGCAAGATCGCGTTCGCTCCGATCCACACGAAGGGCGTGGCCCAGGATTTCCATTCCCAGACATCGATCATCTGGTGCGAAACAGCGAGCAGTATCATGCTGTAGCCGCCGACGATCAGCACAAATGAAGACGTCCAGATCGCCTTGATGATCGGAAATTGCAGACCCCACAGATAGCCAGCGCCAATCATCGCGAGTCCGCCCGCGATGAGCCATGACGTTCTTTGCGCGGGCGGAATTCGCTCGTCCTTGAGCAATAGCCCGGCCAGCACGCCAAGCACACACGTGCCGATCGCCGGCAGCGTGCTAAGCAACCCTTCCGGATCGCGCGTCTCGTCCCACAACCGCCCCGGCAGATAGTGAAGATCGATCCAGTTGGCGAGGTTGGTTTCGGGTTGGTACGAGGCGGCACCCAGCCCGGGCACCGGCACAAATGTCAGCAACGCCCAATAGCCCACCAGCAACGCGATAACCGCGCCAACCAGACCACGCCAGTCGAGATTGAGAAAAAGAATCGACGCAAACAAATAGCAGACGGCTATACGCTGCAGGATGCCGACGAAGCGTATGTCGCCCAGCTGCTGGCCGACACCGCCATAATAGATGATGCCCAGCACATACAAGAGAAGCGCGCGCCGCAGCACGTGCAGGTGGGTTTTCGCCCTTCCCTCGCGCTCGACCAGCCGCGGCAATGCGAGCACAATCGAAACACCTGTAATGAAAATGAAAAGGGGAAAGATAAAGTCGTAGAAGCGGAAGCCCTCCCAGTCGGCATGGGTCATTTGTGTGCCGAGGAATTCGCCCACGGAGCTGAGCACCGGGCCTTTGCCACGCAGCATTCGCTCAAGCGCAATCACCGCGCCGTCGGCCCCGATGATCCAGAAAATGCTGAATCCGCGCACCGCATCGACGGAAAGGACGCGGCGCGTCTGCAAAGCGATAGGAACGTCTGCGTAGCGCATCGGGCGCCGCCAATTAGCTGCCGACTTAAGCGTGAACCAGACGAAAAACGGGTCAAGGTGGAAATGGTTGCGAAATAAAATAGCCGCTCAACATGGGCGGCTATTTGATGCACGTCAACCGGGACCAAAAATTGCTTCGATAACCCGAACGTGAGGTTCGTCGGCTGAAAGGCCAAACTCCTATTGCGGCGCCGTCGCCAACGCGGTTCGCGAAGCATCGCAGCGGCCGGTCGGATCCTGGGCCCGGAAGTAGTTCCGACCAACGAACGATTCGTCATAGTGGTGCCACGACGTGCTGTGGTCGAGAGCCTGAACACCAGCAAGCGTTACCGCCAGCACCGAGCTTTCCATGTCCCGTTTCTGCACATCGAGATTTTGCGGCAGCCGCGAGCTGGCGTAGTCGACGTAATAAACCCGCCGAACGCAACTTGAATCCTTGACGGCGTCGAGCGCGGCTTTCGCCGTCATGAGATGATCGGAGTGATCCTGCGGATTGATGCGCGCATTGATCTCGGCGACATTGATCTGAACAAGTGCCGCCTTCCCGCGTTCATACGCGACGATCTCGCGCAATGTAGCGACCAGATCGTTCCAGCCGTGATAGATCGTCGATCCATCCACCGCGTGCAGGGTCTCGTTTTCGCCGCTGGCGAGCCGCTTGAGCGATTCAAATCCGGTATCGTAGTAGCCGTCGCCGGACCAATGACCGTCCGGAACGCGCAGAAAATATCCAACGGTATTACGGTAACTCACGCGATAGATCGAATGCCCGTTGAACGTCATGGGTGCTACGAGACGCTCGGCGGGCGCGGAATTGGCGTTGGCCATGAAGCGAATCGCGGCTTCGGCGCCGTTTTCGCGCGCCAGATAAAATGGATGCTTGCGGCCGCCGAAACCGACACCGAGTCCGGCGTCGCCGGCCGTCAAGTGAACGAACACCGTCTTCGCAGCACCGCTGACCACATCCTCAAAGGCAGACGGGTTCATGAACAGTTGCCAATCGTCCTCGTGGGCAGCGAAATAGAATGAAACCTTGTCGGGCCGCTTGCTGTCCTGCGCCAACGCCGGCCCCACTGCCGGGATGATGCCCGCCAGGCAAATAGCAATAATAGATCTCGGCACCGGCATCCCCGGCCCCCCTTGTTGTGTCGCCCCACGAATAGGATACGAATTTGGCGGCTTCAAAGAAACAACGACACCCTGGCACCTGCTGTCGCACCTCGGCATAGCGGCGCCAGTTTGACAATTACACACTTTATCGTTTGCATACAAATAATTAGGTCCGGCCACGCTTGAAAGTTTATTAATGAAGCCTGCGCCGTTTATCCGCCATGCGCCGAAGGCCCTCGACGAGGCGCTGAAGATCCTGGCCGAAGTAGCGCCGCAGGACGGCCGGGTGCTGGCCGGTGGGCAAAGTCTCGTGCCGATCATGGCCTTCCGGCTCGCTAAGCCCACGCATCTCGTGGACATCAACGAGGTCGCGGGGCTCGACAAGATCGCAAGTGACGGAAAGACGCTGTCGATCGGCGCCTGCGTGCGGCATGCGGCGTTCCATACATCGGTCACCAGCAATCCGCTGGGCAAACTGCTGAGCGTCGCCGCGCATCACATCGCACACTACCCGATACGTATGCGCGGCACGTTCTGCGGGAGCCTGGCGCATGCCGATCCCGCCTCGGAATGGTGCCTCGTCGCAGTCGCACTTGACGCCACGCTCATTGCCAAGAGCACACGTGGTGAGCGCGCGATTGCGGCAAAACATTTTTTCACCGGCATCATGTCGACAGCTCTTGCGGAAGACGAACTGCTGGTCGAAGCGCAGGTGCCGCTGCTGGCGAATGACGCCAGGTTTGGTTTCAACGAATTCAGCCGCCGCGCCGGCGACTTCGCTATGGCGGCATCTCTTGTCACGTATCGCCTGCAGGGCGGAAAAATCGCCGATGCACGTGTCGGCCTCGGCGGCGCAGAGTCATCGCCGCGCCGCATCCCGGAGGCCGAAGCCGCCCTTAACGGCCAGACGCCAAGCGACAAAATCTTCCGCACTGCTGCTGCTGCTGCGGCCGCGGCTATTGACCCGCTCGAGGATCACCAAACCACCGCCGAATACAGACGGGATCTCGTGCGAGCAGTGGTCCGCCGCGCACTGGAGAGCAGCACGTCATGAGCGCGCATGGCACTCGAGGCTCAGGCATGACCTGGGTCGGCCGCGCCATTCGGCGGCTCGAGGATCCCGCACTCATAACGGGCCAAGGCCGCTTTACCGCGGATGTCCCCGCCGCTCATTGGGTTCGTTTCGTGCGCAGCCCCGCCGCCGCCGGAAAGTTGAGAGGTATCGCGGCACCAAACGGTGCGATGGTTATCACGGCGGCCGATCTTGCCGGCGTAAAGAAGATCACTCCGATGCTGCACAAGTTTAATTACAAGCCGGTCGGCCAGCCGGTGCTTGCGGACGGTGCCGTGCGCTTTATCGGCGAACCCGTTGCAGCCGTCGTGGCGCAGAGCGAGGAAGAGGCGGAAGACACCGTTGACGAGGTCGGAGTCTCGATTGACGAAACGCCTTCCGTGGCCGATGCGCGCGCTGCACTCGAGAACGGTGCGCCTCAGGTGCACGTCGAGGCGCCCGGTAACGTCATCCTCGAAGGCAAGGTCAAGACGCCCGGCTTCGACCCCGTCTGGGAAAACGCCCACAAGGTCCTCAAGGTCGAAGCACGCTCGCGTCGACAAAACGCAACTCCCATGGAGCCGCGCGGCGGCCACGCTGCATACGACGCAGCGACTGGGCGTATTACGTTGACCTGCAGCACGCAGATGCCGCATCTGACACGCACGGCCATTTGCGACGTGCTTGGCATTTCGGAATCTGACCTGCGCGTAATTGCACCAGACGTCGGCGGCGGATTCGGGCAAAAGATGTCACTCGCCGGCGAATATGTCGTGCTGGTCTGGCTGGCGCGCAAGCTCAAAAGCTCCGTCGCCTGGACAGAAGATCGCCGCGAGAATCTAATCGCGGCGTTCCATTCACGCGACCAATACGTCACGCTTGAAGGCGCCTTCGACAAGAACGCAAAGCTGGTCGCGCTGAAAGCCGACATCATCTCCAATATCGGCGCTTATTCGTGTTTTCCGACGACTTGCGGGGTCGAGCCGTTGATGGCCATGGCGGAAATGCCCGGCCCATATGACGTGCAGCAGTACCAATGCCTCGCGCGCGGCGTGATCACGAACACCTGCACGATGGCGCCTTATCGCGGCGTATCGCGACCGGTCATCACCTTCACGCTCGAGCGATTGATGGACAAGGCAGCGCGTGCTTTCGCTCTCGACCCGATCGACGTCCGCCGGCGCAACCTCATCGACAAATTTCCCTACAAGTCCGCGATGGGCCTCGAATATGACGAGGCTACATACAAAGAGACGTTGGAAATGGCGGTGAAAGCGATCGATGTGCCGGCTTTCCGCAAGCGCCAGGCGGAGGCGCGCATCAAGGGCCGCCATCTCGGCATCGGCTTCGCGACATTTTCCGAACGGACCGGCTACGGAAGCCCGGCGTTCGCGGCGCGCGGCATGGAGATCACGCCGGGCTGGGAAACCGTCATCATAACTGTCGATCCATCCGGTTTCGTCGAGGCGCGCATCGGCTCATCGCCGCACGGACAAGGCCTGCGCACGACGTTGGCGCAAATCATTGCCGACGAACTTGGCATCACGCCCGAAATGATAAAAGTAGTGCATGGCGACACTGATCGGACGCCCTATGGATGGGGAACCTTCGCCAGCCGCTCGCTGGTGATTTCAGGCGGCGCGACCCTGATTGCCGCACAAAAAATCCGGACCAAACTCATTAAAATGGCCGGCCACCTGCTCGAGGCGGCAACCGACGACATCGTGCTCGCGGAAGGAATGGCGAAGGTCGCTGGCACCGACAAAACTATCGCGATCGCAAAACTCGCCCGCGAAGCCTATACGCAGACGCATCGGTTCAAAGGCGACATCGACCCTGGCCTTACCGAAACGGGTCATTACGACCCGCCGGGCACATTCTCCAATGCGTGCCATGTCGCCATCGTCGATGTCGACGTCGAGACCGGCCATGTGAAGGTCGAAAAATTCCTTGTGGCCGAGGATGCCGGGCGCATCATCAACCCGATGATCGCCGAGGGGCAGGTGCACGGCGGCATCGCGCAGGGTATTGGCAACGCCCTGCTTGAGGAAATCATTTACGACGACAGTGGTGGAATTCTCACGGCTACGCTCGCCGACTACCTGCCTCCAACCGCGCATGAAATTCCCCCGATCGAACTGCATCATATCGAGACCCCGAGCGTGAACTCGATCACCAAGGCCAAGGGGCTGGGCGAAGGCGGGACCATCGGCGCGCCCGCCGCAGTCATCAATGCGGTCAACGATGCCCTGTCCCCATTCGGAGTGGAGATCGACGAGATACCGGCGACGCCGCAGCGCATTCGCGCCGCCATCCGCAGAGCGGAGAAAGCCGCATGAGCCGGAAAGCCGCGATCACGCTCAATATCAACGGCCGCGGCTATCCGATCGAAGTCGAGTCGCGGCGCACCCTCGCTGATGCGATCCGCGAGGACTGCGGCCAGACGGGTACCCATATCGGCTGCGAGCACGGCATCTGCGGGGCCTGCACCGTGATCGTCGACGGCGAACCGGTGCGATCCTGCCTGATGTTTGCCGTGCAGGCCGACGGCAAAAAGATCAGAACCGTGGAGGGTCTGGCGCAGGGCGATAAATTGCATCCCATGCAGCAGGCGTTCATGGATCACCATGGCCTTCAGTGCGGTTTTTGCACGCCGGGTTTTTTGATGCTGGCGGTCGGCGTGCTCGAACGCGAACCCGACATCAGCGATGAAAACCTCATCGACGTGCTTTCATCGAATCTGTGTCGTTGCACCGGCTATCAGAACATCATCAAGGCAGTCCGAGCTGCGGCAAAAGAGATGCAAAAAGGGTGAGCGGTTGCGCTCATGTCGGCTAAAGGGAAATTTGTCGGCCGTTCAGTTCCGCGTCTGGAGGATCGCCCTCTCCTCACCGGCCAGGGCCGTTTTGCAGCGGATATTTCATTTCCCGGCCAGTGGCATATGCGCGTCGTGCGCTCGCCGGTCGCGCACGGGCTATTGAGAACAATCGATGCAAAAGCCGCTCTCGCCTTGCCGGGCGTCCACGCTGTCTGGACGCATGCCGACATCGCCGACATTCCGCCGATCGGATTCCGGCTGACCGGGCTGGTGGAACTTGAGGCCTACCGGCAGACAGCATTGGCACAGCGCTACGTGCGATATGTCGGCGAACCAGTGGCGGCCATTTTCGCCACTGATCCCTATGTCGCCGAGGACGCAGCCGACCTGGTGGATCTAGATATTGAGGCGTTGCCGGTTGTCCTCGACGCCACCGGATCGCGAGGCGCGTTTGACGAGCACCACGACACCGAAACGTCCGTCATCGAAAAGAAATCCGGCGACGTTGAAGCAGCGTTTCGCTCGGCGGAGACAGTCGTTGCGCTCGATCTCGCAATCGGCCGGCACAGCGGCGTGCCGATGGAAACACGCGGCGCCATTGCGCGGTACAATGAAGCCAACGACGTCCTTGAAATGCATGGCGCCGCCAAGGTGCCGCACTGGAACCGCGACCGGCTGGCGCTCATGCTGGGTCGCCAGCCGGACAAGGTGCAGCTCTACGAGGGCCACGTCGGCGGCGGCTTCGGCATACGCGGCGAAATGTATCCCGAGGATGTGCTTGTTTGCGCGGCCGCCCTGAAATTCAAAAGACCCATTAAATGGATCGAAGACCGGCGCGAGCATCTGATCGCCGCCAATCATTCGCGCCAGCAGCGCCACAAGATCCGGGCCGCGATCGACAGGAACGGCTGTATTCTCGGCATCGACGATGAATTCTTTCACGACAATGGCGCCTATATGCGCACGCACGCGGCAACCGTCCCCGATCTTGCGGCCGCCATGTTACCGGGCCCCTATCGCATCCCTGCTTATCGCGCTCGGGCACACATCCGGCTGACGAACAAGACGCCGTGCGGCACGTACCGCTCGCCCGGCCGGTACGAATCGACATTCGTGCGCGAACGCTTGATCGATGCAATCGCGGCGAAGACCGGCATCGACGCTATTGAAATCCGCCGGCGAAACCTGATCGACAAAAGTGCGATGCCCTATAGCCTGGGGTTCTCCACGCTCGGCACCGATATCGTCTACGATTCGGGCGACTACGCAAAATTGATGGACCGGCTTCTTGAGGCGGCCGACTGGCAAAACATGCGGCAGGCGCTCGCGCGCCGGCGCACCGCTGGAGAAAAAGTCGGTGCCGGTTTCGCCATGTTTGTCGAGAAAAGCGGGCTAGGCCCTTTTGACAAGGTCCGCGTCGAGGTGACGGGAGACGGCACGATCGAATTGATCACCGGCGTCGCGTCAATCGGGCAAGGCGTCGAGACCGCAATGGCGCAGATCTGCGCCGAGGTGCTCGGCGTCGATTACACCCGAGTAAATGTCGTGCACGGCCAGACCGACCGCATCGACAAGGGCATGGGCGCGTTTGCATCACGGGTGACGGTCATGTGCGGCGAAGCCACGCGCATGGCCGCAGCCAAGCTGCGCGACGCCGCGCTAATGGCCGCCGCCGAATTGATGCAGACATCGGTCGACCTGCTCGACGTGATCGATGGTGAAATCGTGCGCAAGGGCGGACCGGGGCCATCAATGAAACTCACCGAACTCGCGGCCACCAAGGCGGGAGGCCTGACCGCCGAAGCCGAATTCAAATCGAGCCACATGGTCTACCCTTACGGGGCTCACGTCGTGCAGCTCAAGCTCGATGTGGAAACCGGTGCGGTCGCAATCGAGCGCTACCTCGTTGCCTTCGATATTGGCAAGGCCGTCAATCCGATGCTGGTGGAAGGCCAGATCGTCGGCGGCCTCGCACAGGGATTGGGAGGCGCTCTGTTCGAAGAGTTCACGTACTCGGACAGCGGGGATCCGCTGGCGGTGACCTTCGCCGACTATCTGATGCCGACGGCGGCGGAAATACCCGCCATCGAAACGTTTGTAAGCGAGGATGCGCCGAGTCCGCTCAACGCCTACGGATTCAAGGGTGCTGGCGAAGGCGGGATCACACCGGTCGGTGCCGCCATCGCGTCCGCAATCGATGACGCCCTTCAGCGCCCGGGCGCCGTGACACAACTTCCGGTGACGCCCTGGCGGATCAGGGCGATGCTGCGGGCTGAATGAAACTCCAGCATTGACAAGGCTAGACCGGTCGACACACCCTTGCGACATTAAAGCGCAGATCGAGCGCAAATGGCGCCGCACGGCGATCCCGCCACACAAGGTGCCACGTACCCGGGGAGGTCTCCATGTCAGTCATGCGTCTCTCAACTTTGTCCGCTCTTGTGTTCGGTGCCGCGCTCGCTATGGCGTCCACCGCAACGCTCGCTCAGAACCGCACATTCTCGTTCGCTTACGATCAGCCGAAATCCAGCGGCTACGGCGCGGGCGCCGAAATGTTCGACAAGAAGCTGAAAGAGCTGAGCAAGGGAACGCTATCGATCAATCAGTATCCCAGCGCGCAACTCGGCACCGAAGCACAAACGATGCAGAAGGTGCAGACCGGCGACATCGACTTCGTGATGCTCTCAACGGCCAATGCTTCGACGGCACAGCCGGAGTCGGGCGTCTTCTCGATCCACTTCATCTTCCGGGATGAGAAACACGCGATAAAAGTGCTGGGCGATCCAAAGGTAGTCGCAGCAATGAAGGAGCTCTACGCAGCCAAGATCAAAGGCGCGCATATGCTCGGATTGGGCTCGCAGGGCCTGCGGCACATGTACGGGAAAAAACCGGTTCAAAAAGTCGCCGACCTCAAGGGCGTGAAGATGCGCGTTCAGGCCACGGTCACCGAAGACACAACGTTCCCGGCCTACGGCGCGCAGGTCGTGCACATGGCTTTCGGCGAGGTTTATACGGCGCTGCAGACCGGCGTCGCTGACATGGCCGAAAACGGCATCAACAACTACCTCATCAACAAACATTACGAGCCTGCCCCGGTCTTGTCTCTCACGGAGCATGAAGCCAACAACGCTGCACTCTTCATCAGTGACAAGGCATGGAGCAGCCTGACCGACGAGCAGAAGAAATGGGTACAGGCTGCGGCCGATGAGGTCAGCCAGAAGGAGCCGGCCGTCGCGTTCGAGCTGGAGCATCAGGCGCTTGCGAAGCTCGAGAAAATGGGCGTCAAGGTGGTGAAGGACGTCGACAAGAGCGGCTTCTCGCAAATCAGCAAGCCGATCCAGGACAAGCTCGCCTCGGATCTGGGCCCCAATGCCGTGAAGGTCCTCGGGCTCGTCCGCAACGTCCAGTAAGCGATCCATTCGAGAATACGGGGAGCCCTCTCGAGCTCCCCGTATCTCTATCTTCCTCCAATCCGGAATCAGGCGATGCGGTTTGACGGGCTGGTCCTGAACGAGCAGCGCCATCTCAAATGGCGCGCGCTCGATCCTCTCGAACATGTGCTGATGATTCTGTGCGGGATCTGCATTACCGGCTTCAGCGTCACTGTGCTCGGCGACGTCATCACGCGGGCCATCGGGCGCCCCTGGCTTCTTGCCCAGGAAACGATGATGACATTCTTCATATACGGGATTTTCACCGGCGTCGCCGCGGCGACCCGCCGCAACGACCATCTTTATCTCGCGGTGCTCGCGGAATCGATGTCCGGCAACCGCCGCCTGTTTTTCGAAATTTTCAACCGGTCGGTTGTCCTTTGCGTCGCGTTCAGCATGATTTACTTCGGCTTCCTGAATTTTCTCGATGGCTTCAAAAGTCTACGAATGCCGTCGATGACCCCCATTGCAACGCTTTACATCGCCATCCCGATCTGCGGCGCCCTGGTTGCGCTCTTCACCATCGAGCAGATGGTGAACGGCTGGCTGCATGGATTTCCTGACCGCAAAGGCGCGCCACACCATGAAAGCGCCGGGAGCGAAGTGCTGTGACAAGCAATGGCGCGCTCATCATCCTGATGGGTTTCCTGTTCCTGTTTCTCGGCTACATGGGCGTGCCGGTCGCCTTCGCACTTATCGCCTCAGTCCTGGTGGTGACGGCGTTTACTCCTGTCAGCGAAGCTTCGATGATCGCCCAACTCTTCAATGGCATGGACGTCGAAGCGCTCCTTGCGGTGCCATTCTTCCTGTTGGTCGGCGACCTGATGACGTCCGCGAACGTGACGGTACGGATGATCACGTTGTCGCAGACAATGGTCGGCCACTTTCGCGGCGGTCTCGCACAGGTCGTCACGCTTTTCAGCATGTTTTTCGCCGGTATTTCCGGCTCATCGGCCGCCGACGTAGCGGTGCTGTCCCGCACGCTTGCGCCCGAAATGGATCGCGAAGGCTACGACCGCGCTTTTACGGCAGCACTGATTGCGTCAGCCGCAACCATGGCGAATCTTATTCCGCCCAGCATCATGGCGGTGGTTTACGGCGCAACCGGCAATGTCTCGATCGGCGGGCTTTTTCTGGGCGGCGTGGTGCCAGGTGTGTTGGTCGGCATCGGGCTGATGATCTACAGCCATTTCTTTGGGCCGGTCGGCATCAGGCGGAAGCGTGCGACCTTCGGGCATTTCACGACCGCCGCCAAAGAGGCCGCAATTCCTCTGATGATACCGATCATCATCATGGGCGGCATTCTCACCGGCCAGTTCACACCGACCGAAGCCGGCGTGATCGCGGTGGCCTATATTGTTTTCGTCGCGATCCCCCTGCTCAACCACCGGCACCTGCGCAATTTGCCGCGCGACATGGCACACACAGGACTGCTCTATTCGATCCCCCTAATCACTATTGGCGGTGCTTCGGCCTTCGGCTGGATGCTGGCCTATCTGCGGGGACCAGCAATGGTCTCTGACTGGATCTCGACCGCTGCCGGCGGCGATCCATTTATGATCATGCTGCTGCTGACGCTGCTGTTCATCATTGTCGGAGATTTCATCGACGCAGTTCCGGCCATTATCATTTTCATGCCGCTGATCATCGAGCTCACCAAGAATGCCGACATCAACCCCGTTCATATGGGCGTCGTAATCATAACCACGCTCGCGTTCGGCCTGATCACGCCGCCTTACGGGCTCTGTCTGCTGATGGCATCGAAGTTCGTCGGCGTCAAATTTTCCAAGGCGATGCTCGCCTCGTTGCCCATCTATATTGTCTTCTTCGCGGCCATCGCGTTCACGATATATTTCCCGGACGTCGTGCTCTGGCTGCCGAAACATTTGCTGCCGCAGTCAGTTGGCTGCTTCCCCAACCCGAACGGCACCGGCTACATCTGCCCCTAGGTCCACACCATGCCCTTCGTTGAAAGTAACGTCACGCCGAAGTTGCGAGCACCCGCTGGCACCTGCGACACCCACATGCACATCTACAATGGCAAATATCCAAAGGCGCCGACCGCAAAGTTCGTGCCGCCGGATGCTCCTGTCTCGACCTACCGGAAGATGTGCGCGCGCCTCGGCATAGAGCGCACCGTCGTGGTTCAGCCGTCAACCTACGGCAAGGACAATCGTTGCACGTTGGAAGCCGTCGCTGCGATCGGTCCGAACGCACGCTGCATCGTTGTTGTCGATGAAAGCGTGACGAACGCTGAACTCGACCGGCTGACAAAGTTCGGCGCCCGCGGCATCCGCTTTTTCATGCTGCCTGGCGCGCCCTTGCCGTGGGAAATCCTGGAAACCATGTCGGCTCGCGTAGCTCCATTCGGCTGGCATGTGCAGTTGCAGCTCGACGGCCGCGACCTGCCCGAACGCGAGGCCATGCTCAAGCGTTTGACCAGCACGCTGGTGGTCGACCATGTCGGCAAATTTCTCGAGCCGGTACCGCTCGATCATCCGGGATTCAAGGTGCTGCAGAGGCTGGTCGATGGCGGCCGCACCTGGGTGAAATTGTCGGCGCCGTACGAAGTCTCGAAATCCGGCCCGCCGACCTACGATGATGTCGGCAAGCTCGCCAAGGCGCTGGCTAAGGCCGCGCCGGAACGCATGCTGTGGGCGACCAATTGGCCGCACCCGACGCCGGGGGCGCCGGTGCCGGACGATGCCTGGATGCTCGACATGCTGCTCGACTGGATCCCGGACGAAGCAGCACGCCACAAGGCGCTGGTCGAAAACCCCGCACAACTCTACGGCTTCTGACCGTCAGGGCTTGAAATGCGGGATGTGGCCCTTTTGCGCGCGCTCGATGCGGCCAGCAAACGGCAGACCGACATGGCCCGGAAAGACCAGCGCGCCGCTTGACGCGCAGTAGTCCAGCACCTTGCGGCGGCTCACGCGCGCCTGCGCGGCGTCCGAATTCTTCGGGAAATTCCAGTCCGGATAATAGACCTGCAGCAGGTGGTGCCACACATCGCCAATGAAAGCCGCGCGCTCGCCATTGCTCTCCAGCTTGAAGAACACATGCCCCGGCGAATGGCCGGGCGCGGAATCGATCTCGATGAACTCGTTGAGCCGGTAAGGTCCGCCGCTCACCAGATCGGCTTTTCCATGCTCGAGAATCGGAATCACGCACTCGCGGAACGTTCCCAACTCCGCGGGCCCTTCCTTCGGGTCGACATCGACTTTCGAAAAGTAGTCGACGTCGGGCTTTGAGAAGACGTACCGCGCATTGGGAAAGGTCGGAACCCATTTGCCGTCACGTTGTTGCGTGTTCCAGCCGACATGATCGTGGTGCAGGTGCGTGCACATCACAAGATCGATCTCTTCGGCACGCACGCCTGCAGCTGCAAGCCGTTCGAGATACGGCACGTTGAGCATGTGCCAGAATGGCCGGCCGGGTTTTACCTTGTTGTTGCCGCAGCACGAGTCGATAAGGATCTTCTTGCCACCCACCTGCAGCAGCCAGCTGTGGACCGAAAGGATGATCTTGCCGGTCTCAGCCTCGTAATGGTGCGGCGCCAGCCACCCTTTGTGCTCCGCCAACAGCGCGTCGGTGAAGTCCGGAAAGATGTCGCGCAGAATATAGCCTGGAAGATTTGTCTCTTCGACGCGCGTGATTGTGGCCTGGCCGACCTTGAACAATGTCACCTCCGCGAAAAATGTCAGGCCAATTTGCGCAACAGCTTGACCACCATCCGCTGCTCTTCCGCAGTAAGCGGCGTGAGCGTCGCGGCGGTTATGCCAGCCGCAACCTGCATCGCCGCCTCGGTTGAGCGCCGCCCGCGATCGGTGAGCGCGACCGCCCGGCGGCGGCGGTCTTTGGGGTCGCTAAGTGCGGTCAAAAGGCCGCGCAAATGCAGGCGATCAACCACGCCCTTGATGGTCGCGGCGTCGAGGTAAATGAGGCGGCCGAGATGGTTCTGCGAGCAAGGACCGACTTCGTAAAGCTTGGCGAGCGCGGCGAACTGCGTTTGCGTAAGCCCCTCGAGCATCCGCGAGGTGAAGATCGACGTGTGCCGCTGCATCGCGATGCGCATCAGAAAACCGACCTGGTCGTCAAGCACATAGCGATCTTCAGATATGTCGGGCTGGGCTATGACTTTCAGTTTTTCCTGCCGCAGTGTTTTCATGGTCCTCTTCCACCTGAATGACACCATCCTATACCGTTAAATAAGTCCTTTGCACCTCCGGGTTGGCGTCAAGCTCGGCGACCGAGCCCTGCCAATGAATTTGACCCTTTTCCAGAACATAGACCCGGTCCGACACAAGGCGGGCAAAATGGATATTCTGTTCCGACAGCAGGATCGACAAACCCTGCTTTTTCAGCTCGAGAATCGAGCTCGCCATCTGCTCGACGATCAGCGGCGCCACGCCTTCGGAAGGCTCGTCGAGCAGAACCAGCAGCGGATTGCCCATCAGCGTGCGAGCCACCGTGAGCATTTGCTGCTCACCGCCGCTCATGCGGCCTCCCAACCGGTCGGGCATTTCGGCCAGATTGGGAAACAGCCTGAATAATTGCTCGGGTGTCCATGACGGAGCCGGTCTTCCGTCGGCGAAGTGCCGCGCCGACTGACGGCCAACGTCGAGGTTTTCCATCACCGTAAGATCGACAAAGATCCGCCGGTCCTCGGGAGTGAACCCGAGGCCACGACGTGCGATCTCAAACGGTTTCCGATTCGAAATGTCCTCACCATTGAAGCGCACTGTGCCCTGGCGGCGCGCCATGAGGCCCATGATGGTCTTCATCGTGGTGGACTTGCCGGCCCCGTTGCGTCCCATCATTGCCACGACCTCGCCGCGGTTCACCTGGAAGTTCAGATCGTACAGAATGCGCGCGGCGCCGTACCAGGCGCTCAAGTTCTCGGCCACGAGCATGGCTTCGCTCATGACGATGCTCCTGTGGCGAAAGTCTTGCCAGTCCCGAAATAGACCTCGCGCACCTGCGGATGATCGCGGATGGCGGCCGCGTTTCCGTCCGCAATCGTACGGCCGCGCGCCAGCACGATGATACGGTCCGCGAAAGCGAAGACGACGTCCATCGAATGCTCGGTGAACAGCACCGAAATTTTCCGCTCAACGACCAGCTTCTTGACCAACGCGATCAGATCGTTGCGTTCGCGCGGCCCCATGCCCGCGGTTGGCTCGTCCATCAGTAAAAGGCGCGGCTCGTTTGCAAGCGCAATGGCAAGCTCGATACGCTTGAGATCGCCATAGGCAAGCTCACGGCTGGGCCGGTCCGCTGCCTCGCTCATCCCGACCTGTTCAAGCAGGTCGAGGGCACGGTCACGATGCATCTGGGCGGCGGCGCGCCACAACTGGTAGGTCTCGTGCCCATGCGAGATCAGCGCCATCTGCACATTTTCGATGACGGTCATCGAGCTGAACGTGGCAGCGACCTGAAAGGTCCGGCCGACGCCGAGCCGCCAGACTGCACGCGGCTTGAGGCCTGCAATGTTGCGGTCCTCGAATAAAATTTCGCCGGAATCGGGCGTGAGTTGCCCATTGATCATGTTGAAGCAGGTCGACTTGCCTGCGCCGTTTGGTCCGATCATGGCGAGAAATTCGCCTTGTGCGATCTCAAAGCTGACATTGTTTACGGCGTGCACGCCGCCGAATGCCTTGGACAGCGAGCGGATGGCAAGCACACTCATGGCTTCGCCCCCGCTTTGCGCCAGATCGAAGAGAAGGCGCCGACGATACCTTGCGGAAAAGCCAGCACGAGAAGGAGAATGATGATGCCGAGCAGGGCGCGCCAGTACTCGGTCTGGCGCATGACCGTGTCCTGCAACGTGGCAAAGACCGTGGCCCCGACGATCGGCCCGGTCAGTGTCTGGATGCCGCCGAGCAGCACCATGACGAGGCCGTCGATCGACCGGCCGACGTGAATCGTCTCCGGCGAGATCGAGCCTTTTGCAAAGGCAAAGAGCCCGCCCGCCACACCGCAGACGGCGCCGGCAATCGCAAAGCCCAGCCAGTGCACGCGCTTGACGTCGATGCCGATGGCCTCGGCGCGCAACGGTGAATCGCGGCCGGCGCGCATCGCATAGCCGAAGGGCGCGAACAAAAAGCAGCGCAGCATGAGGACGCCGATCACGGCCAGCACCAAACTCAACAGGAAATAGACCCAGGCCTTGTCGAACGGCGGCGGCGGCCAGACGCCGATCACGCCGTTCGAACCGCCGGTCAGCGCTTCCCACTGGAAGACCAGAGCCCAGACGATTTGCGCAAAAGCGAGTGTCAGCATCGCGAGGTACACGCCGGAAAGCCGCACCGCGAACCAGCCAAACAGCAGCGCCCCCGCAAGTGCGACGAGCGGCGCGGCGACGAGCGCAAGGCCCATGGGGACCGCCACCCATTTCACCAGCAGCGCCGCGCCATAGGCGCCAAGCCCGAAATAGGCGGCGTGTCCGAACGAATGCATGCCGCCCGGCCCCATGATGAAGTGCAGCGACGTCGCGAAGATAACCGCGATCAGCACGTCGATGCCGAGGATAAGGAGGTATGGCGAGCCCTGCGCCAGCAGCGGAAGACAGAACAGCAGCACAAGGACAGCGGCACCGAGCATCTTCAGGGCGGGCGTCGCCGGACGGATCGGATCTTCCGGCTCGGCAACCGAGCGGACCTGCCCTTGCGGGCGGCCGAGCAGGCCGTAGGGGCGCGCGATCAGCACCACTGCCATCACCAGGAATTCGGCGACCAGTGTCAGCTTCGAAAAGTTGACGGTCACGAAGCCGAGATCGACCACACCGATACCGATGCAGACTGCTTTAACCTCGGCGATGATCACGGCGGCGAGATAGGCGCCGGTGATCGAGCCCATGCCGCCGACGACGACGACAACGAAGGCATCGCCGATCGCGACCAGATCAGTGGCAAGGTTTGCCGGCTCGCGGGCGACCTGCAAAGCGCCGCCGAGGCCCGCCAACATTGAGCCCACCGCAAACACAGAGGTGAACAGCAGCGCCTGGTTGACGCCCAGCGCGCTCACCATTTCCCGGTCCTGCGTCGCGGCCCGCACCAGGCGGCCGAAGCGTGTGCGGGCGAGCGTGAAATGCAACACGAGCAGCACCAGCGGACCAATCACGATCAGGAACACATCGTATGTCGGCAGCCGGCGGCCCAGCACCTCGATCGACCCGCGCAGGCCCGGAGCGCGCGGGCCGAGCAGATCTTCCGGCCCCCACAGCCAAAGCACCGCGTCATTGATGATCAGCACCAGCGCGAACGTCGCGAGCAGTTGGAACAGTTCGGGCGCACGGTAGATCCTCCGCAGCAGCACGACCTCGATGAGCATGCCGACGACGGCGACGATGACGGCGGTCGCGACGATCCCACCCCAGAACCCGAGCACCCCACCGATATACGTGGCGAACGAATAGGCAATGTAGGTCCCCAGCATGTACAGGGACCCATGCGCGATATTGATGATGCGGGAGACGCCGAAAATCAGCGACAGGCCGGCGGCGACAAAGAACAGACCCGAGGCGGTGGAGAGCCCATTGAGCGCCTGAAAAAGAAATGCGCTGAAGGTCATAAAAAGTCACCTCTCCCCGCAAGGCGGGGAGAGGTTAACGAAGGACGTCACAAACGAAAACCTAGTTCGATTCGACCGGCCGGAGCTTCTTCACCTCGGCGTCGCTCGGCAGCACGGATGCGCCGTCGACATATTTGAAGTCGGCCATAGTGCCCTTGCCGCCCTCGAGGACGATCCTGCCGACATAGGCTCCCATCGTCGCCTGATGGTCGCTGGCGCGATAGACAAACGGCCCGAACGGACTATCGACCTTGAGGCCTTTGAACGCCTCGACCAGTTTCTCGGTATCGGTCGACTTTGCCTTGGCAATGCCTGCAGCGAGTGACTGCATCGTCACATAGCCGACGACCGAGCCGAGACGCGGATAATCGTTGTACTTCTTCTTGTAGGCATCGACGAAGGCTGTGTGCTCTTTGGTCTTGATCTTGTCCCAAGGATAGCCGGTGACGACCCAGCCAACCGGAGCTTCATCCTTGAGCGGATCAAGATATTCGGGCTCGCCGGACAGCAGGCTCACAACCGTACGGTTTTTGAAGACGCCGCGGGTATTGCCCTCACGCACAAACTTGGCGAGGTCACCGCCGAACAGAACGTTGAAGATCGCGTCAGGCTTGGCGTCATCGATCGCCTGCGCCACCGCGCCGGCATCGATCTTGCCGAGCGGCGGGGCCTGCTCGGTGACGAACTCGACATCAGGCTGCGCCTTCTTCATGAGCGTCTTGAAGTTTTCGGCCGCCGACTGGCCGTACTCGAAATTCGGATAGACCAGCGCCCAGCGCTTTTTCTTCGCGCCGGTCGCCGCCGGCATCAGCATCGCAACCTGCATGTAGGTCGTGGCACGCAGGCGGAACGTATATTTGTTGCCGTTCTGCCAGGTGATCTTGTCGGTGAGCGGCTCCGCGGCAAGGAAGAAGACCTTCTTCTGTCCGGCAAAATTCGTGACTGCGAGCCCGATGTGGGACAGGAACGTGCCCACAATCATCGCGACGCCTTCGCGCGTGACCAATTCTTCGGCGACGCGCACGGCCTCGCCCGGATTGGCGCCATCGTCGCGCGAGATCACTTCCAGCTTCTTGCCGAGGACGCCGCCTTTGGCGTTGATCTCCTCGATCGCCATCTCCCAGCCCTTCTTGTAGGGATCGAGAAAGGCTGGCTGCGCCTTGTAGCTGTTGAGCTCACCGATCTTGATCGTTTGCTGCGCGAAAACCTGGAAAGAAAAGCCGGCGGCGAGGCTGCCGGCGAGCGCGAGAGTGAACACGTGACGCGTCGGTCTCATGACTTAAGCTCCCTGCGTGGCGGCTGACCGCGTTTTTGGCGCGCCGCGATTGTCAACGTCCTGACGCCTGCGGCGGGCAAGCTTATTTGTATGCAAATAGTCCGACCGCCGGGCCAAACTTGTCAAGCGAAGCGAAGTCGCTGAACCCCCATTTCGGGTCGACTAGCCTTTCGGCTTGTCGCGGAAGCGGTCCATCAATGGCTTATCCTGACCGCCGTCGATCTCGATCATGGTGCCATTGACCATTTCCATCAGCGGGGATGCGAGCATGGTGACCAGGTTTGCTACCTCCTCGACCTCCGCAATACGGCCAATCGGGATCGATGCAGGGGCGAGTTTGTCGGCTGCCTCGTAGGAAATCTTCATGTCGCGCGACATCGCCTTGACCAGACCTGCCCACCGCTCGGTCCGCACCGGTCCCGGATTGACCGCGACGAAGCTGATGCCGTTCTTGCCATATTGCCCAGCCAGCGACAGCGTCAGATTCTGTCCTGCGGCATTGGCCGCTCCCGGGCAGATCTCCCAATAGGAGGGCTTCACACCGTCATTGCCGATCAGGTTCACGACCCGGCCACCACCCTGCTTCACCATGATCGGCAACACGTAGCGCAGGCAGCGTACATAACCCATGAACTTGAGCTGGAGGCCCTTCTCCCAGTCGTCCTCGGTCAGATGCTCGATGACGCCGCCGGCCGCCGAGCCGGCATTGTTGACCATGATGTCGACGCGCCCGAGCGCCTTGTGGCTCTGCTCGACGAAGTTCTTGGCGTCCTTGTCCTGCCGAAGGTCGGCAGGGATGGCGACGATCTTGCGTCCGGTTGCCTTGGCGATTTCGCCGGCCGCTGACTCAAGAGGCTCCTTGCGCCGCGCGCAGATCGCGATATCGACACCTTCCTTCGCCAAGGCCAGTGCAATCCCCTTGCCGATCCCTTCGCTGCCGCCAGTGACCAGCGCAGTCTTGCCTTTAAGCCTGAGGTCCATCGCTCTCTCCCGGTTCTCTATTTGATGGTTTATGCGCGAGCCAGCGGCCAGCTTCCGCAGCCGCGAACAGGTCCGCCAGCGCCGCATTGAACATGGCCGGTTCTTCCGTCGGCACGTTGTGGCCCGACCGAGGGATCACCAGAAGGCCTGCCGTCAGCGCCGTCCGCTTGAGATAGACGCTGCCGTCGATGCAGGGCTCGTCCTCGTCGCCGACAATGACCAACAACGGCACGGAAAATTTCTTCAGCGCCGCCTCCATCTCCCACAGCGTCGGCCGCTTGAGCTGAAGATTGAGCATGGTGTGCGCGTGACCTTCGGCGGAATGGTCGGCGAGCATGCGCGCGAATTCGGCGTAACCGCGTGGGTCCTTGTTCTTCTGCGGCTGGCGCATCGGCGCGTCGGCATATTTCGCCGCCGCCGCCGCGATGCCTTCGTCGGCAAACATCTTGCCGACTTCGGCGGCTAGCGCCTTCATTTCCTCACGTTTTTTCGCGTCCGGGCTCGATCCCCAGCCGCAGCCGGCAGCCACGACCGAAATGCAGCGCTCCGGTGCATTGATGCCGACATGCAGCGCCGTGTAGGCGCCCATGGAATGACCGACGATATGCGCCTTGCTTACTTTTAGCGCATCCATCAGCGCCAGCACGTCGTCGCGGGCGATGTCCTGGCTGTAGCGCGCGGCCTCGGTTGGCACGTCCGAAGGCGGATAACCGCGCTGGCTGTAGGTGATGCAACGATACGCGCGGGAGAAAAACCGCATCTGCATCTCCCAGGTGCGGTAATCGCCGGCATATTCGTGGACGAAGATCACCGGAGTCCCGCTTCCGGCTTCCTCGTAATAAAGCCGGACACCGTCCCGCGCAGCGACGTGCGGCATCACGCCCTCCGGTTACTCTGAGCAATTATTTGCACACAAATGAAACCGGAGTAAAGTCGCCCTCGTCTTCAGGCCAAGTGACGCGCAAAGTAGCGCGCAAGTGACGCACAAAGATCACGACAGGAAACGACCACGAGGGGGAGTATCAATGTTCCAGTTGTGTCGACGCAGCCTCGCGGCATTTGCCGCGGCATGCACGTTTGCAATTTTTGGTTTTGCCGCTTCGCCCGCGCAGGCGCAGCAAAAGCCCGTTATCAAGGTGTCGAGTCTCACATTGCCGGTCTTCAACCCGCTGGTGTGGAACATCATGAAGGCGCGTGGCATCGACGCCAAACATGGCTTCGAGCTTGACGCGAAAGCCTATCCCTCGATCTCCGCGTTCTATGCAGCCTTCGCCACCGGCGAGACCGACGTGCTGATAGGCGGTCCCACCATCCTGCAGAAATTGTATCAGGAAGGCGTGCCGGTGCGGATCATTGCCACTGGTTTCACGCTTGCCGATCTCGTGATCTTTGCAAAAGATGAGAAGATCAAGTCGCTTGCCGACCTCAAAGGCAAGCAGCTCGCCATCGACATGGGCGGATCACAGTTCCAGGTGACGAAGATCTATGCCAACGCCAAGGGCATCGACCTCGGCAAGGACATCATCACGGTGAACGCCAACTTCGCCGTTGCGCGCGCGCAGCTCGAGGCGGGGCGCGTCGACGCCGCATTGGTGATCGAGCCGCTTGCAAGCATCACGGCCAGGCAGCACCCGGACTGGCACGTCATCTTCAACGGCGCGCAGGGGTGGAAGGAGATCACCGGCGGCGACGGCTGGGAAATCGTGACCGCCATGCGTGCCGACGCGATCGCGAAGAATCCAAAAGCGCCGCAGATGCTGATCGCGGCCCTGCAGGACGTCGCCGACGTCATGCACAAAGACACCGCTGCAGGCGACAAGATTGCCAACGAGACGCTCAAGCTCCCGCCCGGAATCCTGACCGCAGCGGTCGATAGCAAACGGCTGCAGATGATCATCAAGCCGGCCTGGGAACCAGCAACGCGCAAGTCCATCACAGACATCATGGAGCGCGCGGTGAAGGCCGGTTTCTACGAGAAGATGCCGGACGACAAGATCATCTATACCCCTTAAGCGCATAAGCGCGTGCCTGTACGATGACCACGGAGCATCGCGAGTCTGTCCCGGTCCTAATTTTTCCACGCCAGACGCTCGTCTCCCTTCTCGTTTTTGCGCTCGCCTGGGAGGTTCTGTCGCACCTTGCGCCGACGTTCGGCATTCCGCCTTTCGCCATCCCGAGTCTGCTGCGGATCGCAAAAGCGATCACCACTATTACGCCCCTCGATATCGCCGTCACGCTGGCACGGGTGATCGGTGCCCTGATCGTCTCGTTCGTACTCGGTATCGTGCTCGCGATGGCGATGTATCGCTCCGATGCGCTTGAAAAGTACCTGCACCCGATGATCCGCATCCTGATGGCGGTGCCGGTCGTCTCCTGGATTTTGTTCGCAGTGCTGTGGTTTCCGGGCGTCGAGTTCCGCATCGGATTCGTCCTGGTTGTCGTCTGCGGCCCAGTTTTCCTGGTCGATACACTTGACGCCATGCGCTCGGTGCCGCGCGAGCTGCGGCAGATGATGCAATCGTTTCGGCCAACGACCTTGCAGTATTTCGTCAAGCTGATGCTGCCGGCGATCGTGCCGACAATCTTCACCAGCTGGAAGGTCAATATCAGCCTTGCAATCCGCGTGGTCACCATTGCCGAACTAGTCGGTGCCGTGACCGGTATCGGGCATCAACTATCGGTGGCGCAGGAGCTGTTCTCGGTCGCCGATGTGTTCGCCTGGACCATCGTGCTGGTAGCACTGCTGTTCCTCCTCGAAGCCATTGTGTCTCGATTTGAAGCGCGGCTTTTGCGGTGGCGTGCATGAGCGGGCCCCCGCCGATTAATGTAGCCGGCCTGCGCAAAGTGTTTCGGCAAACCACAACCGGACAGTCCGTGATCGCCATTGAACGGCTCGATCTGACCATCGCGCCGCGTGAAGTCGTGGCCATAGTTGGCCAGACGGGCTGCGGCAAATCGACGTTTTTCGATCTGATGATCGGGCTCGAAGCACCGACCGAGGGCGCCATCCGTATCGGCGACAAGAGCCCGCACACCGACTTCGATCTTTTCCGCGGTCGCATCGCCACCGTGTTCCAGCAGGACCGGTTGCTGCCGTGGCGCTCGGCACTCGACAACGCCAAGCTGCCGCTTGAACTAATCGGGCTGCCGGAAGACGAGCAACGCCAGCGCGCGCTGACCTGGCTGAAACGGCTGGGCCTCGAACATTTCGCCAATGCCTATCCGCACGAGCTTTCCGGCGGCATGCGCCAAAGGGTGGCGATCGCGCGCGCCTTCGTGGTGCAGCCAGATATTTTGCTGGCCGACGAGGCATTCGGCCATCTCGACGAGGTCACAGCCGCGGAACTACGTGAGACCTTTCTGGCGCTGGCGCGCGAATGCGGCTCCACCGCAATCTTGATTACGCACCAGCTGGAAGAGGCCATCGGTGTCGGCGACCGCATCGTAGTATTCGGCAAATCGGCGAAGCTTCTTGCCGATATTCACGTCAGGCTGTGGCCACGGCCGAAGCACAAGATTCTACGCGAAGCGATTCAGGCAACTTTGCAAAGCAACAAGCCGGACCCGCGCCTGCACGATCCGCAAGCGTCAAAACGTAAAAAAGCGAAGCGCTAGTTGCGCAAAATCGCCTTCGCGGCGTCGCCGACCGCCTCGATCTTGTCGTCGACATCAAGGAAGCAGACGATCCGGCAGGGACAGCCTTCGAGGCCTTCGTAACGCCACGGGAACGCACCGATTACGCAACGCTTGCCCAGCATCATCTCAATGTCGCCGCCGAGATTCTCCGCGTGCAACAGGCCTTCCTGAAATGCCCAGTTGTGGAACGGGAACACGTCGGCCGAGACCTTCCGTCCGGATTTCTTGTGCGTGTATTCGAACGTCCCGAAAAATTCACCCGGTGTCTTGCCGTGCTTTTTCGTGAACTCCTCGGCAAGGTCTGGCCGCATGTAGCGGATGGAGGTGTTCATGGCATGGTCGCAAGAGCCGGTGTCCATGCCCCACCACTTTATTTTCTTCTTCAGCATCCAATGCAACGTGTCGAGGCTCGGGCCCGGGTGATAGCAGAAGTAGCGGACCAGATCCTGCTGCGGTTGCCCTTCATAATGCTTATGCCATCCGGTGTGCAGAATGAGGATGTCGCCTTCGCGAATATCGGCGCCGCTGCTCTCGATGATCTCCGGCGTGATCACCGCCCAGTCGTGCATATGCTTTGAAATATCGACGACGACGCCGCGGTTGACCAGATAGTCGAGCGGCAAATGGGCCATGTCGCCTTTGTTGTTGTCGGTCGCGTGCATGGCGCCATCGAAATGCGTGCCGACGTGCAAGGCCGTGTCGATTCGCTGCGCAACGATTCGGACCGTCTGCAGATTCTGCGCATAGTACATTTTGTTGCCGGCGTAACCGACCCAGCCGGGCGTATGCACGTTCATGACGTGGGAAAGATCGACGATTTTCATCAGATGGTCCTGCGGCCAGATGTTGATCGCGCTAATCGATCACAGAAGCCCACGCAATGCCAGATGGCCACCGAGTAGCAGCAGCCCGATAAAGAACCACAACCGGAAGGTTTCCGCCCGCACGCGTCCACGCACCAATTGCCCAAAGAGCATCCCAACTAGTGCCGCAAGAAGCGCAACCAAGGATGCGCCCGCTAGCGACGGGTGTATTTGTCCCGCGTATGCGAGCGCCAAAGCGAGTGTGACTGTTGAAACGGTAAACGATAGACCAAGTGCCTGCACCAGTTTGTCGCGTTCGAACTGCAAGGCTTGGACGTATGGCGTCCCCGGCATGACAAAGATGCCGGTCGCGACCGTGATTGCGCCGGTCGCCGCGCCCATAACGAGGCCGAGCCAGGTTTCCGCGCGTTGCGGTACCTTAAAATGCACATTGAGGAGCCCGAGTGCCGCATATAACGCAAGGGCCACGCCAAGCCAGATTGTTGCCTGCCCCGTATCGTCGTGAGGCAGCAACACCGCACCCACGAATGTGCCGAGGCAGATTCCGACGAGCATCGGCCACAGCCGGCGTGCAAGCGCGATAAGACCGCCGCCAACCACGGCTTGCCAGATATTTGTAACGAGCGACGGCACCACCAAGATTGCGGCTGCCTGCGCCGGCACCATCAACAGCCCCAGCAAGCCGATGGAGACTGTCGGCAGGCCAAGACCGATAACGCCTTTGACGAAGCCGGCCAGCAGGACGGCGCCGGCCGTGACGGCCAGAATCATGGTTGAGTCCACTTCTGCTTCCTTTCGCGCGTACCGAACATTGCGCAAAGCTGTGGATTCGCACAATGCGCATGAGCGCAAGCCCGCATTTCGTTTTCGCGAAGCCACTTCGTTGCCGCGCAATGCGGTTCGGTGCCATACTTTCCTCGCGTAACAACTCACCGGAACCAGACCACATGCCGGAAGTGTTCGTTGCCAAAGCCACGCAATTCCCCGACGGCGAACGCCGCATTGTCAGCCATGCGGGACGCGAGATCGGCGTGTTTCATTGGCAGGGCAAATTCTATGCCTATGAGAATATGTGCTTGCATCAGGGCGGTCCGGCCTGTGAAGGGGTAATGATGCACAAGGTCGAGGACGTCATCGGCCCCGATCGCAGCTGGCTGGGCCAGAAATTTTCAAGCGAGGAAATTCATTTTGTCTGCCCTTGGCACGGGTATGAATACGATCTCAAGACCGGCGAATGCGCCGCCGATCGCAGCCTGAAACTGCAAAGCTTCGAAGTGATCCGGCGCGGGGAGGATATCTATGTTGTCGCAAGCTGAATCGATAGCGCCAGTCGAGCCGCGGCTGAGTGATAAGGACATTCAAGACATGCTCGCGAAATCCGTGCGACTCTACGCCGAACGCGCCGTCGAGCGTGACGGCGGACTACAAGCTTTCGCGCCCGACGCGGCGACGGCGACGGCGGTCATGGTGACGGTCACGGCCATGCTAAAGGCCGTGAATCTGCAAGTCTTTGAGCTTGGCATGTGGCAAGCCTGGTCGGGAAGATAGATCATGGACCTACCGCTTTCCGATTTCCGCCGCATGGAGGTCGAGGAATTCGACACCAGCAAACTGCTGGCGCACGCCTCGAAACAGGCTGCTGAACGCGGGTACAAGAATTTCCCGATTATCGATATCGACTCGCACCACTACGAAAGCGAGTCGATCGGCGAGATCCTCGATTACATGGACGATCCGGTGCTGCAGCAGCTTGCGCGCAGTGCGCGTCAGGCAAACGTGAAAAGTGTCGGCATGTTGCCGGCCGGCGTCGGCTACCAGGACATGGGTGGCCGGGTCATGCGCTACGCAACCCGGGGCATGGAAAAAACGGAAAGTGGCGTGCAACGCGACATTGCGCTGACGCGGCGATGGATGGATGCGATCGGCATCGACGTCGCGGTGATGTTCCCGACGCCAATGCTTCAGCTCGGACTACACCCGCAGATCGAGGTCGAGGTCGCGCTGGCGCGCGCTTACAATCGCTGGCTCAGCGAACGCGTGCTGGCGCATGAGCCGCGCATCCGCTCGATGCTCTATCTGCCATTCAACGACGCCGACGCCGCTTACCGCACTGTGCAGGAATTTGGCCAAACCAAGGGCGTTGTCGGCTTCATGGTCACGTCGGCGCGCTACCGCCCGGTCCACCATAATTCATATATGAAGACCTATGCGTTGCTCGAGGAGATGAATCTACCGTTGGCTTTCCATGCCGGCTACAACTGGAACGACCAGACGGTCGGCATGATGAACCGCTTCATCTCAGTTCATGCGCTTGGCTTTGTGTTCTACAACATGGTGCATCTGGCCAACTGGATCACCAACGGCCTGCCGGAGCGGTTTCCAAAACTGAAAGTGTTGTGGGTCGAGAGCGGCCTCGCCTGGGTGCCGTTCATGATGCAGCGCTTCGACAACGAATACATGATGCGCTCATCCGAGGCCCCGGGCCTGAAGCGGAAGCCGAGCGAGTACATGCGGGACATGTACTTTTCATCGCAGCCGATGGAAATGGCGGACATGGCAGCGCTTGAGCAGACCTTCCGCATGATCAATGCCGAAACGCAATTGCTCTATTCATCGGACTACCCGCACTGGGACTTTGATCTGCCTTCGACTATCTACGACCTGCCGTTCCTGACCGAGCCGGCAAAGCGGAATATCCTTGGCGGCAATGCCATGAAAGTGTTCAATCTCAAGCTGCCGGCGCAAAAACTGGCCCGCGTGGCATAGACAGCCGGCACGAGGGAGGACAGCGTGCGTACATTATTGGCAGGACTATTCGCCGCGCTCCTGATTGCGTCGGGGGCATCCGCGCAGGACGCGGCCGCCGATTTTCCGAACAGGCCGATCAAGATCATCGTCTGCGTGCCCGCGGGCGGCGGCGTCGATACGGTGACCCGCATCGTCGCGGAAGGCCTGCACCAGAAGCTCGGTCAGCCGGTCATCGTCGAAAATCGCGCAGGCGCCGCGGGTAATATCGGGGCGGAGGCGGTCTTCACGTCAGAGCCTGACGGGTACACATTGCTGGCGGCACAGCCGGCTCCGCTGACGGTGAACCCACTTCTCTACAAAAAAATGAATTTCGATCCCACGCAGTTCGAGCCGGTGACGATCATGACCTCGATCGCCAATGTCCTGCTGGTGCGTCCGGATTTTCCCGCAAAGACGGCGAAGGAGTTCATTGACTACGTGAAGGCAAGCCCGGCTAAGGTCAACTACGCGTCGCAAGGAATAGGCACGACGTCGCATCTCACAGCTGCGCTGTTCGAACGAATTCTCGGCACCAAACTCGTGCACGTCCCCTACAAGGGCACTGCCCCCGCGCTTAATGACATAATTGCCAGCCACGTCGATTTCATTTTCATGGAGTTGGCCTCGGCCATCAAACTGCATGAGGCCGGCAAGGCGCGGATTCTTGCCGTTGCGACGAGCAAGCGAATTCCAAACCTGTCCGATATTCCAACGCTCGATGAGGTTGGCGTCAAAGGCTTTGAATCCGGCACCTGGAACGCAATTGCGGCTCCTCCAAAGACGCCGCCCGCAATCGTGGCAAAGCTCAGTAAGGCTGTGAACGCAGTCCTCAAAAGTCCGGAAGCACAAAGCCACTTTACAAAGATCAACCTTCACGCTGCGGGTGGCACGCCCGCCGAGGCTGCGGCCTTTATCAAGAAGGAAACCGAAGTGTGGGGCGGCGTCATCAAGGACGCCCACGTGGAGGCCCATTGACCGCGTTTCGTCCTGGACCCGACGATGCCGACAGAGCCCCCAACTAGGCCTATAATGCCGTTGACCCACCGGCTATAAGGCCGGCAATCGATACCGCGTAAGGAGACGACCATGGATGAGAGAACGCGCGAGCCGGTGAAGATCACCGCCGAGGACATCAACCCGCGCTACAACTGGGGCCGGCACTTGCCTGTGCTCGGCACCATGGGCGTCGATTTTGAAGAGCGCGTCGATTATCGCCGTATGCACCGTTACCGTCTCGGCCGCGCGCAGGCCGCGCTCGAAGCCTCCGACCTCGGTGCACTATTGCTATTTGACGATAACAACATCCGCTACGTCACTTCGACCAAGATCGGTGAATGGGCGCGCGACAAGCTCTCGCGCTGGGTCCTCCTCACGCGTGGCGGCGATCCTATTCTGTGGGATTTCGGCTCGGCCGCGGTCCACCACAAGCTCTATTCCCCCTGGCTCAAGCCGGAGAACTGCAAAGCCGGCCTCGTCGGCTTGCGCGGCACCGTCGATCCAGCTTTCGGCCTGATGAAGCGTCACGCCGAGGAAATGGCCTCAATTCTCAAGTCGGCAGGCGTCGCCAAAATGCCGATCGGCGTCGATATCATTGAGCCGCCAATGATGTTCGCGCTCGAGAAAGCCGGGATCAAGATCAAAGACGGCCAGCAGATCATGCTGAGCGCGCGTGAAGTCAAATCGGCCGACGAAATCGCACTCCTCAATCGTGCGGCCGCAATGGTCGATGGTGCCTACGACGTAGTCAATGAAATGCTGCGGCCCGGCGTGCGCGAAAACGACATCGTCGCCGAGGTCAACAAGTTCCTCTACACGCACGGCTCCGACGACGTTGAAGCGGTCAACGCCATTTCCGGCGAGCGCTGCAATCCGCATCCGCATAATTTCACAGACCGCATGATCCGTCCGGGCGATCAGGCTTTCTTCGACATCCTGCAAAGCTTCATGGGCTATCGCACCTGCTACTACCGGACCTTCAATGTTGTGCGCGCGACGCCCGCGCAGCACGACGCATACAAAAAGGCCCGCGAGTGGCTCGACAATGCCATCGCCCGTATCAAGCCCGGTGCCAGCACGGCGCACATCTGCGAAGTGTTTCCGGAAGCGAATGAATTCGGCTTCCCTGACGAGATGTCCGCGTTCGGCCTGCAGTTCGCGCATGGTCTCGGCCTAAACCTGCACGAGCGGCCGATCATCTCGCGCGTCGTATCGATGGACCACCCGACCGAAATCAAGGAAGGCATGGTGTTCGCGATCGAAACCTATTGCCCGGCGACCGATGGCTTCTCCGCCGCGCGCATCGAGGAAGAGGTCGTGGTCACCGACAAAGGCTGTCGCCTGATCTCGCTGTTCCCGGCGGAAGAATTGCCGATCAGCTCCCGGTACTAGGCGCGCGAATGCACCCACGCTCGCACTCATGATCCCAAGCGCGCCGCGATACGTGTCGCCGAAGGAACGCGCAGACAACCGCGCGCGCCGACTGCGGTTCGCCTATTGGCTGGCTGTCATTATCCCGGCGGCCATTGCTCTTATGATATTTGGCTATAGCGACCAGGCGCCGCGGTGGCTTCGCGAATTTACCGTGAGCCTGGACAGGACCATCGGCTTTCCAGTGCTATGGCTGATCAAGGCGATTGCGGCGCCGTAGTATCGCTCGAGATCACGCACTCTTCGCCGTCTTCTCGCGCAAGTGCGGAAAACGCTCGCTCAGCAGCGAGCCCGGGTAGTAGGTCGGCTTAAACGCCGGTTGCGCACGGATATTGTCGAGCCACGTGGCGACCCGCGGCAGGTCCTGCCAATCCGCTATGTCGAGATCGTCCATCCGCACCAGCGCCGGCATGACGGCAACGTCGGCGAGCGTGATTTTTTTACCGAGCAGCCACGGCCCACCGGTACGCTCGATTTCCGAATCCATGCGCTCATAGGTGCGGCGCAGCCGCGCCAGCGCTGCATCCATCTCGTGCTTCGGAAAGCCCGTCTGGCCCATCGTGAGCATGAACTCGCGCCGCAAGGGCTTCGACTCCGCCATTGCGACAAATTCCTCGCGGCTCATTTTCTGAAACCTTGGCAGAAAGGCGAGATTGAAAGTCGGGACCCGAACTGCGGCAGCCGGCATTTCGTCGATGAAATGCATAAGCGCACGCATCTGGGCACGTTCGACCGGATTCTCCGGTGTGAAGCTTTCATCGGGTGCAATCTCATCGAGGTATTCGATGATGACCGTCGAATCGATGACGATTGCGCCGTCGTGATCAAGCGTGGGCACGACCCCGTTGGGATTGAGCCGGAGGTATTTGGGGTTGAGCTGATCGCCTTCGAGGAGATTGAGCTTCACCTCGTCGAACGGCAGCTTTTTCGCATTGAAAACGAAACGAACGCGCTGGCTGCAAGTCGACTGCGGGGCGTTATACAGCCTGAAGCTCATCTGGAACTCCTCATTCCCTACTCATTCAACCGAATGATGCGCCAAGCAAGTCGGAGAGGAAATTTACAGCCATTTTACTTGTGATCGTTCGGCCGGACCGATTGAGTGGACACGTGCGCAGCCGCCGTTTTCCTCCCTTAGGCTTAGACGGCGGCGTGAATCCTCCACCTTATGCACACAGGGCCCCGTAAGGGGCCCTTTTTTTGAGTGCTCCACAAGGAGCATTTTTTATCTACCCGAACTAGTGCTCAAGTCCAGTCGGTACGTTTTTGTTCTCCGGCGCCAGTTTCATGCCGGCGGCGAGCGCCATGGTCTCCATCAGCGCCGCGAAATCCTTCTTGAGGTAAGCGTGCGGATCGGGCTGCAAGGTCGCGTGACCGAAATGGCCCTGCAGGACCTCGCGCGTGGCCGCCGTCACCGGCATCGGCACGTCCATCTCACGACTGAGCTCAAGCCCGAGATCGAGATCCTTGCGCAGCAATTCCGGCGTGAAAGTCGTCGTCCAATCTAGGTTGACGAGTGCCGGCGACTTGTAGCGCGTGAACATTGATCCCATCACGCCGTTATTGAGGAAAGCCAGGAAGGCATGCCGCGGCACGCCCATCTTGTTCACCAGCAGCGTAATCTCGATCAGGTTCTCGATCACCACGCCAAGCATGACGTTGTGCGCGATCTTGCAGATACGTGCGAGGTCGCCCTCACCCACATAGGACACGCCCTGCGGCGCAACGACTTCCATCAAAGGAATGATTGACTTGCAGGCCGCTTCATCGCCGGAGACGACGGACGATAGCCGGCCGGCTTTGATGACTTTCGCATTGCCGGATACAGGCGCGCACACGTAGTCCGCACCTTTTTCTTTTAGACGTTTGCGGATGTCGGCGGATTCCTCAACCGAGATGGTCGAGCAGTCGATACAAATTTTTGGAGCCTTGCCGCCGGAAAGCACGCCGTCTTTGCCGAAATAGACCTGTTCCAGGTCTTTGCCTTCGGACACGATCGAAAACACAACGTCGCAGGAAGCCAGGTCAGCGAGCTTGTCGACGATCTTGCCACCCTTTGCCGCGAGCGGCTCAGCCTTTGCACGCGTACGATTCCAGATACTGACATCGTGGCCGGCCTTGAGCAGCCGTTCCGCCATGGGCTGGCCCATGCGACCGGTTCCGATCCAGCCGATCTTCTGTGCATTCTTCGACATCACAAAACTCTCCCGTTGAAATCCTGTCGTCGTACAAGCGCCGTGCGACGGGCTTTACCCGTTCTGCTGCCATTGCGCCAGTGGCGGTGTACCGCAACGATCCGCATGCTCCTTATGCTTGTCGCGGCCATTCAAAGCGCACTATTCTGCGCAGGCTGGTTATAGGACTGCCAAAGGGCCTCATCAAAAGGGCTCGTGAATCGGACCTTGGGAGGATGTTGGCACCCGATGCAGGATGCCGTCACGACCACGATTTCTGTGGGCGAAGTCCCCGACCGACCGCAAGTCCGCGATCGGTTGCGCGTGGTCATGCGCAATCTCTTCCCATTCATGGTTGTTGGCGCGTTATGGGAAATTGTTGCCTGGGCAGAAATATTTCCACGGCGGTTGTTCCCGACAATCGAGGAAGTGGCGTCGTCTTTCGTCAGGCTCACCGCCGCGGGAATTCTGCCGCACCACGCTCTCGACACGGTAATCCGGCTGCTGAGCGGCTTTGCGCTGGCTGCGCTCATAGGCGTGACCATAGGTGTGCTGATGGGTCGTTCCCGGCGGGCCGAGGATATCTGCCTGCCGCTCGTCAGCATTTGCGCCCCTATTCCTGGCCTCGCCTACGCGCCGCTATTCCTGCTCTGGTTCGGCCTCGGCAACGTTTCGGCCGTGCTGCTCGTGGGCTTCGTTTCGGCGTTCCCCATTCTTTTCAACAGCTGGACCGGCGTAAAAGCCGTCAAGGAAATCTGGGTGCGCTCGGCGCAATCGATGGGTGCGGACGATCGCCGGCTGTTCAGCCATGTGATCCTCCCGGGTGCTTTGCCTTACATTCTGACTGGGCTGCGGCTAGGGCTCGCGCAGGCCTGGCGTATTCTGGTTGCGGTCGAGATGCTCGCCGCCGTACCTTGGGGTCTCGGATGGCTGATCTTCGGCGCCCGTGAATTCCTCAATACTGATGTGATGCTCGCTGGGATCGCCGTCATTGCCTTGATCGGCCTCGGGCTCGAGAAATTCGTCTTCCAGAAAATCGAGGACTACACCGTCGTGCGGTGGGGAATGATCACGTCATGACCGAGCAAGGCCAGCGCACGCGCTCTATTGTTCGCGCCGCGGTCACGCTTGCCGCAGCTGCAGCCTTGTACGAACTGCTGGCACGCAGCGGCTATTTCGCTCCAGCTCTGCTCCCGACGATACCAGCCATAGTGCGCACATTGATTGCGATGCTAGCCGATGGCTCGATGATCGAGCACGCCGCTTTCACGATGTATCGCGTGATGTTCGGGTTCGGCCTCGCCGTCGCCGTCGGGATTCCACTTGGCATCTTGATGGCGCGATTTCAGTGGATAGAAAACTTCTTCCTGCCGCTGGTGAGTGCGCTGATGCCGATCCCGTCTTTCGCGTTGGTGCCGCTATTCATGTTGTGGTTCGGCATCGGCAATCTGACGACGATCCTGATCGTGTTCTATGCCGCAACGTTTCCCATGGTGTTCAACACCTGGTCGGGCGTCCGCTCAGTCAACCCTCTGTGGCTGCGCGCAGCCGGCGCGATGGGGGCGGACGAGCAAAAGCTGTTTTGGAAAGTGATCATCCCCGGTGCATCGCCGTTCATCATCACCGGCATGCGGCAGGCCTTCCTGCGTGCGTGGATCGCGGTCGTAGGCGCTGAAATGATCGCGGCCTCGGACTGGGGCCTTGGCTGGGTCATTTTTGATGCCAAGGAATTTCTCAACGCCGATATCATGCTGGCGTCGCTGCTCGTGATCGGTGGGATCGGTTATGCTTTCGAGCGGCTTGTATTCGGCTCGATCGAACGCGCAACTGTGCAGCGGTGGGGCATGGTGCGCGTAGCCAAGGGTTAGAACCGGTAAGCAAAAATGGTCCCTATAGAAATTCGTGACGTCAGCCTTGTGTACGACACGCCAGGCGGCAAAGTGCCTGGCGTCAAGGATGTCAGCTTCAACATCGGCGCATCCGAATTTATCTGCATCGTTGGCCCTTCCGGTTGCGGGAAGTCCACGCTGCTCAACATCATCGCCGGCTTTCTTTCGCCGGTCGCCGGCGAGATCCGCATCGGCGGCAAGCCGGTGACCGGCAGCGGCATGGATCGCGGCATTGTATTTCAGGACTTCGCCCAGCTATTCCCTTGGCGCACGGCACTCGGCAATGTCGCTTTCGGCCTGGAGATGAAGGGCGTCGCAAAAGAAGAACGCGACCGGATTGCGCGCGAGCAATTGCGCCTTGTGAAGCTCGAGAAATTTACCGGTTCTTATCCTCACCACCTTTCGGGCGGGATGCAGCAGCGGGTCGCCATCGCCCGCGCATTGGCCTACAATCCGTCGGTATTACTGATGGATGAGCCGTTTGCGGCATTGGATGCGCTTACCCGCGACGACATGCAGCGGCTGCTCGCCGATGTCTGGCGTGAGACGCGCAAGACGGTAATCTACGTGACCCACAATGTTGCGGAGGCGGTATATCTGGCTGACCGCGTCGTTGTCATGTCGCCCCATCCGGGCACGGTAAAGACCGAGATCAAGATCAACCTGCCACGCCCGCGCGACCCGCTGAGCGTGCAATTTGTCGAATGCCAAAAGGAGCTGCTGGGGCATCTCGGCCATGACACCGCTCAAACAAAGGCCAATGGCAAAGCCAAATCATAGGGAGGAGCAACAATGACCGCTGCGAACAAAGGACTGACCCGCCGTCATGTGCTGGCGACGACCGGCGCCGGGATGCTGGCCGCGGGACTTGGCGCGCGAACGGCAATTGCGCTGGAGACAGTACGCCAAGGTTACCAAACCAATATGTGGGGAATGCCGACCTACTATCTACTTCGCTCCGGCCTGCTTGAAAAACATGGCGTCAAGTTCGAGGAATTCGCGGTACCCTCGGGCAACCTCACCATGCAACAGATGGTGGCGCGGCAGGTCGACATGGGAACCTACGCCGGACCGTCCTTCGCCATCGGACACGAAAAAGGCGGTCTCGTTGCCATCGCGATGATCGAATATGTGGGTAAGACCGCGCGTGTGCTCGCGCGCAAGGATCTCGGGATCACCAAGGTCGAGCAACTCAAAGGCAAGAAGGTCGCCAACCAGACCGGCTCGTCCACCGGCAACATCTTCGTCGACCAGATCGCCACAAAGGCCGGGCTGCAGAAAGGCGACTATCAGGAAATCCGCATGAACGTGAACGACATGGTGGCGGCGATGGCGGCCAAAACCGTGGACGCAATGGTCAATGTCGAGCCGTACAACGCGATCGCTGAGGCCGATGGTCTCGCCGTCACCATCTCCGAGTTCTATGAATTCGACAAGCTGCCGGTGTTCATGGCCGCCACGCCTGAATTTGTCGACAAGAACCCGGACACCGTTGTGGCTTACCTGAAGGCCTGGCTCGAAGTCGCCAAGGACTTCAAGTCCAACCCAGGCAAGGTCGCCGACACGATCTATTCGTTCTACACTTCAAAGGGCTACACTATGTCGAAGGACACCTTCTCCAAGGCCCTTGCACGGGTTGAGGTACAGCCCGGTTGGCCAACCGACCTCGTCCCGTACATGACTCACCACTGCGAGGTTCTGGTGAAATCCAACAAGCTCAAGGCCATCCCGGATTGGAATAAGGCTTTCCGCACCGACTTCCTGAAGAAGGCCATGGCCTGAGGCGCCCGAACTTTTCATCACAAGGCCGGCGCACGCGCGCCGGCCTTTCTGCAAGAACCTGAGGAACACTGGAGTGCACGATGCCGGCCGCCCATGACCCGCTGAGCAAGAGCGGTGAGCCTGTGACCTGGAATTTCAAGCTTCTTGCACAGAACGATCTCGGCGGCTTCGGCGGCATGGGCGAAGGCATGTCGGTGCAGATCGCCAAAGATGGCCGGCGCATCATCTGGCTGGCGCATGAAAGCGCGCCAAAGAATTTCACTGGCGTCGACGTCTCCGATCCGCGCAATCCAAAGGTCATCGTGCAGACCGACCTGCCGAAGCCGTATATGCGCTCCAATTCGCTCGAGCTATCCGGCGACATCATGGCAGTCGCCTATCAAACCCAGAAGGTCAACCAACAGCCGGCCGGACTTGAGTTATTCGATCTGTCAGTGCCGGAGAAACCGCGCTCGATTTCGTTCATGGATTGCTCAGGCGCAAACTCGCGCGGCGTGCATCAGCTGTGGTTTTGCGACGGCGAATACGTCCACATGGCGTCTGGTGCACCCGACTTCGAGCCGAGCCATCCGCTCGACGACCAATTCTACCGCTGCATCGACGTGCGCAATCCTTCCAAGCCCGTCGAAATCGGACGCTGGTGGATGCCGGGCACAAAAAAGGGCGAAACGCCGTTGCCGCGTCACAAGCTCGACAAGGGCTATCGCGCGCACAACACCAACGTCTACAAGAAGCGCAAGGACCGGCTCTATCTCTGCTATATCGACGGCGGCATGTTCGTGATGGACATCAGCGACAAGTCCAAGCCGAAGCCGATTTCGCACTGGACGAATTCGCCGCCCTATACCGGCTTCATGCACACGGCGGTACCATTGTTCGACCGCGGCCTGCTGATCGTCACCGACGAGTCGACCGAAAACAACGCCGAGGACTGGCCGAAGTTGGTATGGGTGGTCGACGCGCGCGACGAAAAAAATCTTGTTTCAATCGCAACCTGCCCGCTGCCGCCGGTCGATGCCTATGCCAGCCGCGGCGGCCGCTTCGGCGCGCATAATATCCATGAAAATCCACCGGTCCCGACGGCCTGGCAGTCGGACCAGATCATTATCGGCACTTTCTTCAACGGCGGACTGCGCGCCTACGATATTTCCAATCCCTACCAACCCAAGGAAGTCGGCACGTTCGTGCCGCCGCCGCCGAAAGGCACCCCCGCCGGCGCGGTGCAACTCAACGATGTGTTCGTCGACGAGCGACAGATCGTTTACACCGTCGACCGTCACACCGGCGGGCTTTACACGCTGGAGATGGATTTCTGAACGAGCTCTTTCCCTCACCCGCCGCCGGCCATTTTGGCCGCAGGCTCAAGCGCGAGCGCGGGGCGCGGCTGCCGGTCACCGTGATCACCGGCTTCCTCGGCGCTGGAAAGACCACGTTGCTCAAGCGCTTCCTGGCAACGGCCGAAGGGCAAGGCACCGCGGTCGTTGTCAACGAATTCGGAGCCGCGGGCATCGACGACGCGCTTGTGCGGCCGAGCGCCGATGAGACCGTGTTGCTCGGAAACGGCTGCCTGTGTTGCATCACCCGCACCGATTTGCAGCAGGCACTGCGCCGAATGGTCATCGAGCGGGAGCGTGGCGAACTGCCCGATTTCCGGCGCATCGTGATCGAGACCAGCGGGCTCGCGGATCCAAGCCCGATCCTGCAGACTTTCGCCACAGACCGTGCACTGGGCAGCGTTTTTCACGTCGAAGCGGTTGTGACGGTCGTGGACGCCGTCACCGGAACGAACACGCTTGGCTGGTCGGCGGAAGCACGCAAGCAGGCGATCCTCGCCGACCGGCTGATTATCACCAAGACAGACATTGCCGGCGAAGGCGCCAGCGCGGCGCTAGCGGAAAAATTGCGCGCGCTCAATCACGGTGCGGAAATTTACGAAGCGATCAACGGCGACATCGATCCGGCCTGCCTCACGGAGCCTGTCCCCCACCAAGGCAATATATTCGTGGCGGAGACTGCGCACAGCGACGGTATTGGAAGTTTCGTCTTGACGGAAAATGCGTCGCTGCCCTGGCCTGTTTTTGCCAAGACCATGGATGCCCTGATGCAGATGCGTGGGCCGGACCTGCTGCGCGTCAAGGGATTCCTCAACGTGAAGAGCTGCAATGGCCCCGTCGTGGTGCAGTTCGTGCAGCATCTGGCCCACCCACCCGTCGAACTGCAGAGGTGGCCTGACGACAACCGGCAGAGTCGCGTCGTCTTCATAACGCGCAATATTTCAGAGCAGCAGGTACGCGGATTGCTGGACGCTATGCGCAATCTGGTCTAGCTGGCCTACTCGCGATCGCGGCCGGAAATTTCCGCCTGCCAGGGCGCGACCCAACGCTCGACAAAGCCTATCAACCAGTTCAACCCGATCGCCATCACCATCAGAATGATGATCGGGACGAACATCGTAGCCGTATCGAAATTGTTGGCAGAATTGATGATCACCGCGCCAAGGCCCGAAATGGTCGTGAAGAATTCAGCGATCACCATGCCGACCACTGCGCGTCCCACCGCCAGGCGGATGCCCGCCATGATGTAAGGCAAGGTCGCTGGCAGGATGATCCGGCGCAGAATGACAGTGTCAGGCGCGACGAAGGATTTTCCGACCTCGATCAGCGTCTTCGGGACGGCGGTGACGCCAAGCCATGTATTGATGCAGATCGGGAACAGCGCCATCAGGAAGATGACCGCGACCTTGACGGCAAATCCGAGCCCGAGCCACAGGATCAGCAGCGGGACCAACGCCACAAGCGGCATGGCGTAGCCGGCCGTAATGTAAAGGCCGAGAGCCGCTTCGGCGGCGCGAAAACCACCGATGAAAAGGCCAAGCGGCACACCGATCAGAATTGCAAGGGCGTAACCGATCACAAAGGGCCGGAGGGAGTCGTAAAGCGCAGACCAGAGTTGGCCAGTGACGACGAGTTCCCAGAACGCCTCGGCAATCGCGGACGGATAGGAGCCGAACACCGGATTGATGCGCCGGCCAAATATTTCCCAGACGATCAGGAGAATGGTGACCGATGCGACTGTGATCATCCAGCGCGGCAGTGGCCTGCGTTCGGCGACTTCCGCTTTTGCCGTCGCCTTCTCCTGTCTATTGGCAATATCGACCATCAGTGCACCGTGGGGTCGTCGTGCAGCGCACGCCAGACTTTGTATCGCGTCTCGGCAAATTCAGACATTCCGCGCACGAGCCCGAGATCCGGACGCGGGCGCTTGAGCGGCACGTTCATGATCTCCTGCACGCGACCGTCCTTCATCACCACGACGCGATCGGCGATGATCACCGCCTCATCAAGATCATGGGTGACGAACAAAATTGTTTTTCCAGTGCGGCTGTGGATGTCGAGCAATTCGCCCTGAAGCGTCTCGCGGGTCTGGGCATCGAGCGCGCCGAACGGCTCGTCCATCAATAGAACCTTGGGGTCGATGGCGAGCGCGCGGGCGATGCCGACCCGCTGCTTCATTCCGCCGGAAAGCTGATGCGGGCGCCGGCTCTGCGAGTCCTTCAGGCCGACAAGATGGAGGTATCTCTCGGCCGTTTCACGCAGCTGCGTGCCGCGGATGCCTTTCATCTCCAGCCCGAACATCACGTTCTGCAGGGCCGAAAGCCAGGGCAATAATTCCGCGTGCTGGAACACCATGCCGCGATCGTGCCCGCAACCATTGATCTCGCGCCCGTCTACGGTCACGCGGCCCCCACTCGACGGATCGAGCCCCATAGCAACGCGAAGCGCGGTGGTCTTGCCGCAACCGGATGGGCCGATTAGTGCGACGATCTCGCCGTCCTTGACCGTGAAGCTGACCCGGTCGAGCGCCTGCACATGATGCACCGCACCATCCACGCGCAAAGTAAATCGCTTGGAGACGTCGAGGAAACTCACCTCACCCATTCAGAGCTCCGGATTTATTTCAGTGACCGATGACCTTCAGAGCCTTCTCGCGATACTCCGGCGCTGTCACCGCCTTCAGATCAAGCGGCACCTTCAGCTTGCCCGCCTTGACCATCTGCTCCTGGATCCACTGGATTTTGTCCGCCGGCAGCGGCAGCGTCGGATCGACGGCATGATGCTGGATGGCATCGTCATATACAAAGGCGGGACGCGGATCGTCGGGCTTGGCGTGGATAAGCTCGCGAGTCAAAGCGATCGTGGCATCCCGGTTCGCCAGCGCGAAACGCAGCGCGGCCATTTCCGCAGCGAGGAATTTCACCGCATCGTCGCCGCGCTCGGCCAGTTTCTTGGCGCTGGAAACCATGCACACACGCAGGAAGTTCGGCACGGCTTCGCGGCCCGCCACCAGCAAATGGATACTCTTTGGGGCGATCGGCTGATATTCGTTCGAGACGACGGCTGCGTCGACCACGCCACCGATCAGCGCCTGATAGCGGTCCTTGTCGCCGCCGACGGCCGCAAGTTTCACGTCGCTGTCGGAGATGCCGAATTTTGCCAGCGCCGAGCGCGCCAGCATGTCGGGCATTGAGTTAGGAGCAGACACTGCAATCTGCTTCCCTTTCAGATCCTCGACCTTCTTGATTTTTTCGCTGGCATAGATGCCGTGCGGCACGACAATCCAGTGACACCCGAGCAGCTTGACGTCGGCGCCCTTGGAGTCGGCCGCGAATACGCCTTGCGGGCCGCCTTCGAAGCTGTCCAGTTCGCCCGCGATCAACGCCTTGAGCGCAAGCTGATCGTCCTTGAATTGGGAAATTTCGATCTCGAGACCTTGCTTCTTCGCAAAGTCACGCGTGGATACCATCAGGAAAATGCCAGCATCGGCTTTCGCATTGATCAAGCCATGCTTCCAGATTTTTTCCTGCGCCGTGCCGGGCGCAATGAAACCGGCCAATGCCGCGGCGGCGGCGATAATTGCGAGCCCAATTCTGCGGCTTTTCATTCGTTATCCTCCCTGGTACCGCGCCTTGACGGCGTCTGGGTCTCGCTGGTTCGCCCGGAATTCTAGCATCATTTGGGCGGACGGTGCGACGGCAATCCAGCCCGATCGAGTCGGTCAAGCCGGCGCAAGACGTCCGATGCTGGCGCGCACAGTCTTTATGAGGCCCGGTACCGCCGCATCGTTCCCCGGCGCCATGATGTGCACGCCGGCGACCCCTCGAACATCACTCAATTCGCGAATGATGTCGGCGCAGATCCGGGCGCCCTCCGCCATCGGATCGCTTGCATGCTCCATGCGGTCGATCAACGCATCGGGGATAACAGCGCCGAACAATTTTTCCTTGATCCAGCGCGCAGACTTTGCCGAACGCAACGGCACCACGCCGATCAGGAAGGACAACTTGTCAGTCAGACCCAACTCGGCAAGCCGCGCCATATAGCGATGCACAACGCCCGCATCCATGCAGAATTGCGTCTGGACGAACTGGGCGCCCGCATCGATCTTGGCCTGCAGCCCGGCCGGTTTCCATCCTGGCGGTGGATCGATCGGGTTGTCGGCGCTGCCGAGGAAAAAATCGAAGTTGCCGCCAACCTTGCGGCCCGTGGGAAGCTCACCTGTGTCCCGCAGGCGCCGCGCGGTGTCGACCAGCGAGCGCGGGTCGAGATCGAAGACCGCTTTGGCATCGGGTTGATCGCCCGCGCTTGGATCGTCGCCCCGTAACATGAGCAGGTTGCGCACGCCCGATGCCGCAGCGCTCAGCAGATCGCTCTGCAGTGCAATGCGATTACGATCACGGCAGGTCAACTGAAGGACAGGCTCTATCCCCTGCTCGACAAGAATTGCGGCCGAGGTGATCGCGCCAAGATGCGGCCGCGCGCCGGCGGCATCGGTGACATTCACGGCATCCGCGAGGCCTTTCAGTGGCAGCGCCTTCGCGAGCAATTCGCGGCGATCTGCGGACACAGGCGGCGTCACCTCCGCAGTGATAACGAAGCGTTTGGCGCGCAATTTGTCCTGCAAGGTCGTCGGCATCTGACCCAAGTCGCAAAATACAGTGGACGATGCAAGGGTAACAATGGGAAAAATGGCAGCAATACCGAAGCCGCGCAGCTTGCAGGCCCCAATGTTTCAACCGGCGAAATCCATCGACGACGTGATTGCTCCTATCGCGGACGGCTGCATGCTGGTAGTTCCGCGCGAGGTTTCTGGCGTGCCGATGTCCGCAACGCGCGCCTTGATCAGGCGTGGTGTAAAACGACTGCATCTCGTTGCGCTGCCGACGTCGAGTCTGCAGGCCGATCTGCTGATCGGGGCCGGATGCATCGAGACACTGGAGACGAGCGCAGTAAGCCTGGGTGAGTTCGGTCCGGCGCCGCGCTTCTCCGCCGCGGCGACTTCGGCGGCGATCAAAATAAAGGACGCAACATGTCCCGCATTGCACGCCGCCTTGCAGGCGTCCGAGAAAGGCGTGCCTTTCATGCCACTGCGCGGTCTTATCGGCTCGGACATTTTGAAATACCGCGACGACTGGAAGGTCATCGACAGCCCGTTCGGTTCTGATGACCCGATCGTCCTGCTCCCGGCGATCAAGCCCGACGTTGCGCTACTCCACGCCCCGATGGCTGACCGCCTCGGCAATGTCTGGATCGGCCGCCAGCGCGAGCTGGCGACAATGGCGCACGCCGCGGCGAAGACCGTCGTAACCGTGGAAAAAATCTACGACGGCAACCTGCTCGACGACCCGACGCTCGCGGCCGGCACGCTTCCTGGATTTTACGTAGAGAGTATTGTGGTTGCGGAGCGCGGCGCATGGCCACTTGGGCTGCCAGACTTCTACGCAGCCGATGCGGAGCACCTCGCTCTTTATGCGCGCATGGCGGCGACGGAGGCTGGGTTTGCCGAATACCTGGACAAGTATGTCTATGAAAAACGTGCTGCTTAGGTTCAAACCACCAGTCCGGTCATGACGAAGACCAGTTTTCGTGACGAAGAACTCCTTGCCGATGTCATTGCGCGGCTGATCGGCGATGTGCGTCACGTCGCGGTCGGCAATGCATCGCCAATTCCCGCAACCGCTGCACTGCTCGCGCGCGAGCGCGGCAACGGGCGCCCTTACGTTTCTCTTCTGCAAAGCCGCAAACACAATTTCTTCACCGACGGTGGCCGTGAACTGTTCGATTGCGCGGGCCAGGGCCGCATCGACGTATTTTTTCTTTCGGGCGGGCAAATCGACGGTCAGGGAAACGTCAATCTCGTCAACATCGGGGAATACGATCGCCCGAAGGTGCGGTTCCCCGGCTCATTTGGTTCGGCCTACCTTTATTACGTCGTGCCCAAGGTGATCCTGTTTCGTACCGAGCATTCCCGCCGCACGCTCGTTCCAAAGGTCGACTTCGTCAGCGCACCGGGCACTAGCGACGGAAATGTCTTCCGGACCGGAGGGCCGATCGGGCTGGTGACCAACCGCTGCGCGTTCACATTTGCCGATGGGCGTTTCACGCTGGCAAGCGTGCATCCGGGCCACACGCAGGAGGAGGTGGTCGAAAACACCGGCTTCGAATTCGATAAGCCGCGGAGCGTACCCGAGACGCCGGCACCAACGCCCGAAACGCTCAAGCTGATGCGCGAAGTGATCGCCCCGCAACTCGCCGAGGTCTATCCCCAGTTTGCAGCGCAAGTGTTCGGTGTGGGCCAGCCTGCTTTCGCACGCTGAAAACCGGCCCTTCCGGTCGTTAAACCCGTGGGCTAGTCTGCCGCCCGCGCGGCCGGCCGGTTGCGGCACATCATAAGAAACGAAAGGAAAGCGTCGGTGAAAACGGTTGAAGCTGCGGTGATCGGTGTCGGATGGGTCGGGGGCACGCGTGCGGAAACATTGGCGCGCACGGCATTGGTCGACAAATTACACCTGTGCGAAATTCGTCCCGATCGGCTCGCCGAAGTGAAGAAACTGTACAAGCCCGCCACCGCGACGCTCGACTACAACGACATTATCAAAAACGACAATATTTCGGTCGTCTACCTCTCGACCACGCCGGAATCGAACCATTACCCGATCTGCCGGGACTGCCTGAAGTCCGGCAAGAACGTGATGCTGGAAAAGCCGATCGCGCTGGAGTTGTGGGAAGCGGACGAGCTCATCCAGCTCGCCAAGCGCAATAACCTCAAGTTCACCATCGGCTATTCCCAACGCTTCAATCCGAAAATCGCTTACGCCAAGAAGAAGATCACCGATGGCACGCTCGGTAGTGTCGTCTCGGTGATGGTGAGCCGGCATCTTTCGCGCAGCCTTGGCAAGAAGATCGCAAGCCGCGTGAGGCTGTCGCCCGTGGTGATGGAATCGACGCACGACCTTGATTTCGTGTTCTGGCTGCTGGAACCGGCGAAGCCGGTCAAAGTCTATTCGCAGGGCGCCTACGGTTACATGCAGCCGGTGAACGGCTCGCACGACATCATGTTCACCAATATTACCATGGACAACGGCGTCGCCGTGATGATCGCCGGCGGTTGGAATCTGCCGCCGAGTTATCCGAACTACTGCGCCACCTGGATCGAGATCACCGGCACCGAGGGGGCGCTGTTCCTCGACGACACCCAGCGCGACAACTGGCTCAATACCATGAAGGATGGCCAGCAATTCCCGATGTCGACCATGCCGGGCGAATGGGTGGACAACGTGTTCGCCGGCGGCATGGGTCCGGAGACGATCCATTTCCTCGAAGCCTGCATCCGCAACACGCCGGTGATGGTGACGCCGGAGAGCGCGCGGCGAGTGATGGAAACCTATAGCGCGGCGGACTTGTCCGCGGATCGCGGCGAACCGGTCGATTTGCCGCTCACCAACGAGGCGATTTCGGCGATCGCGGAGTTCAAGCAGAAGACCCGCGCCGGGGTAAACCAATGAAGAGGTCCTCCAAGGGCGTCGGCCTTGCCATCATCGGCGGTGGCCGCGTGGGGCTTTTCCGCGGCGAGGTAGCGGCACGCCATCCGGCAGTCGAATGGATTGGCCTTGCCGAGAAGAATCCGAACCGTGCGGGCGAAGTAGGTCCGAAAATCAGCGCCGATTTTGTCACGCAAAGTCATGTCGAGCTGCTGAAGCGGCCGGAGGTGACTGCAGCGATCATCTGCACCGACGAGCACCTGCACGTCGATCCTATCATGACGGCGGTCGAGCGCGGCATCCCGATGCTGATAGAGAAGCCACTGGCAACCAACCTCAAGGAATCCGCGCGGGTTCTCAAGGCGATCAAGGACGCCAAGATCGACGCCGTCGTCGGCTACACGCAGCGCTTCCGCCGCCGCTGGCTGGCCGCCAAGGAAAAATGCCGTACCGGCGCGCTTGGCGACGTGACGATGGTGACCTCCCGTGCATTCATGAACCGGCTCGTTGCCATCGACAACTACAAGCGCACCGACGATCCCTCGACGATCTCTCCGATGGTGATATCGGGCACGCACGCTCTCGACATCTGCATGTGGTGCCTGGAAGGAAAAACCGCGGTCGAATGCTACGCGCGCTCGGTCGACAAGGTGCTCGGACCTTCCTTCAAGGGCATCGACGGCACCGCCGGCATGATCAATTTCTCCGACGGCACCATCTATCACCTGAACATGTCCTGGGCGCTGCCGGTGACATGGCCGGCTGCCGTGTATTCACTCGAAGTGGGCATCGTCGGCACGACCGGAGTTCTCACCATCGACGACACGCACCGCGACATTGTCCTTGCGGTCTCCAAGCCGCAGTCGGAAGGCTACAACCCCGACGCCAGCCGGTTGGTCGATTTCATGGGCAGCTACCCGCCCGGCGATATGGCGCTCGGCGAATTGCGCGGACCAATGGCGGAAGAAACGGACTCGTGGCTCAACCGCATCGCGCTTGGACTGCCGACGGCTGCGGCGACCGTCGAGGAAGCGCACCGCAACCTGATGTTGACAAAGGCACTCGACCTTTCTGCAAAGCGCAAGCAACCGGTGCAACTGCCGCTCGAAGTCGATTGAAGCGTTCAGCTAGCGGTCGACCACGCTGACGGTTGGGAGCACGCGATAGAGCTGGAAAGCTCCGCCTTCGTAGACGAGTCCGAGATGGTTCCTGTCCGGATTGCGCATGCCCGACGTCGTGAACAGGATGTAGACGTAGTCATAGTGCTGCGGCCAATCGTTCCAGAAATACGAAACGTCTGCCTTGTCGCCTTCGGCGACCTGCAACACGTACGGCAAAGAGGGCGGCAACCAGTCCTCGGTCTCGACGTATTTCTGGAATTCCTTGCGCGCATGCAGGATCTGCTTGCCTTTGACGGTGAACTCGGTCGAGACAAGCGCGGAACGTTCGATGACCGCCATCGACGCGGCGTGCACCAAGTTGAAATCGCTGATTTCTTTGCCCGTTGATCGATCACCGTAGACGACAAGAACGCGCGCACCGCGCTTGATCTTCTCGACCGACTGGAAAAATTCCTTCGTACCGCGATCGAGGTGGTTCCAGACCAGTTGGACCTCGGCGACACGCACGACGAGCAGCGCGGCGACCAGAGCCATGAAGCCGTGCTGGATCGCGCGGTCTCGCAAGTCGACGTCGAAGCAAGCCACGAGCATAAATACAATCGCAATCGGCAGGCGCTGGTCTGCGAGATGCGCGCCGAATAAGGCGCGAGGCAGGGCAAGATAGGCAACGCAGCCGACGGCGAGGATGGCCCAGCCGGCCGGATTGAAAGTCAGGATGCCGCGGCGCCAAGCATAGACCGCGCCCGCGGTGGCGGCTGCCAGCAAGCCGGCGGCCACTGCCAGATAGTAGACATCGAATACCGCGACGAGGCCCTGCAACTTGCCGCCGAGTTCCCAAAATGCCGGCGAGCCCGGGGTATTCCACGTCGGGCTGACGATCAGAAGCACGGCGAGCGGCACAAAAGGTATTCCGGCGGCCGCACACTCGGCGAGGCGCGGCGCCCAGGGTTCATGCCTGCGCAGCCATAGGCGATTTAGTTCAAGTGCGAGCAAACCCAGCCCGTACACGCCTGCCGCAAACAGGTGGCAGACGAAAAGCGCAATCGCGAACAATGTCGATACCGCGAACCGCCAGGGCCAGGCGCGCTCGCGAAGCATCACCCATAACGCAAGCGCCCAAAGGAGGAGCCCGATCCCGAACACATAGTTCATCACGCCGACCAGCAGCACGCCGTTATAGAGAAACGGCAAGGCCACGAACGGCACCGGCGATAAGCGGCCGTTGAGCGCACGGCTGAATGCAAGCGCGCCAGAAGCGATCAGCAAGAAAGCCAGGATCGTGAAAATCTGGCCCGCGAGATACACGCTCATAAACCGGTGCAGGACGGGGACGATGAGATCGATCATCAAGTTGGGAATGATCTGCCATTCGACCCCGTAGTAGCGGTTGAGATTGGAATCTGTGCCGATCGCTTCGATAACGTGGGTCCGGGCCAGGTGGTTGACGTAGTCCGACAGCGGCGGCAGCGGATGCGTCGCAATTGGAACCGACGCAACTGCCATCAGGAGGACGAAAAAGATTGCGATTGTCGCCGGGCGAAGACTCACCGGCGCAGGCAGCATGCGGTCGCTGCGGAATTGCATGGCGAGCGACCCCCCGGCTGCTCCTTTTAGGGTGCTAAACTAGCAAGAGGCGTGGGCGGCGCAAACCGTCATTCGGTCTACGCCGTAAGCCACAATCGCTTCAGCGGTAGTGGGCGGCCCGTCCCCAGCCGTCAAATTTATCGCTGGGCGCGCGCCGGCGGCAACGGTGGCGTCGTTGTGGTGCGCGCCGGCGCCGGAACCGACGCCGGCGGCGTTGTCGAACTGCTGCTGCTGCTGCTGCTGCTGCCTCCAAACAGGAAACGCTGCGGATTATGCGCGAGGTCGGTAATCGCCCGGCCCGCAATATCGATCTGGCGCGTCGCAGTGCTCGTCATCCGGTTTACGCCAACCGTGATCTCCTCGGTGCGCTTGTCCAGATTGTCCATCAACGTGCGCGCGGACGCAGTCGCTTCTTTGGCATTTTTCATCGTGTCTTTCGCGTCGCTCACAATGATATCGACATTATCGGAGTTGCGCGCGAGCGAAGCACTGAACGTTGCGATATCCTTCACTGCCTGACGTATCGCCTCCTGGTTTGCGGCGATAACTTCTTCCGCCCTGTTCAGGACGTCACGCGCGGCCTGCATCATGTCCTGACTGGCGCTGGGATCGGCCTTCAAGGTCGGCGGCTCGCCCTCTTCGCGCTCGATCAAGGGCGTGGTCGCCGAGACGCCCTTGAGCGACACCGAAGCGACGCCTGTCAGGCCTTGAAATTCGAGGCCAACTTTGGTGTCCGACCGGATCGGTGTCGCCTTATTGACCGCCAGCATGGCGACGACCTGAGATGGTTTATCCGGATCGAGCGTCAGCCTGGTCACCTCGCCGACGCGAATGCCGTTGAACAGAACATTGCCGCCGACGTGCAGACCCGACACGGTACTATCGAAGATGACACGGTAAGCCACGGCCTGTTTCTTGCCGGAGGAGTGGTGCAGCCAGAACACAAAACCGAACGCACCCGCGACGACTGCGAACGTGAACAGCCCTATCAGGGCGTAATGCGCTTTTCTCTCCATCGCTCCACTCCGTCAGTTCTTGGCCACAGCATGCAGGACGCGCGCCCGGGCGCCATGGAAATACGCTTTCAGCCATGGATGCTGCGACTTGAGCATCGTATCCATTGTTCCGGCTTCAAGAATCTTGCCCTCGCCAAGGACCGCGATCCTGTCGCAGATCGTGTGAAGGCTGTCGAGGTCATGGGTTACCATGAAAACCGCCATTGCCGAAGTCCGTTGTAACGTCAGGATTAGTTGGTCGAAATCGCCCGCGCTGATCGGGTCGAGGCCCGAAGTCGGCTCGTCGAGAAATAAAATTTCCGGGTCAAGCGCAAGGGCGCGTGCGAGCGCCACGCGCTTGATCATGCCTCCTGAAAGTTCCGAGGGATACTTGCGGTAGACATCGGGCTTAAGGCCGACCATTTCGAGCTTGGTGATCGCGATTTCGGTCATCAACTTGTCGGAAACGTCCAGATATTCGCGGATCGGGAATTCGACGTTTTCGCCCACAGTCAGCGAGGAAAACAAAGCCCCTTGCTGGAACAATATGCCCCAGCGGCGCTCGATCTCCTGGCGCTGCACTTCGCCGGCATGGTCGAGGTCGACGCCGAAAACGTCGATGCGGCCTTTTTGTTTCGGCAACAGCCCGACGATCGTGCGCGTGAGCACGGATTTGCCCGCTCCGGAAGCGCCGACGAAACCAAGAATTTCACCCCGGTAGACGTCGAGAGTGACGCCGTTGAGGATCCGGTGCCCTTTCAGATCGACAACCAGGTCGTGCACTTCGATGATTGGAGCCTTGCGATCGACCGCCATGTCACATTCCGATCGACGCGAAGAACATGGCAAAAATACCGTCAAGCACGATGACGAGGAAGATCGACTTAACCACCGAATTGGTTGTCTGTTCGCCGAGCGATTCGGCGCTACCTTGCACCTGCAGACCTTCGACGCAGGCGACAACACCGATGACCAGCGCCATGAACGGCGCCTTGATCAGTCCGACCTCAAACGTGTTGATCGTGACTGCCTCACGCAACCGCGTCAGGAAGACCTCCGGTGCGATGCCGCCGTAAAGCCAGGCAACCAGCCCGCCGCCATAGAGCGCGGCCATCGATCCGAGGAAAGTGAGCGTCGGAACCGCTATCACCAACGCGATGATACGCGGAAGAATGAGCACCTCTACCGGATCGAAACCCATCGTGCGCAACGCATCGACTTCCTCGCGCATCCGCATTGCACCGAGTTCCGCGGTGTAGGAGCTCCCTGACCGGCCAGCGACCATGATGCAGACAATGAGCACGCCGACTTCACGCAGCACAAGCACGCCGACCATGTCGATAACGTAAATGTCGGCCCCAAATTTTCGAAAATGAAAAATGCCCTGCTGCGCGAGAATTGCGCCGATCAAAACTGTAATCAGCAGGATAATCGGCACCGCCCGCCATCCAACCCGTTCGAGTTGATGGACGGTCGATGTGAAACGAAAACTCGTGGGGTGCAGAATGACGCGACCGAAGGCAGCTATCAGGGAGCCGAGCATCTGCACGAACAGATAAAGGTCGGCGGCAACTGCCGACATCGTCATGCCGACGCTGACGAGCGTCGCAACGATGCTGTTAGGGCGAGGCGGCGGTGCCGAAAGCGTCTGAGTGCCCGCGTGAACTTTTTCGAAGAGCCCTCGAAAATCCTCGCGTAGCCCGACCAGGCGCGCTTCACGTCCTTCCGTTGCCCATTGGCGCATCGTGCGCTCGATCAACCAGGCCCCGTAGGTATCGAGATATTCGATGCGATTGATGTTGATCGCGATGGCCCGCGCGGTGATGCCACGCGTGGCCGTTTCGACTTGCGGCTCGATCGCGCTGGCATATTCGGCAGTCCAAGACCCAGCGGCGCTGAGCTCGACCCAATCGCCTCGCGTTTGGCCGCTGAGTAAAATTCCCGCCGTCACCGCACCATTCCTCCGTGCACGTCGCAGCACTACGCCCGCGTGTCGCTGCGCGGACGGTCAGACGAGACAGGACTGGATGCGTTGCGGCGGGACTTACGGTCACATCAACCGGCCGGTCGGCTGGCGATTGCCGCATCTCTAGGGCCGCATTGAGCGCGATCTCGCCCCGCCCCGTTACCATCAAAAATTAACAAATTAGCAGGAGTTCTTAAACGCCGATTAACCAATTAGGTTAATTCAACATTAACTATAGTTGCCCAGCTCTGAAGGGCGTCGTCAGCAGCCGGAGACGCCGACGCAATTAGCGTTGGCATCGTTGACCGCGAACAGGCTCTCCACCACCGGCCGCCGCATATGTTTGACCGGCGGTATAGAGAGCACTTCCATATAGACCGTCCCGAGACCCTGCAGGCCCAACAGAGTGCCGGCGCCGAGCGTGAGATCCAGATCGCGATTGGCGACGAATGGTCCGCGGTCATTAATCGTGACATTTATCGACCGGTGGTTTTTGGGATTGGAGACACGGATTAGCGTGCCGATCGGCAGCGTTTTATGCGCGGCGTACCAGCCAATCGGATTGAAGCTCTTGCCGGTCGAAACCAATTTGTCTTCCCAATACATCGACGCGACGACCCATTGGCCTGCCTGAATTCGATCCAAGGTATTCTCGCTGGAGACGTTCGCCATCGGCAGCGCGGCCAAGATGGCTCCGGCCACCAACGCGACGCAAAGGCGCATCACAGCGCGTCCTGCACGTGCAACGAGTCCCCGTTTCTCGATCACGTCTATCGATCCGATCCGGCTAAAGATTTTTGCCAAGCCCCAAGTCCGTCTCGCGCGAATCACATGCCGAGACGCTGCATGAACTACACCTAATACGATTTGTTCCCAAGGCGGGAAAAATGCGGCGGTTATGTGATTTGCCGATGGATAGCCTAGATGCGCTCACGGAGGGACTTGATCGACAATTCGCCCGCAAGCTTGTCGAGCTGCGCGAGCAATTCCGGCGCAAGCGGTAACCCATGGTGGAGCCGGTCGGCGCGGCGCTTCGCACGCTGCTCGCCTGGCAGCCTGACCATATGACCGGGCAGCGGCTTAGTGTCGCGGAGCTCGCGGATGTGACGATCGACCTCGGCCTTAAACTGCGCGAGCGGCTGAAACCGGCCCGGGTCGAGGGCGACGACGAATTGACCAGTATTTGTGATCCTGTCCGGCTCGGCATTGAAATCGACGCAGTCCCTGCCGAACAGTGCGCCGTTAAGCGTTCCGGCGAGAAGACCAAGCGTAAGCGCAAGTCCCGCTCCCTTGTAGCCTGCCATCGGCAGCAGCAACGCCTCGGCGCTCTTGTGCGGATCGACAACGGCCGCACCGGTCTTCGGGTCGATCATCCAGTCGTTGCGCAACGGCTTGTTCTGCAATCGATGATTCTTGATGGTGCCGTACGAGACGATCGATGTCGCGATGTCGAGAACGATCGGTGGCTCCTCACCTGCCGGAATGGCGATCGCCAGCGGATTTGTGCCGAGCAGTGGCTCCGCGCCGCCGGCGAGCGGCATATGGTTGGCATTCGCCACCGCCGAATAGATCCCGACCATATCGGCTTTCAGCGGCAAGGCTGCATAGACACCGGCAGCCCCGGCGTGGCCGGACATGCGGCAGCCGACCCAGGCGACACCGCATTCGTGTGCGAGCTCGACCGCGGTCTCTGCGGCACGTACGACCACGAGATGACCCATGCCATTGTCGCCGTCGACAAGCGCGGTTGCGGGCGCGCTGCGCTGCACGGTTATGTTGGGACGCGGGTTGGTCGAACCAAGCTTCAGCCTCTGCACGTATTGCGGCAGGCGAAAGACGCCGTGTGCATCGGCTCCGACCAGATCCGCCTCAAGCATCAGTTCCGCGATCCTGGCCCCGTCACCCTTGGGCACGCCCACCTTGATCATCGCATCAACGATCAGACCGGTGACGGCCTTGGTTGGAATGCGTACGCCCTTGGTTGCCTGGACGTTCATGCTTTCCCCAACAGAGCTTGAGCGCGCGTACTCAAAATCGTCGCCTTGTCGGCATCGGAGATTTTCAGGCCGCGCACGTGCTTTACACAGTCCATCATGCCCATGTCATATGGATAATCACTACCCAGCACGACACGATCCGCGCCGACATGCTCGATCATGAATTCCAGCACCGGCGCTGAGTGCAGGATGGTGTCGTAGTAGAAGCGTTTGGCGATGTCGACCGGCTGTTTGGTGATATTCTTCTTGGGTTCCGGCCGCACATGCCAACCGTGCTCCCAGCGGGCCGCCTGATAAGGCGTGAAACCACCGCCATGCGCGAGCACAACGGACAATTTCGGATGGCGATCGAGCACGCCGCCGAAATAAAGGCAGGCTGCACCGATGGTGGTGTCGAGCGGATTACCGATGAGATTGTTCAAGTAATAGGACTTCATCCGGTCGGCGCCGGCGACATTGTTCGGATGAATAAACACAAAAGCGCCGAGTTCCTCGGCCGTCGCCCACACCGGCTCGAAGCTCGGGTCGTCGAGATTCTTGCCCATGATATTAGACGCAAACATCGTTCCGCGCAGGTTTAGCGTGGTCATTGCACGCTTGAGTTCGTCGGCGGCTTTTTCCGGCGCCTGCATCGGCAGCGTTGCAATACCCATGAAATGCTGGGGATTCTGCTTTACCAGTTTGGCAATTTGGTCGTTTTGTATGGCGGCCGTCGTCGCACCAAGCGAAGCATCCTGGTTGTAGAGATAGGTTTGCGGCGTGGCGGACAGCAGCTGCACATCGACCCCCATCGCATCCATGTCACGCAGGCGATGCGCGAGATCGAAGCCGCCGCGCGGAAAAGGGCGATAGACCACGCCACCGACGTCGAGCGTTGCTGACTCTGCATCGACCGGGGTGATGGTTACAGGGATCTTGGGAGCTTCCTTGCGCAACAGCGCGGCAGCTTCCTCGGTGAGGATATGGGTATGGGTATCAATTATTCGCACGTTGCTCATTTCACCACCCGAAAGACGCCACACGATGCGCGGCAAGGAGCGCCTGAGTGCCGCAGCCAAAGCATTGATGCAAGGCCCTGTCGGCGACGGCTCTTTCCGCTATAAACAGGGGTCCCGCCCGCCTAAATCCGGAATCCGCATGACCAGCCCCCCCAGCACCAGACAAACGCCGCGCGTCGAGGACAACGCCCTGGTGCGCGGCGCCGGCCACTTCATGGACGACCCGCGCCTGCCCAAGACAGCCTATGCCGCCTTTGTGCGCTCTCCGCATGCACACGCACGCGTCGTTGCAGTGAAGACGGACGAAGCACGCAAAGCAAAGAAGGTACTCGCTGTACTCACCGCACAGGACATGAAGGCGGCAAATGTCGGGACCGTGTCGCGGCACCCGCCGGTGCCAGGCCGCGCTGGTGCCAAAATGATCATGCCGTTCCGTCCGTCGCTTGCCGGCGACAAGGTCATGCATGTCGGCGATCCGGTCGCAATGGTGGTCGCCGAAACCGCAGCGGCCGCGCAGGACGCGGCCGATCTGGTGCAGGTCGACTACGAGGAACTAACGGCCGTCATTACGCTCGACGATGCGATGAAAGGTGGCACCCAGCTCTACGCCGAGGCGCCCGGCAATCTTTGCGTCGATTGGCCAGGACCGATCCCGGACGAGCAGAACGAGCGGGACGTCGCCGATGGGATCGCCAAGGCGCCGCATGTCGCGAAAGTGCGAGTCGCCAACCAGCGCATGGTGGTGGCGTCCATGGAGACGCGAGGGGCCACCGGCGTCTACGACAAGGCCAACGACAGTTACGCGCTCTACGCCTGCTCGCAGGGCGCCGACTCCTTGCGCGCACAGGCTGCCGCCATCATGGGTGTGCCAAACGAGAAGTTGCGCGTGATCACCGACGATGTCGGCGGCGCGTTCGGCATGAAAACGCCGGTCTACCCCGAGTATCCGGCATTGCTAATCGCTGCCCGTCAGCTCGGCCGCCCCGTGCAATGGCAGTCGACGCGTTCGGAAGCGTTCGTCACTGACACGCAGGCCCGCGACACCGTCACAGAAGTGGAGCTCGCGCTTGACGAGAAGGGTAAATTCCTCGCACTGCGGATGCGGCACCTGTGCAACCAGGGCGCCTATGTCAGCACCGCGGGCGTCGGCATCAACACGAACAACTTCGCCCGCTGCCTGCCGGGCATGTATCGAATCCCGAAGATCGACGTCTCGGTCGCTTGTTATTTCAGCAATACCATCCCGATCGGCCCCTATCGCGGCGCCGGCCGGCCTGAAGCGAACTACGCGCTTGAGCGTGTAGTGGAAGAAGCGGCGCGGGTTGTCGGCATGGACCCGGTACGGCTGCGCAAGAAAAACCTAATTCCGCCGTCGGCGATGCCGTTCAGGACGCCGATCAACACCTACGACAGCGGCGATTTCCCTGCGATTGTCGATAAGGCGCTGGAGCTTGCGGATTTCGCCAACTTCAACAAGCGGCGGCGCGACTCCGCAAAGCGCAAAAAACTGCGCGGCATCGGCGTGTCCTTCATGCTGGAGCACGCCGGCGCCCTGCCTATGGAGCAGGCCTCGGTTTCGTTTCCCGGCGGCGACCAGTTGATCCTGGGCTGCAACGTGCAATCGACCGGCCAGAGCCATGCCACAGTTTTTCCGCGCCTGCTCGCCAGCAAGCTCGGCATCGAGCCAGAAAAAATACAGCATCGTCACGGCGACACGGCGCAAGGGCTTACGGGTTTTGCTTCGGTTGGCTCGCGCTCGGCGATGTGTGCCGGCAGCGCAATCGTGCACACGGCCGACGTAATGCTCGTCAAAGGCAAGAAAGTCGCTTCGTCGTTGCTGGAGGCGTCGGAGGCGGACATTCAATACCGCAGCGGCAATTTCCAAGTCATCGGCACCGACCGCAAGATTTCACTGTTCGAGACAGCGCGACGTGCCAAGGAGCTCGGTGAAAGTCTCGACACCAAGGAAAAGGCTGAGACACCTCTCACTTTCCCGAACGGCTGCCATATCGCTGAGGTCGAGATCGATCCCGACACCGGCGCTGTCGACCTTGTGACCTATACCGCGGTCGATGATCCGGGTGTCATGCTCGATTCCATCGTTGTCGAAGGCCAGGTTCAAGGTTCGATCGCCAACGGGCTCGGCCAGGCCTTGACCGAAAACGCCATCTACGATCCGCAAAGCGGGCAGCTGATGGCCGGGTCATTCATGGACTACGGCATGCCACGCGCGCACGATATGCCGATCGAGCTGCGCGAGGCAGTGCATTCGGTGCCGGCGACCAGCAATCCGCTGGGCGTTAAGGGCACCGGCGAAGCGGGCACGACGGCGGCAATCGCGGCAGTGATGAACGCGATCGGAAACGCAATTCCGAACGGCGCCGCCGACCACATGGACATGCCGGCGACGCCTGCAAAGGTGTGGGAAGCCTGCCAGCGCGGACTGGCGGGAAAGAAGTCTATGCCTGCGAAATGAACTTGATGTTCATGTAGGCCTGCAAGCCTTCGATGCCGCCTTCGGAGCCATAGCCAGACTCCTTGATGCCGCCGAACGGCGTCTCCGGTGTCGAGATGGCAACGCTGTTGACGCCGACCATGCCTGACTGCAACGCATCGCTGATCGCCGCAGCATTCTTGTCCGAGGACGTGAAAGCATAGGCCGCGAGCCCGAACTGCAACGAGTTGGCGCGCTCGACCACCTCGTCGAAGGTCTTGAACGGCACGATCGGCGCCACTGGCCCGAATGGCTCCTCGGTCATGATCTTCGAATCGTCCGGCACGTCTGTGATCACGGTCGGCTGAAAAAAGAATCCCTGATTGCCGTGGCGCGAGCCACCGGTCACGACCTTGCCGCCGCGATCCTTAGCGTCGTTGACGAAGCTTTCCATCGCGTCGAGCCGACGTGGGTTGGCGAGCGGGCCGAGCGTGATCCCTTTTTCGAGACCGTCGCCCATTTTGAGCCCCTTCGCATACTCGGTGAAGCGCGCCACGAACTTGCTGTAGTTCTTTTCGTGCACGTAGAAGCGCGTTGGCGAGATGCAGACCTGACCGGCATTGCGGTATTTGAACGCCGCGATTGTGTCGGCCGTTTTCTCGGGGTCAGCATCTTCGAACACGACGACGGGCGAATGCCCGCCAAGCTCCATGGTCGCTTTCTTCATGCCCCGGGCCGCAAGCTCGGCGAGGTGCTTGCCGACCGGTACCGAGCCGGTGAACGAGATCTTCTTGACCGATTTCTTCGGAATCAGATGTTCGGAAACATCTGCCGGCACGCCGAAAACGAGATTGAGCACGCCCGCCGGAAGGCCGGCGTCGGCGAAGCATTTCACCAGCTCGACGCAACCGCCCGGCGTCTCTTCCGATGCCTTGATGATGATCGAGCATCCTGCGGCAAGCGCACCGGCAATCTTGCGCACGGGCGTCAACGTCGGGAAATTCCACGGCGTGAACGCGGCGACCACGCCGACCGGTTCTTGCAGCACGATCTGGCGCACGCCCTTCTGGCGGCCGGGAACCACGCGGCCATAGGTTCTGCGGCCTTCCTCGGCATACCAATCAATGATGTCGGCGCTGGTGAGAACCTCGGCGCGCGACTCGACATAGACCTTGCCCTGCTCCTGGGTCATCACTTTCGAAACATGGTCATAACGCTCGCGCAGCAGATCGGCGGCTTTGCGCATGATCTTCGAGCGGTCGTAGGCGGACGTTGCCTTCCAGGCTGCAAAGCCCTTTTCGGCGGCGGCGAGCGCGGCATCGAGGTCGCCTTTACTCGCATGGGGAAGCTGCGCCAGCGTCTTGCCGGTCGCCGGATTGATCACGTCCTCGCCCTTGCGGCCCTCGCCGTTGAGCCACTTGCCGTCGATATAAAGACCAAGATCGGAATACATGAGACCCTCGTTGTCACCCGGAACAGGATTGCTGTTGGATTAGCACTTTCGGAGGCGCGCCGTCACCTCAATCACGACCCCAGATAGGCACCGCCGCTGACATGGATCGTCTGTCCGGTGATGTAACGTCCGTTGGGGCCGCAGAGAAACCGCACCATAGCCGCGACATCCTGCGGCTTGCCGCGCTCGCCGGTAATTGTGCCATGCGTCAGATGATGGGCGGGTTTCTGCGATGAAGCAGGCCGCGTCGTGTCGATCGCACCTGGCACCACACAATTCGCGGTGATCTTGTCGGCCGCGAGATCATGCGCAAGACCGCGCGACAGCCCGACCAACGCCGACTTGGCTGTCATGACATGGGCGCGGTCCTTCGATCCGATATGCGCGCTCATGCCGCCGATATTGACGATGCTGCCGCCGTTTTTCCGCAGCGCCGGCAAACAAGCATGCACGCAGCGGAAGGTGCCGTCGAGGATGACGTTCATCACCTCGCGCCAGTCGACGAAACTCATGTCGGAAATATGTTTCTCACGTCGCAATGCGGCGTTGTTCACGAGAATATCGATGCGCCCGAATTTCTTCAGCGCTGCATCGGCGAGCGCAACTGCGGTCTTGTCGTCTCCCACGTCGCCAAGAAGGGCGATTGCCTTCCCACCGGCCTTCTCGATCTCGCCGACGACACCGTCGGCCTCGGCCTTGTTCGACCGTACATTTACGACGACGGCAGCGCCGGCTTCGGCCAGTGCCAATGCGATCGCACGGCCGATATTGCGCCCGGCGCCGGTGACGATGGCAACTTGCCCGGCGAGTTCTTTGCCCTCACCCATGAGACCTCATCACCCCCTCAAAAACGCCAAGTCGACCTTGCCGTCATATAGCTTCATCAGTTGTTTGAGCACGCCGGAAGCGCGCTTGTCATCCCAGCCGCCATGACGGACATTGAACGTGAATTTCTCCTCGATGTCGGCGCGCGTCAGCGGTTCTTTCGCTCCGCCGCGGAAATGCGGCTGGCGCTCCTCGACAACGCTACCGTCATTGAGCACGGCGCGGATGTGGCCAGTGAAATTATTGGGATAGGGATTGTCCGGGTCGACCACGTAACGAACCTTCGACGCGACCGCTAGTACGTCCTTGTCGTGCACAGCATGATCGGTGAAGGCTTCGAGGCCAACGCCGCCGCGTACGAACCCGGTCGCCAATATGAAAGGCGTCGCGAATTTCGCCGCATAACCATTCGGCGGACGCTGCTTGTCGACAAGCGGTTCCCACAGGCGGTGGACGGTTCCCTCCGCCACTTCGCAGACTATCTCCTTGACGTCGCCGGCCTTGATCCCGCGCGCGGCAAGCCGCTTCGCACAATCGATATAGGGATGCGCCATTGTCCCGCAGGGATAAGGCTTGAACGCGAGTGTTTCCGTCACCCATTTTTTTCCGAAATCGCCGGTGAGCGCTTCGTAGTCGCCTTGCGTCGAATGCGCGAAGCCGTGGAAAAGGCCGTGCACGCCTTCGAACACCGTGCGCGGTCCGAGGAAACCGCCACGCGCGAGCAGCGCCGCGCGGATACCCGATTGCGCCGCCCAGCCCGGGTGCAACCGCTTGGTCCAGGCGCCCTCGGCGAGATACTCAATGATCCCGCCGGCAAAACTTGCGGCAATGCCAAGCGCGTCAACGATCTGCTTCGCATTCAGCCCGAGTGCCGCGCTGACGCCCGCCGACGCCCCCATCACCCCGAAAATAGCAGTCGGATGAAAGCCGGCCTTATGCACTGCCTTCGGAATCACGGTGCTCAGTCGGCACATCACCTCGGTGCCGACGGCAATGCCGAGCAAGGCGGCACGGCCTTCAGAACGATGCCGCTCGCAGACCGCCAGCACCGCCGGCACGATTACCGCGCCGGCATGCACCGGACCGCCCTCGAACGTGTCGTCGAAATCCTCGCCATGCGCCGCGGTGCCGTTGATGAAGGCGGCGCTCGCCGCGCTGAAGGTGCGCGCATGACCGAGCGCCGTGCATGGGCCTTCATCGTCGCAGCCGGCGATCGCACTGCTGATGTAGTCCGTGTTGCGGGCCGCAACACAAAGCCCGGCGACGTCGATCAGCAAATCCTCGCATTTCCGCCGCACCGTCGGCGGTAGCTTTTCGACGCGCAGGGTGGCCACGCGTTCGGCCAGATGTTCGGCAACGGAAGTCTTCGGGAGGTTACTGCTCGCCACGATTATCCTACCGCGACGTTGCGGCGCGCATTGCCGCCGCGCAGGCTGTTAGCCAGCGCTACGACGACGAAGGTGATGACCAGCATCAGCAACCCGAGCACCGCGATGGCGGCGAGATCGCCGCTCTCGTTGAGATCGTAAATCAGCACCGATAAGACCTTGGTTTCCGAGGTGAACAGCATGATCGCCGCCGATAATTCACGGATCACGCCAACGAAGACGAAGCACCATGTCGCGATCACGCTGGTGCGTAACAATGGCGCGGTGATCTGCCAGAGTGACCGCAGCCGCGTCGCGCCGAGGATGCGGCTGGCGTCCTCCAGTTCGGGATGTACGGCATGCAGCGCGGACTGCATCTGCTGGTAGGCTGCCGGCAAGCTCAGGGTGACGAAGGCAATCAGAAGAATCCACAAAGTGCCGTAGAGCACGAAGGGCGGCCGCGTATAGGTGAAGAACAGCCCGACGCCGAGCACGATGCCCGGAATGGCAACCGGCGCAGTGGCAAGAAACCCGAGCGTGCGATGACCAGCGACCGCCTGGCGGGCCGTGACGTAAGAGATCACCACCGCGAGGATGGTCCCGGCCGTCGCCGCCAATATTCCAAGGATGAAGGTATTGCGTAGCGCAAGCTGCGTCGCCGACAGCTCGTAAAAGACGAAATGCAGGTTCTGCAAGGTGAAATTGTTGAACCACACCAGGTGCGAGGCGACCTTGGAGAATGAGGCATTGAGCAGCGCGAAATATGGCAGGAACACCGGACACATCAGCACAAGCATGGCGCCTGCCAGCAGCACCCAGCGCCAGCCGCCGAGCCGCACGATGCGTGGCTCGCTGTTCTTGCCGCCGACGACGGAGTATCCGCGCCGGCCGAGCACCATGTGCTCCGCGCGCAGCAGTATTATCGTAAGAATAAGAAGCGGGAGCGAAGCGGCTGCAGCAAGCTCCGGCTTGGGCGGAAATTGGAACAGGCTCCAGATCTTGGTCGTCATTGTATGGAAGCCGGCCGGCATCGCCAGGATCGCCGGCGAGCCGAACAGCGTCATCGCCTGCAGGAAAGCGACCAATGCGCCCGCGAGCATCGCTGGAAGCGCGAGCGGAATAGTGATGCGGCGCGCGGTATCCCAAGCCTTGCCGCCGAGAATGGCAGACGCGTCTTCTAGATCGCCGGGTGTACGGTCAAGCGAATTGGCGACCAGAACGAAGACATAAGGAAACGTGTAGCAGCTGATGACGAACACCAGACCTGTGAAGCTGTAGATATTAAGCAGGTGGAAGTCCTGTCCGGTCCCGGTGAGCTCGCGATAAAGCTGATTGAGCAGCCCGCTATTGGGCGCGGCCAGCAGTTCCCAGGCGATAGCACCGAGGAACGGCGGGGTCACGAACGAGGCAGTCACCAGCAGGCGAATCGTGCGACGTAGCGGCATATCGGTGCGCGCCACCAGCCAGCCCATGGGCGCCGCCACCACGCAGCAGATCAACGCCGACAAGGTGGCAAGTGCAAAAGTAGTCAATAGCGGATCGAGATAGGCCGCGTCGGACACCAGCCGATGAAAATTGTCGAGAGTGAAGGCACCGTTCTTGCTAGTGAAGGCGTAGAAGACCAGCCACGACAGCGGCATGGCGATCAGCGCGAACAGAATCGTCGCGAAGGCGAGCAGCACTGGCTTCGACAGATCGAAGCCAAGCCGCCGCGTTGCAATCGGTGCGGTTGATGCGACTGCCGTCATCGAGCAGACCTTTGGAGGAACGAAAAGCCTCCCCCATGTAGGGGGAGGCCCAAACTGTTACACACGAAAAATCTTGACGTAACGCGCCTTGATCTGCTCGCCGTTTTTAAGCACGGCCGCTGCGTCATCTTTCATCAGCTTGATCTTGCCCAGCGGCGTACGGCCTTGATGTTCCGGAACTTGCGGGTGCACGGACCGCAAGCCGCCGATTTCGACGGCGAGCTTCTGGCACTCCGGCGAAAAGCAGAAACTCTGGAACAGTCGCGCCGCATTCGGATTCGGCGCTGCCTTGAACAGCCCGTTCGGCCCAATGATGATCGGTGTGCCTTCGCTGGCGTAGACTGGTTCAACCGGCTGGCCCTTTTCCTTTTCCTGAAAGATCAGGTACTCAACGCCATCGGCCTGGATCGCCCGTTCGCCGAGCGCGAGCTTCTTCGGCGGATCGGCCGCTGACTGCACCTGAAGGATGTTCTGCTGCGCGAGCTTCTCGAAGAACTCCCAGCCGAGATCGCGCGAAACCTGATAGGTCGCGGTCATGATGGTGCCGCTGTAACCCGGATGGGCCTTGATGATCTTGCCCTTCCACTTCGGATCGAGCAGATCGGCAAAGCTCTTCGGTGCCTCTTCCTTCTTTACCAGGTTGGTGTTGTACGCGATCACGCACAGGAACACGCGGAAGCTCGCGAATGTACCGTCGGTGTCTTTGTGCTCTGCCGGGTAGAATTTCGCGACATCTTCCGGAACGTAGGGCGCAAGCATACCCTGATCCTTCCAGTATACGAGATGCGATGCATCGGACGAATTGACCACGTCAACCGCATGCACATTGGCCGTGTATTCCTGACCGATACGTTGCAGCAACCGTTCGGCGCCCGTCCGTTCAACCTTGCAGGCAACTCCTGGATATTTCGCCTCGAACGCCTTGCCGATCTGCTCTGACAGCTTGAGGTCCACCGAGGTGTACCAGACCACCTTGCCTTCTTTCTTGGCGGCCTCGATCAACGCCGGCGTGACGGCCGTCGCCGGAGGTGTTGCCGACATGACCCTTGTCGAAAATGCGGCTCCGGCAACGAGCGCGCTCGAGCCGACCAGCACGTCGCGGCGTGAAATTTTTGAGCGTTTCATCGACGTATCCTCCGTTGCCCTGATTAGTCGTTTGCCCCCGACTTATTATCCGCTCAGCGCGCGGCAGCGCTCCGGCGGTAGATGCAGCCAGACGGCACTGCCTTGCGGAATGTTCTCGCCCGCACCGGTAAGCACGCGCAGCTGCGTACCGTCCTTCGCCTCAACCATATAGTCCCGGCTGCCCCCGAGAAAGACCTGCCGCACCACTGTCGCCAGAACGACATTTTCGCCCTGCTGCTGGGTCGCGAAGATCGAAATGTCATGCGGCCGGACCGACACGGGCGTCGCCGCACCCGTCATGATCGCTTCGCCGCTGCATCGCAGCGGCGTTCCCGCAAAGTCGATACGCGCCGCATCGAGACCCTTGCCTCTGATAACGTTGCTCGATCCGATGAAGCGCGCGACGAACTCCGAACGCGGCCGATCGTATATCTCCTCCGGTGAACCTGCCTGCTCGACCTTGCCGGCATTCATCACCGCGATCAGATCGGCGGTCGTCATCGCCTCGGACTGGTCGTGCGTGACATAGACCGTGGTGTAACGGTAAGCATCGTGCAGGCGGCGCACCTCGAACCGCATTTCCTCACGCAGGTTCGCATCGAGATTGGACAGCGGCTCGTCTAGCAGCAGCGTCTCTGGCTCGACGATCAACGCACGGGCCAAGGCAACACGCTGCTGTTGTCCGCCCGACAATTCGCCGGGGTAGCGCTGCGCCAATGAAGCCAACTTCGTCGTCCCCAGAATGGCGTCGAGCTTCTTGCCGATCGTATCGCGGTCCATCTTCCTCAGTTTCAAGCCATAGATGATGTTTTCGGCGACCGTCATATGTGGCCACAGCGCGTAACTCTGGAAGATCATCGACATGTTGCGGCGTTCGGGCGGCAAGGTGTTTGCCGGCGAGGACACCAGCCGGTCGCCGACGCGGATTTCACCCTCACTGGGCTCTATAAACCCCGCAATCAGCCGTAACGTCGTCGTCTTGCCACAACCCGAAGGCCCGAGCAGACACACGAGATGGCCGTGCTCTATCGTAAGTGATACATCATCGACAACGGCGGAAATGCCGTATCGCTTCGTCAGACCCCGCAACTCAACCGACGCCACGCGCTTCCTCCCCTGTACCCGCCGCTAGCCGCGGCTGTCTTTTGACATTGTTGTACCAACGCGATTTGCGAACGTCTCTTGGGCCCTCATTTCCGATTTATGAGCCAGTAAATGCCGGTTTGCGCTTCTCCATGAACGCTTTGCGACCCTCGACATAATCCTTGCTGGCGAAGCATTGCGCCACCAGGTCGTCACAACGCTTAAGATTGCGCTTGCTCTCGTCCTTGACCACTTCGCCGACAATATACTTGACGGAATTGACTGTGAGCGGCGCGTTGCCGCTGATCGTCTCGGCGTAATCCTTCACATATTTCTCGACCTCCGCATCGGGCAAAACACGGTTGACCAGGCTCATCAGCAGAGCTTCCGCCGCGGTGAACTGGCGCGCGGTAAAAAAGATCTCCTTTGCAAATGAGGGCCCGACGACATCGACCAGCTTCTTGATGCCCTTGAAGCCGTAGCCGAGGCCGAGCTTCGCCGCAGGGACGCCGAATTTCGAACTGTCCGAGCAGATGCGCAGGTCGCAGCACAGCGCCAGCCCGACACCGCCACCGATGCAATAACCGCGGATCATAGCAATGGTCGGCTTGGGAAATTCGTAGACCGCCGTGTTCGCCTTATCGACCGCGTCATTGTAGCGGTCGATCGCGTCCTTGCTGGAGCGCTCGCTCTCGAATTTCGAAATGTCAGCACCGGAAACGAAAGCCTTGCCGCCGGCACCGGTCAGCACCACAACGCGAATTGCATTATCAGAGGCAAAATCGGCAAGGATGCCCGAGGCCGCGTTCCACATTTCCAGCGACACCGCGTTGTGTCGTTCCGGATTATTGAAGATGAGATAGCCGACGCCGCCCTCCTTGCGGGACAGCATTTTGTCGGTCTGGGTCATTCACATGCTCCTTCGTCGTCATTACTCATGGCCAAGCGCTGACGGGCAGCCTTACACTGCCTGCGCGTTGTGCAGCTCGGCAATTTCATTGTCGGCGAAGCCGAATTCCTTGAGCACTTCGTCAGTATGCTGGCCTTGCGCCGGCGGCGTCGCCACGATCTTACTTGGTGTGCGCGAAAGCTTCACTGGCTGACCGACGAAAACCTGCTCGCTGCCGTCGGGACGCTTCGCAGCTTGCGCGATACCGACGTGCGTGACCTGCTCGTCCGCGAACATCTCATCGATTGCGTAAATCGGCCCGCATGGCACGCCGATTTTGTTGAATATATCGATCCATTCGGCGCTAGTTTTGTGCTCGGTCCGCTTGTCGATCTCGGCGTTGAGTGCGTCGCGGTTTTTCGAACGAAGCGCACCGGTCGTGTAATCGGGATGCTTGATCAGCTCCGGCGCCTGAAGCGCGTTGCACAGCCGCTCCCACATCACCTGACCGGTCGATGCGATATTGATGTGACCGTCCTTCGTCTTGAATACTCCGGTTGGGATGCTCGTCGGATGATTGTTGCCGGCCTGCTTCGCGACCTCGTGCATCTGCAGCCAACGCGCGGCCTGGAAATCGAGCATGAATATCTGCGCCTGCAGCAACGAGGTGTTGACCCATTGGCCTTCGCCGGAGACTTCGCGCTCGAGCAACGCGACCATAATGCCGAGTGCGCAAAACAGGCCGGCTGAAAGATCCGCGATCGGGATGCCGACGCGCACCGGCCCCTGGCCCGGTAGCCCCGTAATCGACATCAATCCGCCCATGCCCTGCGCGATCTGGTCGAAGCCCGGGCGATCGCGATAGGGCCCATCCTGGCCGAAGCCGGAGATGCTGCCGAGCACAATGCGTTTGTTGATCTTTTTGAGCGACTCGTAATCGATACCAAGCCGGTCCTTCACGTCTGGGCGGAAATTCTCAACCACGACATCCGCTTTTTCGACCATACGCTTGAAAGCCGCGAGGCCCTGCGGCGATTTCAGGTCAAGCGTGATGCTGCGCTTGTTGCGATGCAGGTTCTGGAAATCGGCATTCGAGCGTGGTCCACCCGGACCTTCGCCTTTTTCCAGATGGGGCGGCGTTTCAATCTTGATGACATTGGCGCCCCAGTCGGCGAGTTGGCGCACACAGGTCGGCCCCGATCGCACACGTGTCAGATCGAGGACGGTAAAGCGGGAAAGGGCCGAAGAGGCCCTGGGAAACGGCATTACGAGAACTCCGGAGAGTCTTTCTGGCCCCAGGACTGGGTTTCCAGCCCGACATTCCCTGATCTACGGGGGCTTGTCTATTGCATCGGCGGACCGGCCCTGAACGAAATGACGGGCTGGCAAGGCCGAAAAAGGCTTTTATTCATCATGTGCGGCGGCAATCCCCGCTTATGCCTTGAAAAGACCACGAGCACCTGTCATATGACCGCCAACGGAAGAAAGACCCGATCTCGGGTTTGCGGGCTGCGTGCACGAAACTCATTAAAACGAATTTCGCCCCGCCTCCTCCGTTTTTCCAACAAGCGACAACCCTGGCCACGCGGGATGTCTTAAAGAACCCGCGATTCCGCCGGCTGCAACCGCAGCACGGCCGGTTCGCCATATAAGAAAGAGACTCATTGACTTCATTTAACGAGTTCGGCCTCGCTGAGCCGATCCTTCGCGCACTCGCGCAAGAGAAATACGTCACTCCAACCCCGATCCAGGCCCAGACCATCCCTCTTGCGTGCCAGAACCGCGATGTTATCGGTATCGCGCAGACCGGCACCGGCAAGACCGCGGCTTTCGCGCTGCCGATCCTGAATCATCTCTTCAACAAGCGTCAGCATCCCGCGCAGAAATCCTGCCGCGTGCTGGTGCTTTCGCCGACCCGCGAGCTGTCCGGACAGATCGCCGACAGTTTCCGTGCCTATGGCCGTCACATCCGCCCGCTTGAGATCGCGCTCGCGATCGGCGGCGTGCCGATCAACCGACAAGTGCGCGCGCTTGCGCGCGGCGCCGAAGTGCTGGTTGCAACGCCCGGCCGCCTGCTCGACCTGGTTCACCAGCGCGCGTTGCGCCTCGACCAGATCGAGGTGCTGGTGCTTGATGAAGCCGATCGCATGCTCGACATGGGCTTCATCCACGACATCAAGAAGATCGTCGCCATGCTCCCGAAGCAGCGCCAGACGTTGTTCTTTTCGGCGACTATGCCGCAGGAAATCATCAGACTCGCCGACGCGATGCTGCGCGAACCCGCCCGTGTGGCCGTGACGCCGCAAGCCACGACCGTCGACCGAATCGAGCAACGCGTCATCCTCACCGAAAAGGCCTCGAAGGCATCGCTCCTGATCGAGGTGCTCAAAACCGAAAAGACCGACCGCGTTCTGGTATTTACCCGCACCAAGCATGGCGCTGACAAGGTGGTACGCGGATTGCAAAAAGCCGGTCACGCCGCCGAAGCGATCCATGGCAACAAGTCGCAGAACCAGCGCGAGCGCGTTCTCGCGGCGTTTCGCAACGGCCGACTGCGCACGCTGATAGCCACCGACATCGCCGCCCGCGGCATTGACGTCGACGGCGTCAGCCACGTGGTCAACTACGATCTCCCGAACATCCCCGAAAGTTATGTCCATCGCATTGGCCGCACCGCGCGCGCCGGCGCCGAGGGCGTGGCGATCTCGTTCTGCGACCATGAGGAGCGGGCCTATCTGCGCGACATCGAGCGTCTGATCCGCATGACCATCCCGGCAACCGACCGGCGCACAGGCAAGCCGACGGGCCATGCGGCCCCGCAACCTGCAGAGGTCCGCCACGGCGGCCGGCCGCATCGCGGCAAGCAACAGCGCGGTCACCGCGGCGGCAACAACGGCCACCGGCCTCATAACGGCGGCAATGGCCGCCAAGACCGTCCCAGCCAGAACGGTCACCCTGCGCACCGGCAGGACGCTACGGCAGGGGAGCCAAGCGGCATCGGAAATGTTACATTTCTGAAGCGTCCGAATGAGCCGCGCCGCAGCGTCGGCCACCGGCCGCGGTGAGGCAATTGGAGTCGACTGGATGGCGAAAGAAGAACTGCTGGAGTTTGACGGTACCGTCACCGAGGTTCTCCCGGACGGCAACTTCCGGGTGAAACTCGACAACGAACACGAGGTTTTGGCTTATACGGCCGGCAAGATGCGCAAATTCCGTATCCGTACGGGCGTCGGCGACCGGGTGATCGTCGAGATGTCTCCGTATGATCTGCAACGCGGGCGCATCAGCTTCCGTCACAAGGGCGACGCACCGGCCGCCGCCCCACAGCAGCGCCGTCCGAACTTCCGCGGCCGACGTTAGGCGGCCGTTACGCCAGAAAGTTGGGGGGGCATCACAGGAGCTGCGCGCCGATGTCCCTTTCCTTCCTTCACCGCCTCACGCTGGCGATCGTCCTGGCCGGCACGCTCCACTCCGCAAGCGCAGAGGACACCAGCAAGAGCCCTAGGCAGCCGGCCGGCGAACAGACTGTCACCGAACGGCGGGAGCCTGCGAAAGGCGTATTGCGGCTGCTGCCGGCCGACGCCGTCACCGAGCATTCGATCGATACATCCCGCGGAAAGCTCGCCTACACAGCGACCGCCGGCACGCTGGCGTTCTACGATCAATCGGGCGAGCAAAGCGCTGCAGTATTCTACACCGCTTATGTTGCAAAGAGCGCCGCTACAAACCGTCCGCTGACATTCGTTTTCAACGGCGGACCGGGCGCGGCATCCGCCTTTCTGCACCTTGGCCTCGTCGGCCCGCGCATTCTCGATTTCGGACAGGACCAGCATGACGTAACGCGTGCGGCCCTGCGCGACAATCCCGATACCTGGCTCTCTTTCACCGACCTGGTGATGATCGACCCGATTGGAACCGGCTGGAGTCGGGCGGTCAAAGGTGAGGACGGCAAGCATTTCTGGAGCGTGCGCAGCGATGCCGACGCGACGGCCAAGGCAATTGCGCTATATGTCACCAAGAACAATCGCATCGGCTCGCCGAAATATCTGTTCGGTGAAAGTTACGGCGGCTTTCGCGCCGCAAAGACCGCGCGAGTACTCCAACGAGACCAGGGCATCACGGTCAACGGCATCGTGATGCTCTCGCCTTTGCTTGAGGGCTGGCTAACTTTCGGTGACGACAGCTCCGCCCTGCACGCCGCCTTACAGCTACCGTCGCTGGCGGCCGCTGAGCTGGAACGCAAACGTGCATTCACAACCGAGGCGCTTGCCGCAGCAGAAAAGTTTGCGATGACCGATTATCTGACAATGCTGGCGGGAGCGTCGTTGAAAGGCGACTCCGCAAAGGCATTCTACAGCCGCGTGGCGCACATGACCGGCTTGCCGCTTGACACTGTCACTCAGGCGCGCGGCTTTGCCGCCCGGGCATATGTGAAAAGCTTGCGCGCTGGTGAAAGTAAGATCGTGAGCCGCTATGATGCAGCGTTTGCCGTCGACGACCCCCATCCCGAATCGCGGTCGTCGCGTGGTCCCGATCCGATCCTTGACACGATCACGCGTGCCTATGGTGGCGCCATGGCGAGTTACGCGCGCAACGAGCTCGGCTTCAAAACCGAGATGACCTATGCGCTTCTTGCCGGCGACGTCACCAACCACTGGGACTGGCAGGGCGGCCGCGCGCAAGCAAGTGCCGAAGATGATCTGCGTGTACTATTAGCGTTCGGTCCTTCGTTCCGGCTTCTGATCGCGCACGGCTATTCCGACATGATCACCCCGTACGCGATGACGCGCTATGTGCTCGATCATATGCCAGAATTCGATCCACCCGGTCGCGCGCAGCTCAAGCTCTATCGCGGCGGGCACATGCTGTATCTGGACCCGGACTCCCGCAAAGCGTTCAGCGCCGACGCGGCGGCGTTTTTCCGCCAGGAATAAAGCCGGCCACGGCAGGCGGACTCGCTAACGATTCATCAATGCGAATCGGCTTGTTTGGGCCTAATGACCCAGGCGGCAGCCCTCAAATACATGAAGCGTGTCGATACCCGGGAGATTCCGCACGGGACAAATGAAATCCGCGGCTTTGTCGTTGTCCGCAACGAAAAGCTGCGGCTGCCATCCACGCTGCGCCACCACCGGTCACTGGGCGTGCGCCGCTTCTTCGCCCTCGACAACGGCTCGACCGACGGAACGCTTGACTACCTTTGCGGCGAGCCTGACGTGCACGTCTTTTCGACAAGCAGCAGCTACGCCGAGAGCAACTATGGACTCACGTGGACAAACGAGTTGCTTAATGCGTTCGGTAGCGGTCACTGGACGCTCACCATCGACGCCGACGAACAATTCATTTTCCCGCACTATGAGGGGATCACACTGCCGCAATTCTGCGGTTTTCTCGATTCCATTGGAGCAGAGGCTGTCCCGTGCCTCTTGCTCGACATGTATCCGGGTGTAGCGATCCGCGATGCGACGCACGACCCGATTCGCCCCCTGCTGGAGACCTGCAACTATTTCGATCCCGCGCCTTACCGGATGCACCGGACCAATCTCTGCCCCTA
>Ga0207428_10000254_pt1 | contig 72967 bp, 67 predicted proteins | sample RhiMethybrSRZTD1_FD_187600 | JGI IMG/M metagenome (GOLD analysis project Ga0207428, IMG submission 187600) | Populus rhizosphere microbial communities from Tennessee, USA - Rhizosphere MetaG P. TD hybrid SRZTD1 (SPAdes) (version 3) | ecosystem: Host-associated > Plants > Roots > Rhizosphere >... | reverse complement strand
TCACCGTCCACGAACCGGCGACGAGCGTGTAGTCCTCGACCGGCACGGCCTCGCCATCGTTCCCTATTGGCAGGGCAAGCGGTATCAACGTCTCGCACTGAGCCGTGTCGTCGGGTTTCATTCGCGACTGTGGACAAATCGTCACGGGAGCGCCGTACGTCTCGCTCTCAGTCGTAGTGGAAACGCGGATGGTCGGCTGGCCAGGCGGAAGCGTCATCAGTCGTTCGCGACCGATGATGTGCTCGATCTCGCGCAGCCGGGCGGTGTATTCCTGCACAAGAGAGCTGGCTGTCCAATTGATCCTGCCTGAGCGAGTGGATGGTGGTTCGATAGTCGGTCGTGGGCCGTTGGTCGGCACTGATGCGATCCGCGAGCGCCTGCATCTCACCCTGTGTTTCGCGGAAGGCCGCACGGGCACGCCGGGCCAACTGCGCAGGTGAGAGTTGCACTCCGTACATCTGCCGCAGGCGAAATGCGTACAGCTCCTGTGGTATTCGGCGCGCTGGGGAACACTTCGGGAGCATAGCCTCGCGAATGAAATCGTGGTACTGGGCAAACTGCCGATCGAGCTCCGCCATCACCGGCTGAAACTCCGGAATTTCGAACCGCTGCAACCGCGAGCGTATTTCTGCAAGCACAACTGGCGACTGCGTGAGATCTCGGTTCACTTCTGAGCAAGGCGGCATTGAAAGCCCACGCTTGTTCAAGCCACGGCGTATCCGCTGCGTTGTCATGGTTGCCAACGGTGTCGTGCCGGGCTCGATGCCTGCATACTTGCGAAGCCGGTCCAGAGCCTTGCGTCGACGTTCGGAAGGGATCCGCTCAGTCAACAACGCGTTGACTCCCGAAAACACCTGGCTGGCGGGATCGACGTACGGCAGCTCATAGGTCCTGTCGAGCTCCATGCGGCGGATACGGTTGTCGACGCGCTCGATGAGGACTCCGAGATCCTGTCGCACGTCCAGGTCCTTCTCGCGCGCGTGCTGATGAACGAACCCGTCGCGAAGCCGGCGAAATGCTGCCATCGCTCGATCAGCAGAATCGGCACTGAGATCAGACACTTGGTCGTCCAACTCCGGATTGAACACTGCTGTTTCCGGACGCAGACGTTGCTCGAGCTGAATAAAGCGCCTGGCAAAAGCGTCGCTGCGCTGAATCCAGCCGACGGCGGATTCGGTCGTCTGCGAACCGACGGGTACAGCCGACGAGCCGAAGATCGCGGTCGTTAAAACAAAAGAAATGACTCTTCCCGAGCCGGATCTTCCAGCGAGGCGAGGAGCAGCCATTGCCCATTCTAGGCCTGGTGCTGCTACCTGTCGGGGAAATGGTTGCCGTCCAGCCGCGACTCCAAACCCTCCATGCCGGTTCAAATCCGGGGGGCGTCTCCAAATCTTTAATTCAAACGTCGCGATGAGTCGGCCGGCTGAACAGCGGTCGACTTTGGCTTATCTTTGGCTTATTCTCTGCGGCGCCGTCCATTCCCCTAGTTCGCAGGCCCTGACCTGTCGTAGACGGTTAGCCAGGCGATTCGGCGCGTATAATCCAGACCTTCCGAAAGGTGGCTTTCTTGCCGCACCAGGGCAATCGGTGGTGGATTTTTCTTCTGGTCGCCGTGTATCTCCTGACACTTTGTTTCAATGCACAGCAGGACGCATTTGGGCCGGCTGACTCGGGTCTACGTTACACCGGCCGTCTGCCGGATCATCGTCCTCTTCAGGTTGAGAGCGTCGTGCGGGACTCGCCTTTGGAACTGGCTGGTGTTCGAGCTGGAGACGTTATCGAAGCTGTCGCTGGTCGCGCTGTTGTGGGACAGACAGACTGGTTCTTGGCGCGGGCGCATTTCGAGCGGAGCCAGCCGACGGAGATTCGGATTCGGCGCGGCGAGCAACATCTGAATTTGCAGTTCACGATCATGGCGCCCAATTGGACCACCTGGCACAGCGGAGGAATTGCCTTTTACGCGGCGCGAGTCGTCGTATTGCTTGCGGCAATCGTTCTCGCGTTCAAACGCCCTGACCAACTCAGCGCCCTCTTAGTGGCCTTAATCTTTGCCATGATTGCTGTCGGAGAAGCTTTCCCACCTTCTGGATGGGGCGCAGCCCTTCGCCATCTGCCGGCAATTCTTTCAATCCCAATCGCCGTTGCGTCAGTTTCGTGGCTTCTGATTGCGGTTGTGTGGTTCTCGCTATGCGCGGTGTTCCCCAGACCCCTTTTTGCGCGAAGGTGGTCGTGGGCGTTTGTGCTCGCTCCAGTCGCAATTTTTCTGCCACTCATTTTGGTCTCTACAGTGGCGGTCATCTATCGCCCCGCTGTGTTGGACATGCCGACGTCATTCCTCGACTCGCATGAGATTCGCATAATTCAGGGGATTTGGGGCGTCATCCCGAGCCTGTTCATCAACCCGTGGCCGTTCTACCTGCCGGCTCGTCAAGAATGGTTGCTCGAACTCTGGGTCGCGGTCTCATCGTTGAATTGGATTGCTGGCTACTTGATTCTCGTGGTGATGAGCCTTCGCGTGCGCGAAGAACCCGAACGCCGACGCATGCGTACGTTGGCCTTTGCACTGTTGATGATTTGGATGGTCGCAGGCCATAACGTGCTCGTCCGAAACTGGGGCAACGTGTTTGGTACGACGCCGCCCACAGTGTTTTCCAGCATGGGTCTGGTGATAGAAGCTATTGCATTCTCATTTTTGGCGCTGTCGCTTACCTACACGGTTCTTAAGCATCGCGTTCGGTCGTTCGTGTAAGTGCAACCTCGGAGATATTGCGGGATGAGTAGCCGGGCGCGCCATTTCCTAAAGAATTTGCGAGTTCTGATTCGCAGTTTGGAGTGGGCGAACGATAGGCGAAAAAAGTGACCGCAGAAGGGAAAGCGATTGATTGGCCAATGAACTGATTTTCTCGAAAGGCCTAGCGCGATCACTGGTCAGACATGCCGAGGATCCGCATCCAACTCCAACGGCGAACTTCCGCGTAACCTATCTGAATGTAATGAGTTGTGCATCCCTATAGGAACTCGCGCCACTACTCGGTGTAGTGCTACGATGATCTCGCCGGTAGGGTCAGGGGAGCGACTATGTTGACAAAATTGACGGTTGAAAACTTCCGCAGCATCGAAAAATGCGATGTGGAACTTGCGCCAATCACGATCTTCTTTGGGCCGACGTCGGCGGGTAAATCGACGCTGTTCTATGCCCTTCTGGTCCTCAGAAATTTCATTCTGAATCCGAACCAGGCTGTGGACGGTCTGTTCAATTTGGGTTTTCAGAACCTCGGCGGATTTGATGCCTGCGTTTTTAACCATGTCTTGTCCAAGATGATTGGTGTGACCGCTCACTTTGATGGCCACAGCTATGGCGTCAATCTTCGAAAAACCGATGCCGACATCTTCCAGAACAGCGAATTGCTTCGCATGAGCGCGAAGGTGCCCCTTCCTTACAACGCGGGCCAGTCTTTCCCTTTCAGCTACACAGATAAGGAAGAAGAGGAGTTCACGGTCAATTGGAATGGCTTCGCTTCGACAGTTGCGCCTAAGACGACGGCGACGCCGGAAGCGCAGTCGCAAGCGGTCAATCTCGCAGAAGCATTCAATGGTCCCGTCGAAGCAATCAAGAGTGTGGATGTTTGCCCTCATCGTCGGGGATTCTTCAAGCCGAGCTATTCTCCGGCCCCGCTGACGCCAACACCAACGAGTGAAGATGAAGTTGCGACGCTAATCATCAATGATCAAAACGCACCGCCTAGAATATCGATCAACACGGTCGAAGTCTTTGACCGCGATTTCCGGACCTACACGCCTCCTGGCACGGCAATAACGTTCCTGCAAACGACCGAACAAAAGGATGCTCGCGTGCCGGGCCTGCTCGTCAACGACGGTTTCGGGGTGAACCAAGTCGTATACATGCTCTCGAAGATTCACAGGCCGGATGTCGAGACGGTTCTAATTGAGGAACCGGAAATACACCTTCACCCGACGGTGATCCGAAAGTTTGCACGCGTCCTCAGCCACCTTGCGACTGAGGAAGAGAAGCAACTGATCTTCACGACGCACAGTGAGCAATTCCTTCTATCAGTTCTTGCCTGCGTGAAGGAGCGGTTGCTGCGGCCGGCTCAAGTGCGTTGCTACCACGTAGCCCGCGACAGAAAGAAAACCGTCTTCACTCATGAACCCGTGTCAGATGAAGGACAGATCTCAGGGGGACTTTCGTCTTTCATGGAAGGCGAGCTTCAGGACATCAAGTCATTTCTCTCGGTCAGCGACTAGCCTGAACGTGGCCGTCTTCGTCCTAAATGAGTGGCTATGGGCTGATTCGTTTGGAGACAACGGCGCAGAGCGTCAGAAGGAAGCGTTCAACGTCATTGTGAAACTGGCGGCGTCAGAGCACCAAATCGTAGTCATTGTCGGTAGCCGATTCGACGAAAAAGCTTGGAAGCTCTGCAAGAGTACCAACACCAATGTGGCCAAAATCGCGAAGGCTTACTTCAACGTCCTTCGAATCAACTCCAATCGCTGTCTGTTGTTAAAGTCGGAAAGCGTTGCCGAGCTACCTGAAGGTCTTTCGGAGTCGATAAAAGACGACGACCACTACCTTGTTCGTGCGCAGCTGAGCGTTAACGGCGCGGTTCTCGTGACGACAGACGAACCCCTTCGCAATGTAGTAATGCAAGCCGGTCTCAACTGTTTGTCTCGCGATGAATTCTTACTGGCCCATTTCTGAGTCTCAAGCGCGTTTCAGGGCCGTGTCACTCGGGATTCAAAGCTGCGAGAACTCCGGCATGACAGCCGGGCGGATGTTAACCCCAATATGCCTGCGTAACGACCGATGCGTTCCCGGTAGGATGCTGGCCACGAAAGCATGTTGTTATCGAAGGGCGTCGTCTTAACTTCGATCAGCACCGGTAGCTCTGTGCCGTGATAGTCGAAGACGGCCAGCAAGTCGGGGACGAACCATCGCGTCCGCGAGTCGGAAGGCCGTTGGAGTTGATCGAGCTTGTGAACAAGCCGACAACGACCGAGCCAAGTGAGAAACACCGAAAACTCATCCGCAGCTGGTAAACCAGTCTGCAACCGGCGAACACGATCGGTCACAGCCTGCGGATCGGCACTCAACCCGAGTTGTTGAACCGCTTCGGCCATCAGCCAGTAGAGCGGATCGTCGTCTTCCATGCCGGACATTGTAGATGTAGTCTAACCACGGACATGGTCTCGGCGGTTGCGCGACCCCGCGCCGCATTCGGACCGGTCGGTTGAAGGAGCTTCACGGTGTGCGAGAAGACTCAGAAAGAAATTGACTACGAGGAAGGCCAAAAGGACGGCTCGCAGTGCAACACCATGGGTGCCGCGTTCCGACACGACGTCCTGGTCGGGCTGCACAGTGAAGCGTATGAAAGGGGCTTCCAGCATGGCTACGAGAACCAGCCAGCAGAGCGAGACGATGACGAGCAAGAGGCGGATTCATCGGATGATGACGATGACAGTTCTTCCGACTACAGTTCTACGGACTACAGCTCTACTGACTACGTGCCCTCCACGCCCTCTTATGTTCCGCCACACGAAGACCCGCCAGCAGTTATAACCGAAAGAGAATTCTCGGCTTCGGCAACGATAGACGACCTCAATCAGGCTAGAGAGCGAGCCATTTCAAAAGGCACACTCACGGCTGGGGAAATCAACAAACTCTATCTGCCCAACGCCGAACGGGTCGAAACCAGAAGGCTCGACAACCTGATCGAAAGAATCAATGGGAGGTCGGAAGCGCAGCTTCACGAGGAATTCCTGGAAGAAGTCCGAGTTCGTGCGACCAGCCGCCCGGGCGCACCCTACGAGTATTCGAACTTAGACATCTTCGTGCTCGGGACCGTCGCTTCGCTCATCAACGCTGTTGCGAAGTGGGATGAGATGACACTTCGCGTCTTCCAGAGCTGGAACGAAGAACAGCCCTTCTGTACGATTCTTGCGAGGCGACGACTCCAAGCCATCGATGAAGAGAAAGCATGGGCAGCACTGAAACTCATCGAACCGCTGGAGCAGGCCGAGCCCGAGGCACTGTCCCGCTTTCTCTTTGGACATTACCGCCAGGAGGCAGCTGTCGACGCGGTCGCTCGCATCACTCGAACACAAAGGCACGCACTCGTGCTCTTCATCCAGAACTATCGCGATTGGCCAATCGGCATCGCCGCTAAAAAACGGTACGTGGAACTCCTTGATGAGGAGTATGCACAAATGGTTGGTTGGGACAAATTCCTGTACTGGCTGTTCAGGCGGGACAGGGATCGCGACGTCTGAGGTCGTAGCCCTGGCGGACTCCGCAGAGCCGGACGAATCGTTGCCACCATGTTGCCAAGACCTGGCTCGATTCGTGCGGATTTACGGAGACAGTCGAGGACCAACGATTCGGCTTCAACGTGGTGACCGACAGAGACTTGTTGCCAGAAGTCCTTCGCCATAATCAATTTGAAAACTTGGTTCTTTAGGGTTCACCTCCCGCCGCCTCTCGGCATCTGCCGACCCCATCGAAATCTTCGGGTCCGTGGTTGTGAACGCAACCTAGGAGTGATCATTGGCTGTGTAGACCAATGATCAGCTGATCCTGGGCCGTCTAGGCCGAGGATCATGCAGCGCACTTCCATGTTCGGCAACAGCATGGCATGGTGTGGCCATGATGCGCCATTCTCAAGACGAGGGCGCGGCAGCCATTCGCGAGCTGACCCTCCGTGATTGCCGCATTCAACTTGGGCTGTCACAACGGCAAATGGCGGCACGACTCGCGATCGATGTCGAGACTTGCCGAGTCCTCGATTCAGAGCGGCGCCAAGCACCAATTGCGATTCTCGCGCGGGCTCGATCATTGGTGGCGCGAGTTCCAGAGCCAGGCCTCGATCACCTGTCACGACCAGAACCGAAATCGGGGGGTGTGGACGAGCCGCTCCTGTCTCTTCCTGTGCTGGCAGGGATGATCGGCATCCACGTGCGCACGTTGTGGAACGCTGCCAGGCGTGGCCAATTAGCCGTGGAGTACGACACGCGTACCACTTTCCGCCAATTGCGCAGCCGCTCCACGCTCACCGAAGCGCGCCGGTATAGGGATCAGAACTATGGTTGCCGCCACTCTGGCGCTTCGCCCATATCGGCGCCCACTTGGGCGGCGATTCCACGAGACTACGATGCCCGGGTTCGGCTGCTGCGGCGGCGAATGCGCCTCACGCAGAGCGCTTTCGCTCGACAGCTTGGCGCCGCGAATAAAGCCGTCATCTATCAATGGGAATCAAGGAAGCGGTGCCCCTCGCCCGTGTTCTGGCAGCGGATTGAAGCCCTCGCGGCACTCCGGTGATCCTCGGCATGGTGGTCTGATGATCGCAATCTCTCTTATGACCTCACACGGGCTCGTGTCAACTGAAGGTCAATAATCCACGTTCTCGGACTAGAGGAGCACACCGTCTACTCGTAGGCGAAACGCCGCAGCACAGGGACTCGCAAGACGCGTTCGCGTTCATCGTGGAGCTCTACTAAAAATTAGTCCCCGAGAAGCTATGGGTTCAGCGCAATCCATCGTTCGATCTCCGGCGCTCTCTCGAACATGTCCTCGTGGTCGGCGTCCCGAACAACGTCGAGGTCGGCCCGAATCGCCTTGACCACTTCAGACGCAGATCGCTTGTTGTTGACGAAGTTGTCGTCGGCGTTAATGCGGGACACAGCGCGATTGAACTCATACAACCAGAATCCGTACTGTGTCGCGTCGCCGCGAATGCGAATCGCCATGCTCAGTGCTTCCACCGCTTTCTTCCAGTCCGGCGCTCGCTGGTCCTTCAATGCGTAACCCAATTGCCCCCAGTTCTCGTGGTAGCGTTTCTCGATGTCGGAGGCAATGAGCGCTTCGAAGACTGGGATCGTCCTTTCCATCACGACTTTCGTGGACTGGTTGCTCCAATTCGCCGCACGCTGGCCCCCTGCCTGATAGAACAGCTGCGCTCGGACAGACTCGGACGCGTCTGCGATGACTTTGTTCAGTCGTTCCGCCGGAACCTCCGGCGAACCAACTTGCCGGTGAAGCTGCTGTGCGACAGCCGCAATCGCCGCGACATCGCGCTGCGCCTGTAGCTGCTGGGCATCGAGCTTTCGTTCGACACGCGTGAGGGCATCGGCCTCGGCACCCGCTAACGCGCCACCGAGGTAGAGGCGGGTCCACAAGTACGCCACTAGAAAACCCGCAACCGAGAAGTACAAGAGGACGCAAATCGCAAATCGTTCGCCGACCGCACTACCACCGAGCGCCGGGCCGAAGTACACGCCAAACGCAACCGCCTGCGCTGGTGCCTTAATCAACTGCGTCAGGCCAACGCCGACCAGGATTTTCGTGAGCCAGTCAGAAACTTCCTCCAGGTTCGTATTCGGGCGGTAGTTCGGGCCGTGGTTGGGCGACGCAGTCTCCGTGCCCGCAATGTTCGGTTCCTGGGGCTTCGTAGCCACTGATTCGGGCGTACGCGCGGCTCGCGGCACGCCAAAGAGGAAACCGAGCAGTCCACCTACAAGCAGGCAACCGCCTGCGAGCAGGCTGGCAACTCCAAGGTTTGCATTTGGAAACCGGAGTCCAAAACCGAGCACGGCGACCAATCCGAGACCGATGCACAGAGACAAGCTACGCAGCCAGAGGCGCTGCAGTTGTAGCGACTCCTTACGGTGATCGACCGTTTTACCATCGGCCTTTGCGGGATCGGCCGGTTCGTCAACCCCTGCTGTCGTCGCTTGTGGGCCAACCGCAAATGCCTTCATCGGGCTTCTCCTCGGTTCAGACAAACGAACGTTCGCGAGGGTGATCGTGGCGCCGGCGAGCGGAGTGATGAGATATAGAACCCGGACGGAAAAGAGAGCAACGCTCTGATAGCCAAGCTCCTGAAAGAGCGCGATAGTAGGCCGACTGAGGCGCCAAATTCAATGAAGAAGAACTTGCCCAGGGTATTCGGCCTTGTCTGAGGAAAGGACCGGCCGAGCTTGCCTATAAGAGACTTGCTGATGAATCAGCAAGCGCCGAAACTGGCTTGCGGAGCTCAAGCAAATCAAACCCTGTGCTAGCCATCCTTAACGATGATGGCCTTAAAACGACCTACGGGACGAATGGCGAACGCGGGTTCACGGCTAAGAGCGTCACATGAGGGACGTTCTCAGACTTAGGAACTTCTACACACTGCGGCGTTAAGCAGGACCGATCGGTTGAAGCGAGAAGCGCAGCCTTCGGCTAACGATACTGCCGTTCAGCGGCGGGCGCGAGAAGGAGCGTGTCCGTCTGCAACGGCGGGTTAGCCAGCGACCGGCGGCACTCGGAGCGTTTCCTCGATGAACTTCGATTTCGCCGCCCGATAGCGGGACTAACCAGGTGGGCATCGACTGATCATAGAATGCCCAGTCGGTGATGACGGACAGCGCCCTGATCTCCGAACCACCTCGCCCGATGCGATGACCGGATCCTTCTGCACCTCTGTTCTGAGAACGACAGACCCCGATCGTGCTGTTGCGTTCTACGGTCCGCTCGTCGGCTGGACTGCCCATGCGGCCGCTTCTAACCACACCTTTCTGAAACACGACGGCAAGACGGTCGCCAGCATCCATCGCATCGATACCGGCAGGGATGAGTGGGTGCCGCACGTCCTGGTCGAGCACATCGAGATGGCGGTCGCCGACGCAACGGAACTTGGCGCCACGCTAGTCGACCAGCAAGACGTCGAGGGCGTGGCCCGTATCGCGACGATGCGCGACCTCGAAGGCGCCGCGTTCGGCCTGTGGCAGGCGGCGCCGCATGCCGGCGCCGAGCTGACCGACGTGCTCGGCAGCATCTGGTGGGTTGAGCTCATGGCGCTCGACCCCGCGGTGGGGCGCGACTTCTACGGCCGGCTCTTCGGCTGGACGGTGCGTGAGACGTCGTTCGAACCGATTGGGCTCTATCGCGTGTTCGAACGGCCGCCGACGCAGGAAGGCGGCCTCAATCAGATCGACCCGGAGTGGAATATAGGGCCGGTATGGCTCACCTTCATCTCGGTCGAGGATTGCGACGGCACGATGGCGCACGCGTGTGGGTTTGGCGGTGAGGCCGGCTTCGTCCACACAGTGCCGAAGCACGGACGCATCGGCACGATCGTCGATCCCGGCGGCGCCGGTTTGTGGCTCCGCGGACCGGTCCCTGCCGCGCAGACCTAGTACTTGGAGATCGAAGGGCCTGGCCTGGACGTTTTATCGCAACGGCAGCGATCAACGAGATCGGGAAACACTACCGCGTTTATCGAGTCCAACGTTGCAAATGAGCCGGGGGCAAACAGTCGCAAGCGCCGACAGCTCCAGTTGCTGTTAGGCAGCAATTACGGATTCGGCTCGGCACGAGTCGATCCCGGCGGGCGGGCGCTCCTCGGATCGTCTGCGAGTTCGATCTTGCCGCCCCGGAGATGACGGACGAATACATATTCACAACGGCGGGATGCGCCCGCGCAAACGTCGATTTCCAAGCAGACGAGCCAGCCAGCCGGATTGGGGCTCCACGAACTGAAAAGGAACTCTGAAACGGCCCTAGTTCCGCGTTCGTTTGTGCCCTCCGCTCGCAGCCTGACGACATCAGAACCGCAAACAAAGCACTGCTCTGGGATCTCAGATTCGAGGACTTCGGGAGCACGAAGGTAGATTGGGTTGAAGGGTTTCGACTCAGTTAGCGGCTCGTTTAGCCGTTCGGACCAGCGATGGATGTCGCGCAAGAATAGGCGGAATCCGATCACTGGCAGTGCGGAAGTGTTCGTCACACGCACGACGAGGGCGCCCGGAATCGCAGGTTCGAACGTAACGGCGTCAATTGCCGGATCTAGCAACGCTACGGACTGTGCAGCCACGTGTTCTGGCGTATGCACGGTCGGCTCGTCTGAATTGCTCGCCATTTGGCTTTCAAGCACTTCTAGCAGCGGCGATCGCGGAGGCGAATGTTCAGGTTCGGCAACTTCGACCCTTGCGGATTCTGTTTCGTTCGCTCTTGTTCGCTCAATTCTGTGCCGGAAAAGCTCCGGGAGGGTCTGGAAGCCGGTCAGCCAACCGACTAACGCGACAAGACCCGTAACGATCGTGATCACCGCAACCGTTGTTTCCATGCTTCACGCGTTGCTGCCTAACTAATAGTGGGCCGACCAGCGTATTTCGGCCGACCCTGCGAAGCCCGCAGCATAACGCGAAATCAGCCAAGGATCAGAATCTTCCGAGAGTGTTGAACCGATTGGGGTTCCGGACGGGCCCGGACGGCGGTCGTCACGGAGTTAGGCTGGTCTGCATAACGTCAAGCCGGGGTCTGCGGCCACGCGCGTCCCGCCTAACGGCGACGATCACTCCTCATAAGTCGCCTAGCGGTTAGGAAAAGAGACCGCAGCGTCCGACAATCCACGCCGTACCGCGCCGGCCGATCACATCCTGAGAACACTGGGCAGTCACCGAGGGATGCGCTATTGTCCTAGCGAGGATCGCGCGCATGGTGTGGACCCACGACCAAGGTCTAATGGACGCCTTTCGCACGGGGGCGCAGTCTAAGGGTTACCGACCCCGCTTAAAGAAGGTCGGGCAATGAAGGACGAGCTTCGTCAAGCGATTGACACGATCCCTGGGTTCGTGTGGAGCGCGCTCCCCGATGGAAGTGTTGACTTCCTCAATCAGCGTTGGTGCGACTACACGGGCGTCAGCTTGCAAGACGCGTCCGGCCAGGGCTGGCAGTCCGCGATCCATCCCGAGGACCTGCCTCAACTGGCGGATTACTGGAGTTCCTTACTCAACAGTCGTGAACCGGGAGAAGTCGAAGCTCGGTTGCGACGATCCGACGGGATCTTTCGGTGGTTCTTGATCCGAGCCGTGCCGTTGTACGACGAGAGCGGCCGCGTTGTGAAGTGGTATGGCCAGAACACCGACATCGAGGATCGAAAACGAGCAGAGACCTTGCTCGCGGGCGAAAAGCGGTTGCTCGAAATGGTCGCCCTGGGTTCCGAGTTGCCGACAGTCCTGAACGCATTGTGCACCCTCGTCAATGATGCCTCCAGTGGTTGCCATTGCAGCATCTTGCTGGTCGAGCCTAATGGCTCGTCGGTCCGGCACGCCGCGGCGCCAAGTCTCCCATCCCACTTCAGCCAGGCCATCGACGGCCGCTCCACCTCAGTCCCGTATTGGGGACCGTGCGCGATGGCCATCGATCAGAAGACGCCAGTGATTGTCTCGGATATCGGGCAGGACACCCGATGGGACAATTTCGAGTGGTGCACACTCGCCCTCGCCGTCGGCCTGCGATCATGTTGGACCACGCCGATCTTGTCGCAGGCAGGGACTCCGCTTGGCACGTTCGCCATCTATCAGCGCGAAGTCGGCAGCCCGAACCCGCTACAGACAGACCTCATCGGGCGATTCACGCACGTTGCCAGCATTGCGGTCGAACGCGCACAAGCTGAGGAGGCGCTACGACGAAGCCAGGCGCAGTTGGAGAGAGCACAGCGCTTGAGCACTACTGGGAGTTTTAGCTACCGAGCCGCCACAGACGAATTGACTCTCTCGGAAGAGACCTGCCGGATCTGCGGATTCGATCCGAGCAAGCCGGTGCCGCCTGGAGCCATGCGTAACCGTATCCACCCGGAAGACCTGCCGCTGTTTCTCAGCATGCTCGGCGGAGGGGGTCGGCAGTTTGAGTTTGAGTGCCGCGTGCAGTTGGAGGACAGCGCCATCAAATACCTGCACGTCATCGCGGACGCTGTTCGTGACGACGCTGGCGGTCTCGTCGAGTGGGTCGGCGCCATTCGAGACGTCACAGAGCGCCGCCATGTGGAAGAAGAGCGACGGCGACACGAGGCGATACTCTTGGAGGCTGAGCGTCTCAGCCTAACGGGCAGTTCGTGCTGGCGCCCGCCGAGCGATGAGCTGATCTGGTCGAAGGAGATGTTTCGGATTTTCGACTTCGACCCAAACATCACACCTACCGTTCACATGGTGCGCGCACGCATCCACCCAGAGGATTTGCCGCACTTCAATCAGACGGTCGAATGCGCGGTGCGCGATGGCCAGGATTTTGCGGTAGAGCCCCGGCTGCTGATGACAGATGGCTCGATCAAGTACCTGCAAGTATTGACCCACGCGTTCCGCGATGACCAAGGCAACGTGATCGAGTTTATGGGAGCCGTCAAGGACGTCACGGAGCAAAAGCAAGTGGAAGTCGAGTTGCGCCAAAGCGAAGCGTTTCTCGCTGAGGCGCAGCGTCTCAGTTCGACGGGCAGCTTTGCTTGGCGAGTGTCGAAAGGCGAGATTATCTGGTCGGAGCAGACTTATCGAATCTACGAGATCGATCCGACCCTTCCGGTCACCTTTGATCTGGTCGGTACGCGGATCCATCCCGAAGAGGCGTCCTGGTTCCAGGAACTGCTTGGGCGCGCCAGCAGCGAGGGCCGCGACCTCGAGTTCGAGCATCGGCTCCAGATGCCCGATCAATCCATCAGATACCTTCACGTCGTAGCCCATGCGACCCGCGACTTCGACGGTCAGCTGGAGTACATCGGCGCCGTGCAGGATGTCACGGAACGCCGGCGATCGGAAGACGCGGTGAGCAAGCTCCGATCGGAGCTTGCGCACATGGGCAGGGTCAGCACGCTGGGAGCGCTGACGGCCTCGATTGCCCACGAAGTCAATCAACCACTCGCAGGCATCATCACGAACGCGAGCACGTCGTTGCTGATGTTGGCCGATGATCCTCCGGACATCGACGGCGCCTTGGACAGCGCCCAGCGGACGATCCGCGATGCCAACCGAGCGTCCGAGGTGATTACGCGCCTGCGCGCGCTGTTCAAGAAGACGACGACTGCGAGTGAGTCGCTGGACTTGAATGAGGCGACGAGAGAAGTGCTCGCGCTGTCAATGAGCGAGCTCCAGAGGGGCCAGGTCATCGTGCGGACGGAGTTGGCAAACGACCTCCTGCCTGTGACGGGCGACCGTGTGCAACTTCAACAGGTGGTACTCAACCTGGTCTTGAACGCAGCGGAAGCCATGAGCGCCATTGAGGACCGTCCCAGGCTGCTTGTTGTCCGAACCGAGCGGGACGAGGGTGATCACGTGCGTCTCACCGTGTGCGACACTGGACCTGGGTTCGATCCCCAGAGTGCGAACCGGCTTTTCGAGACGTTCTACACGACAAAGCGCGACGGCATGGGGATCGGCTTATCGATCAGCCGTTCGATTATCGAGCGCCATCAGGGACGGCTATGGGCTGCACCCAGTGACGGGCCTGGTGCGACCTTTACGTTTTCGATCCCTCGACTGCCGGTACTCGGCCGTGCCCGCAAGATTGACGATCCTCCGATCTCTGCGGTACCCAACGTCGAAGGCATGAGAGGAACTGTGTGATGGGCGCTCAGTCGCTGGTGTCCGTCGTCGACGATGACGAGTCCGTGCGTGAGTCACTGCCGCACCTACTCAGGAGGTTCGGCTTTTCGGCGCGAGCCTTTTCGTCGGCAGAAGAGTTTCTCGCGTCGGAGTTCGTCGGTCAGACGAGTTGCCTGATTCTGGACATTGCGATGCCGGGCATGAGCGGGCCCGCGCTGCAAATGGAATTGTCGCGGCGTCAGCAAGCGATTCCGATCGTCTTCATCACGGCTCACGAAGATGAAACCGTTCGCCCGCGCGTGCTTGAGGCGGGTGCCGTGGAATGCCTGTTCAAGCCGTTCAGCGCGACAGCATTGCGAGCCGCGGTCGATGCGGCCCTTCGAGTAGGATGATTCAAGTGCACCCCGAGTCGACGACATGCAGTCATTGAGCGCATCCAACGGGAAATCGAAGGGCGCGCCGACGCCACCGACCACGCCTGTCGTGTTCGTTGTCGATGACGACGTGTCAGTCCGTGAATCGCTGGAATCACTCATTCGCTGGGGCGGTTGGAAGCCCGAGACATTCAGCTCGGCACTGGACTTCCTTTCACGTCCCCGAGGCGAAACGCCGAGCTGTCTGGTGCTGGATGTCGAACTCCCCGACCTCAATGGTCTCGACGTCCAGGAACGGATCGCAGCGGATCGGACGGAAATGCCGATCATTTTCATCACCGGCCACGGCGATATCCCGACGAGTGTCCGCGCAATGAAGGCTGGAGCCGCCGAATTCTTGACGAAGCCATTCGAGCGTGACGTGCTATTGAATGCGATCCGGCGTGCAATCGAGCGCAGCCGCGTGGCGCTCGTGCAGGCCGCAGAACTCAAGATGCTGCAAGAACGGTTCGCCTCCCTAACCCCTCGGGAGCGAGAAGTCTTGGTGTGGGTCGTCTCGGGTCTCCTGAACAAGCAAGTCGGCGCGGAACTCGGGATGACTGAAGCCACCGTCAAAGCGCATCGCGGCCAAGTGATTCGAAAGATGAAGGCGGACTCCCTTGCAGACTTGGTGAGGATCGCCGCAAGGCTTGACCTCCCGCTGCCCTCAAGATCATCAGGCTTGCCCGCCCGTCCGCAGCCGTAGTCGCGGGTCCCTCAGACCCCCTACGAAGGTCGTGCCTGACCTTCGTCTAATAGATTCGTCAGTGCAGGCGTGTTTTCATGCGCTTGGAGACAGCGCATGAGCACAATCGCAACCATGCTGGTTCTCGCTGATACGAAAGCGACACACCTCGTCAACGCACCTCTAGAGCTCGTGGATCTGTCGCGATGGCTGTTTTCATTGACGGACGAAACCTACCAGAGGTGCTCGAGCGCCCACATTGCCGGTGGTACGAGCGAGTCGGCAGATGGCAAGCGGATGTCGATCAACGTGGAGCGCATCAGTGGCAACTTGCTCGTTCAGCATTATGTCGAAGAGGTGGCTGAGCCGGATCACGTTAGGGTCAACTCCCTGTCGAATTCCTATACGGCCGAAGGCTCGACCACGTTGAACGTGACGTGGGAGATGACAGCGACACGACTGTCCGACCGCTCGTGCGAGTTCGCGAACCGGGTCATCGTCAAGGCGACCCCTGCGTTCCTGGAAGCCCTCGCGCTGGCCGGCGTAACGGACTTCGACGCCATGAAGGCGCGAATGGCGAAGAGCACTGAAGACCACAACCGAGAGGAAACGCCGTTCTTTGCGCGCGATATCGAGGGCAAAGCCCTGCAAGGCATCTGGTACACGCCAGGCGTGCGTTAACGGAGAGATCAAGGAGACATTCCATGTCCGACTCGACGTATGTCAGCGAACGAACCGCATTGCTGTTCGTCGATCCCTACAACGATTTTCTGTCACAGGACGGAAAGCTCTGGCCAAAGGTCGAAGCCGTCGCCAAGGCTGTCAATCTGCTTTCGAACCTGCGCTCGGTCGTCGCCGCGGCCCGTGACGCTGGGATTCAAGTCGTGATTGTGCCGCACCATCGGTGGGAGCCTGGCGACTATGCGGGATGGGATCATGCGACGCCCTATCAGATCTCGTCCGGTCAGGCCGAGGTGTTCGCAAGAGGGACATGGGGCGGAGAGTGGCATCCGGACTTCGCGCCGCAGACTGGCGACGTTATCGCGAAAGAGCATTGGGGAGGCAGCGGTTTCGCCAACACCGACCTCGACCTTCTGCTCAAACAGCACAACATCACGAACGTGATCGTCATTGGTCTGCTGGCGAACACCTGTATCGAAGGCACCAGCCGCTTTGCGACCGAGCTTGGATATCGCGTGACGCTGGTCACGGATGCCACCGCGGCCTTCAGTGAGGATTGCATGCACGCGGCACACCAGCTCAATGCCCCTACGTTCGCGCACGAGATCGTGACCACAGCGGAGCTCGTTGAGCGGCTCGGCGCCACCCAACGCGAGACCGTTGCTCAGGCGTAGATTTCGGGATGATTGGCGCGCCACACCGGGGATTTGGGCGAGCTGCGCGACATCAGCACAGTCGACGAGAGGAGAGACCCATGGTCACATCGACTCAACCAACCAGCCGCCGGGATGGACCAGACACCATCACCACGAAAGACGGCACGCGCATCTACTACAAGGACTGGGGTCAAGGACAGCCCATTGTCTTCAGCCATGGTTGGCCCCTTACTGCTGATGCGTGGGACGCGCAGATGGTGTTTTTGGCGTCACGCGGCTACCGGTGTATTGCCCACGATCGTCGCGGTCACGGCCGATCGAGCCAGCCATGGGACGGCAATGAGATGGACACGTACGCCGACGATCTGGCAACGCTCGTCGAAGCTCTTGACTTGCAGAACGACGTCCATATCGGCCACTCCGCCGGTGGGGGCGAGGTCGCTCGCTTCCTCGGTCGGCACGGCACGAAGCGGGTGGCCAAGGCGGTGTTGATCGGCGCAGTACCGCCACTGATGTTGAGAACCGCGGCCAATCCGGGCGGTCTGCCCATCGAGGCCTTCGACCAGATTCGGGCAGGCGTCGTCGCGGATCGGTCTCAGTTCTTCAAGGACCTCAGCATGCCGTTCTACGGCTTCAACCGCGCCGGCGCGAAGGCGTCAGAGGGCATACGCGACTCGTTCTGGATACAGGGGATGCAAGCCGGTCACAAGAGCGCGCTGGATTGCATTAAGGCGTTTTCGGATACGGACTTCACGGAAGACCTCAAGACGATCAACGTTCCGACGCTGATCATGTACGGCGACGACGACCAGATCGTACCGATCGGGGCGTCCGCCGTGCTGTCGTCGAAGCTGGTCAAAGGATCCACGTTGAAGGTCTACGCGGGTTTGTCGCACGGCATGTGCACCGTCAACCAGGACCAGATCAATAACGACCTGCTGGCATTCATTCGGCCGTAACTCAGTCAATGAAGGAGACATTCATGACGCAAGTTCTCGGAGAGAGGCACATGACTAAAGAGGAGAAGATTCCGGGACCAGGGGGTCTCGAGATTTTTGTCCGATCGTGGCACCCCGACGGCAATGCGCGAGGGGTCGTCGTCATCTGCCACGGCGTCAACTCACACAGCGGTTACTACACGTGGGCAGCCGAACGGCTCGTATCCAGTGACCTCGTTGTCTATGCGCTGGACCTCCATGGCCGGGGTCGATCTGACGGCGAGCGCTTCTACCTCGACAAGATCTCCGATTACGTCCATGACGTGCATGCAGTGGTAACACTGGCGAAGTCCCGCAGCACGGGCCTGCCCGTGTTCCTGCTTGGCCATAGTGCCGGCGGCGTCGTGTCGTGTGTCTACACACTCGAGCACCAGGCAGAGCTCTCGGGTCTGATTTGCGAGAGCTTCGCCTTCCAAGTGGCGGCGCCGGACTTCGCCCTTGCCGTCGTCAAGGGGCTGAGCCACCTCGCGCCACACGCCCATGTGCTCAAGCTTCCGTTCGCAGACTTTTCCCGCGATCCGAAGGTGGTACAGGCGATGAACGAAGACCCGCTCATCGCTGGAGAGGTGCAACCCACAAAGACCGTGGCCGAACTGGTCCGCGCCGATGAGCGGCTCAAGACGGAGTTTCCCTTCGTGACGCTGCCGGTGTTGATTCTCCATGGCACGGCGGACAAAGTGACGAATCCGAAAGGCAGTCAGCTCTTCTTCGACACGGCCGGCTCGACGGACAAGACGCTAAAGCTCTATGAGGGCCACGTCCACGACCTCCTTAACGACTTCGACAAGGAAAAGGTCATGGCCGACATCCAAGGGTGGCTCGACGCGCGTCTTGCGCGGGTGTGAGCCGTGGGATGAACAGGATCGCGTCAACGGTCGGCTCGCGCGCCGCATGGGGAGCAGTCCCGATCACTGACATCGCTACCCTTGACGCGATCCTGAACGCTCACGCCACAGAACTGGCAGGCGACTTCGTCGCCTACAGAAACCACACGTATCGGGTGGCGAATTTGTGTCTCGCGCTTTCTCCGCACAACCCGGACGCATTGGAGAAGATCGCCATCGCGGCGGCGTTTCACGACTTGGGTATTTGGACGAATCGCACGTTTGACTATCTGCAGCCGTCCGCCAGTCTGGCGACTGCATATCTGAGTGACTTGGGCAAGGCCTCCTGGACGCGGGAGATCACCGAGATGGTTGTCGAGCACCACAAGATTCTGCGGTATCGGCGCGAACCGCGTTCCCTGGTGGAGCCATTCCGGCGAGCGGACTGGGTGGATGTCTCAAGAGGATTGCTGACGTTTGGATTGTCGCGAACACTGCTGCGCGAGATCTTCGCCGTCTGGCCGAGCGCCGGCTTCCACAAGCGCCTCGTCCAACTGGAGTTCACGCGATTGCGAACACATCCCTGGAATCCGCTGCCGATGATGCGGCTGTGATTGTTGATTGAGCACAAACGGTCAAGGAGCGATCAAGTGGACATAGCTAGATCTGGCGCCGGCGCTGTCGCCACTCAAAATCAGTACGTCGATGTGAGCGGTCGGCGTCTCGCATACCGATCGATTGGGGCTGGTAGGCCGCTCGTGCTGTGCACCCGCTTTCGGGGAAACTTGGATCTTTGGGACCCCCTCTTTCTCGACAGTCTGGCAGCCGCTGGATTTCGCGTCATCACGTTCGACTACAGCGGTCTCGGGCTCTCGACGGGAGAGAAGCAATACGATCCGGTGTCGCTGGCGCGTGACGCTCATGACTTGATCGAGGCGCTTGGCCTGCAAGAAGTCGTGATCGGCGGTTGGTCACTGGGTGGTCTGGCGGCGCAAGCGTTCCTTGCGATCTACCCTCAGCAAGTGACCCATGCGGTCCTGATCGGTACGGGACCGCCTGGCCTGAACCTCAAGAACGCGGAGCAACTCTTCTACGACACCGCATCGAAGCCTGTAAACACGTTCGAAGACGAGGTGGTGCTGTTCTTTGAACCGAGGTCCACGGCGAGCCGAGAAGCGGCGAAAAGATCGCACGACCGCATCGCACAGCGCACAAATGATCGGAGTGTGCCAGTCCCAATCGACTTTGCCGTGTCAGTCCTCGGGTCCGGTCCACGCAACCCCATCTTCCCGGCAGATGCGGTACTGGCCGCTCTGAAGAGCACGACAATTCCGATCCTGCATGTGGGTGGGGATCATGACATCTCGTTCCCAATCGAGAACTGGTACGCGCTCAACGGCCAGCTGCCGACCGTGCAGTTGCTCACCTTTCCGCAGGCAGGACACGGCCCACAGCACGAGCATCCGGTCGCAGTCGCCGAGCATATTGCGGTGTTCGTGCGGACCACTGCGAGGCTTGTCGACGGAACCATTTAACGCGGAAAACTGAGACCATCGGTCACGAAGTGGTCGCCTAGCGTTTAGGAATGAAGACCGGCGGCGTCCGATAATCGGCGTTATCGGACATTCGCTGAGCGTACGTTTGCGGTGACCTCCGGCCTCTTGAACCAATGATCAGGTGATCCTGTGTCGTGCAAGGCGAACTGGCTCGTTTTTGTGTCCGTGGGTCCGGCTTGACACAAAAAGACGGGGATTCTAGGAATCTCGTGGTGTCCGCTTCTTAAGTGTGCTCAATTGACTCCAGGGCGGCCCGACCCACCGCCGTCCCTTGGCGATGCGTTGGCGGGAGTCGGTACGCCGACTCGTCTTCTTGTACGGAGCTAGCAAAATTCGCATGACCGGAGTTCCCGGAAGCGCGTCGCTGGACTCTACTCGAAGTCCATCTCGAACAAAGTCTGTTGCCATCTCAAGCGTGGCGAAGCCGGAATAGCCGGCAAGAACAATAGTCGTTACATCTTGCGTGGTGCCAAGGGGTTTATTACAAGCGACCAATACTCCGGCATCGAGTCCGGGAGTGTCCGGAATTTCGTGTGTGAAGCGGATTGACGGCGTGCGTTCCGGTCTTTCTTCCTTTTAATACTAATACGATGATGCGTGTGGGCGCTGTGGGAAACCGCGTTCTGTGCGGTTTTCCAAGGAGCGGTGGGCGCGTTCTGTGCGTCCACGGCTCCGGCAGCGTCCATGCGCGCGTGCAGTTTATCCCGTCGACGGAGAAAAGCGCCCCTCGTAGAGAATCGCGAATTGATTCATCGCGGGCCGCCAGTAGTACGCGGTGCGATCCCACTTCGCGGTGATGTTGCGCAGCGCCAGCCAGATCAATTTCGTCGCGGCGTCGTCATTCGGGAAATGGCCACGTGTCTTGATGATCTTCCGCAGTTGCGCGTGGACGCTCTCGAGCGAATTCGTCGTGTAGATCAAGCGCCGGACTTCAGGGGAAACGCAAAGAACGGAATGATGTGCGTCCACGCGCGGCGCCACGACGCGACGACCGTCGGAAACTTTCGGCCCCACGGACTGCGTTCGAACTCGTCCAGCGCGGCACTCGCGGCCTCGGCGGTCGGCGCCGTGTAGACGGGCCGCAGCGCCGTCGCCATCGGTTTGCGCTCTTTCCAATTCGCGAAGTCCAGACTGTTGCGAATCAGATGCACGATGCAGGTTTGCAGCGTGGTTGCGGGAAAGACCGCGGCCAGCGCATCGCTCATGCCCTTGAGGCCATCCGTCACCGCGATGAGGATGTCCTGGCAGCCCCGCGTTTTGAGGTCACTGAAGACCTTCATCCAGAATTTCGCGCCTTCGGTCTGCTCAATCCAGATCCCGAGGATGTCGCGGGTGCCGTCGGGCCGCACGGCCAAGGCCAGGTAGACCGCCTTGCTGCGCACCGTCGCCTCGTCCCGAATCTTGACCCGCAACGCATCGAAGAAGACGACCGGATACATCGGCTCCAGCGGGCGACTCTGCCACGCGGTCACTTCCGCCACGACGGCATCGGTGACCGTGCTAATGAGATCGGGCGACACCTCCACCGCGTACATCTCGGCGAGGAAGCCTTGAATCTCGCGCACGGTCATCCCGCGTGCATAGAGCGCCAGGACTTTGTCGTCGAACCCCGTGAAGCGCCGCTCGTGTTTCCCAATCAGGCGCGGCTCGAACGTGCTCTCGCGATCGCGCGGCACCTCGATCGATAACGGGCCGTCGTCGGTCAGGACCGTCTTGCCGCCCGTGCCGTTGCGATGATTGGTGGTGTCCTCCGGCTTCAGTCCGCCGGCCGGATAGCCCAGATGGTGCGTGAGCTCGCCACCCAGGGCGCGTTCAATAATGGCTTTCTTGAAGCGCCGGACTGCCGCCTCCAGCTCCTCGTGGGAGAGCGGGCCCTGGCGCACGAACTGATCGAGAATCTCCGACGGGACCGGCGCCAAAGGCGCCTCAGGCATCAGGCTCTTCCGTGTGCGGCGCATAGACACTCCTCATGTTATGCCCCACACACGAAATTCCTGACACCCTCTCGAGTCCTCGTCCTACCCACCTCACATAGTCCTTAGGGTCCAACCAGTCGACGCCCACGTGATGTCGGGTACGTTCGGCCCCGCTTCTTCCGCCCGTAGATGTCACATACACACCAGCCTTAGTGGTTCGTCGCTGTGCGCCAAAAGCACTTTTGTGCTTCGGTCCAGTCTGCCAGGCGAAATGAATCGGTGATCTCGCGCAGTTTGCGTCTGAGTCATCTCCAGGCTTGATCTTCCAGAGGGCCGCCAACGCGTTTTCGGTCGCAATATTGTGTTTGGGTGAGCCTATAAGGATGCAGTTTGTCCGCCGCATGAGCTCGACTAGTTGAACCCGATCGTACTGTCGATCCACCACAGTCTTGACCCGTCAACCCTCGGCGCTTAGTTCCCTAACTAATTCAGCCTCTACTTGAGCATCAGTGGCGATTGGATTGCCGGACTCATCCTGCCCTCGCACGAGGACAACCTCTGCAGTCGACAAGGTTCGCCATAGTGGACTCGGCTCAATCGACAGAATGTCCTCACCATGTCGTCTGGCCCAGCACATTAAGGCCTGCAACTCCTGTCTTTTGATCGTGGTCCACCGATTTTCGCGAAGACGACCAACGTGAGAAACATTAATGCCAACCTCACCAGCGACGGCACGATCATCCAACGCCAGGGTGTCCATTAGCCGTTTTAGGTGGACCTCGAGTTGATATCGCATGCTATGACTTCAGTTTGCGAAACATCCTTTCCGAAAACGCATGTCCAAAGTGTGGATATGGTAACCAAACGTCCGCGTCGCCATTCTGATAATTTCATTCGGCACTCTCAGTGTTCCAAAAACGATCAAGTCGTCCGCGTTTGTCCTACGCTTGCCTCGGAGGGAAGACATGCATATCAGCTTGACCGAGACCGAGCTCGCTCATTTGATGAAAGCAGTACGGGGTAGAGGCGGATGGCAGGCGTTGCTCCGCAAGCTGCAAGCTCAAGTGTCTGGAGTCACCCTGACGCTTACCGCGAACGATGCCACTCGGATTGCTCGCTATCGTGACAAGTACGGAGACGGCGGCTGGCAGAAGCGACTTGAGTTCCTTAAGCGCGTCGATTTGAAGAGCGCGGCCTGATCGGCACAAGGTCTAGGACCGAACCTAGCATTCGGAGGGGAGGGCTATGCGGAAAGTCATCTACGTTTTATCACATGGCGCACAATGGAAAGTGAAATGCGACCATTGTGGCGAGCAAGTGACCGCCACACAAGCGGAGGCGATAAGAATAGCTAAGAGACATGTGTCTGAATCTGGATCCGGAACTCTGTCTCAAATCCTTGTACAAGGAAACGAGGGACGGTGGCGGACCGAGTGGACCTACGGACAAGATCCTTTTCCCCCGCGCGGTTGAGTGTCACAGTGAGCTAGTAGCAGAGTGTTCAGGTAACCATCTGGTTGTGTGATGCCTTGAGCGATCCGCTCGTTGCTCGAGCTGTGGCCTTCAGCCAACGCAGTCCTCGTTGCACGATGACCATCGGCCATGCAGACCAGTGGTCGCCGCTCTTTAGCCATCTTAGTCGGCGATCGCGATCACTCATGAGAGGATTCGTAAACACCTGGCGACTACTCGTGCCCTATCCGTCCCATTCGTCCCGAAGCGCAGCGGTGTCGACTATTGGCCCTGAGTTCTGGTGGCGTCCAAGCCGCCACATTTGCCAGAAAGCCGTTTTCTGTGTACTGTATCGATAGAGCACACAGTTGTCTGCGCTACGCCTCAACCCGTTATCCGGTACGCCGCTATATCTTCAGCTCGTCGAACACCTGAAGCACTCGATTGAGACAGGTGCCATCAGGGCCGGCGAGCAGCTGCCCAGCGTTCGCAAGATGGCTGAAGACCTGTTGATCAACCCCAACACCGTCGTTCGCGCATACCGTGACCTCGAAAGTGAAGAGATTGTGGAGCTACGGCATGGCTCCGGCGTGTTCGTCCGTGAGTCGGTCTCTGCCCGCATCGACCTCATGAAGAAGGCTGAACCCATTATCCGATCCGCCGTCGACCGTCTCGAGTCGCTCGATCTCGGGGAGGACGACATTCGCCGGTTGATGGAGAACGAGTTCGCCTTGCGTCGAACTGCCAAGCAAACGAGGAAGCGTCGTGCGTGAGCTTCTCGTTCCCAATTCCGCTTCGGACGAACCGATCGTCGCCGTGACGAACTTGTCGCGAAGCTTCGGACTGAAGAAGGCATTGAACGATGTGACCCTCGCGGTATCACGAGGATGCGTGTTCGGCCTCGTCGGGGAAAACGGAGCGGGCAAGTCCACGCTGATCAAACATCTGCTGGGACTGTGGCGAGCAGAAACCGGCAGCGTGAAAACGTTCGGCCTGGACCCAGTGTCGGAACCAACTGCGGTGCTGGGACGGATCGGCTACCTGTCAGAGCAGCCGGATTTGCCAGATTGGATGAGCGTCGCCGAGCTGCTGCGCTATGCGCGGGCATTCTATCCGCGATGGGATACGACATATGCCGATCAGTTGCTGAGGCAGTTCAGTCTCGATGTCGGCGCCCGCATCAAGACGCTGTCCAAGGGACAGCGCGCAAGATTAGGCCTGATCGGGGCTGAGGCTCATCGTCCAGATCTACTGATCCTTGACGAACCGAGCTCCGGGCTTGATCCCATCGTGCGCCGCGACATTCTCGAAGCGATCATACGGACAGTCACTGACGAGGGCCGCACCGTGATCTTCTCGTCACACCTGCTGGACGAGGTCGAGCGAGTTTCTGACCACGTCGCGATGCTGCACAAGGGAACACTCAAACTGTGCGCGCCGCTTGAGGAGATCAAAGCGAGTTACCGGCGAGTCTCGCTCCGGTTCGAGGTGCCGCGGACAGAGCCGCCCGAGGTTGCCGGTGCGATCCACGTGGATGGCGCCGGGCGGGTCATTTCGGACGCGCGACGCACCTACGCTCCGGCCGTTGCGCAACAGCTCGGTGCCGTCATCGTCGAGGACGCTGAAGCGTCGCTCGACGAGATCTTCGTGGCCCACGCGGGCTATTAGCCATGCGATCGCCAACTGCCGCGCTGCTCTGGGAGATCTGGCGACGCAACCGCATGGCGGTCGCGGTGATCGTCGCAGCGACGGTTACTGGCAGGTTCCTTTACTACGCTGAACAGCCCACCGACGACCCCTCATCGCTCATCACACTCCTTTCGATGGTGTCGTTTCTATTCCTGTTTGGAATCTTCAGTTACACGGAGCCTAGCGGCACGCGAGGAATCGGGAGTTTTCCGCGCCGCCTGTTCACGCTGCCAGTCTCGTCGCTGCAGCTCGTGGCGGTCCCAGTGCTCACGGGAATCGCGTCGGTGGAGCTGTTGTACCTGCTGTGGCTAGTCCCGCTCTCGAGAGGCGGAGTGTTGAGCGCGCCGTTCGTTGCCGTGCTTCTGGGCACGTTCATGGTCTTTTTCCAGGCCGTGTTCTGGATGATGGAGCGCCTCGGTCCGCTGCGACTCATGATCGCCGGCGCTGTTGCTGTCGTTGTGTATGGCGTCGGTTTACTGCCATCCTGGCCACCGAGTCCGCCGCCGCCGTGGCGCTCGGAAGCCGCCGTCGGTACTGTCGGCGCCGCTCTTGCGGTCGTCGTCTTTCTCCTCGCATGGAGGCACATCATCCGCCTGCGGTGCGGCGGCAGCGTGCGCAGCGCGTATCGACTCGAGCCGCTCATCGCGTCAGCCGCCGTTGTGTTGCCGCGACGTCGAACGCCGTTTGCGTCGCCGACGGCCGCTCACTTTTGGTTTGAATGGCGGTGTTCTGGTCTCGTGCTGCCAGCGCTGGTGGGCGGCGTGCTCGCAACCGTCATTGTGCCGTTCTCGTGGTTGGCGCGGGATGACGCGAGCGGCAGTCTTCGGCTGCTGCTTGGCACACTTGCGACGCCAATCATCTTCGCGATTCCGGTCGGCATGGCTTTCGCCAGGCCCACGTTCTGGTCGGAGGACCTGTCGGTGCCAGCATTCGTCGCGATCCGTCCCCTGACCGACGAACAGATCGTCGCCATCAAGATGAAGGTGGCGGCCGTCAGTGTGGCGATCTCGTGGCTACTAGTGGTCTGTTTCGTTGGTGTTTGGCTCTCCCTGTGGGCGAATGTCGATGCGGTGAGCCAACTCGCGATCCAGTGGTGGGCATTTCACGAACACTCGCTTTTGTCCGTCTATGGGACGGTGACCCTGATCCTGATTACTGGCGTGGTCCTAACCTGGAGATTCCTGGTGAGTCGCCTTTGGAGCGGATTGTCCGGAAGTCGCCCGCTGTTCATGGCTTCGGTGATGTCGGCTGTTCTTGTCGTCATCGCCGGCATGGTGTTCGCCGCTGACCGGTTACCGGGCTGGGTGCTCGCCGATCCCGCGCGCATGGTGGGCGTCGTGTGGCTCATGTCCATCGCTGTTGTCGCGAAGTGCTGGCTGGCCGCCTACTCGTGGCGCCGAGTGTCAGCCCGCCACCTGCGGCAGTACTTGCTGGTGTGGGGCGCCGCGACTACGTGCTTGCTCACGCTGACGATGCTGCTGTGGGGCGTTGTGCGGATTTATGTGGCGCTCGACATTTACCGCTTCCAAGGCTTCATGATTCTCCTTGCGCTACTTGCCGTGCCGCTCGGACGCGTTGGATTGGCACCGTCGTGCCTGGCCCGAAATCGCCACCGCTGATGTGCATTTGAGGGATGACGTGAACCGTCAGTTCACCATAGCGTTGGTGATGCTAAGCGCGATCGCCTTGTTTCTGCCGAACCGAAGCCAGACGTTCACACGCGTCGCTGTTGAGGGCCGCGCGTTGCGCATGCTGGTAGGCGGGACGGGAGAGTCGACGGTTGTCTTTGAGAACGGGCTGGGCCCTCCGTTGGAGATGTGGGGGAAAGTTCAGCCTCATGTCAGTCAGTTTGCAAGAACAGTGACGTACGATCGTGCTGGCGTCGGGCTGTCGCAAGACGGGCCGTCACCTCGCGACGGTCAGCAGATCGCTAAGGAATTGCGTGACGCGCTTCATGCGGCGGACCTGCCGCCGCCGTATGTGCTGGTGGGGGCCTCAATTGGCGGTCTCTACATCCGAGTTTTTGCGGGAACGTACCCAGAGGCTGTGAGTGGAATGGTGCTCGTCGATCCGACTCACGATGCGGACGGGTTTGAGCGGTCGCTTCACCCGGAACTCGCTGTTGTGAGGAAGTCGGCGGAACAGGCGCGAAGGAGCCGGATTCCGCTTGGCGTTCCGCTGGTCCTCATCGACGCGGTCAGCCAGCGCGAGGTCCCGTTTGCGTCCAGCGCCATGCGAGAGTTGCGCGCCAAGAATCGCCCAGAAATCGACGTCGAGTCGCGCGCTTACAAGGCGTGGCTCGACACGATCCCTGGTGCCCGACTGATCGTCACCTACGACAGCGGCCACAACGTTCCAATCGAGCAACCGCAGCTCGTGGTCGAAACCATACGTGAGGTTGTCCGAGCGGCTGGGAATCGGCAGCGACAGTAGTTAGTTCGCTAGAATCGTGAAATCACCCTATGCTGGAAGTCCTTGAATAGCGCTCGCCATTTGCGTGGGCCAGCAGCTGAAGCCGCGCGTAGTCACCATAAACGCCCGCATGTTGAGTACACGGGGCGATAGTGATCCAAGCGATCATCGGGCCGGTTATAGACAATGATCGGCTTCACAATCCTCGATTGGATTCCTACGCGTGAGTTTCGGCCTAGGAAGCCGGGGTAACAGCTTCGAGACCTGCCGGGCGCACCATATAAGTTGCTGGTTTGGTCCGAGCTCGCCGTCAATCAAGACGCCCCAGCACCAGTTCCCCTTCGAACCCTCAAATTCCAAGGATTGCGGCCCGACGCCCGGTTCCCTCCGTGGTTACGGGCGTATTATTGAGGAAGAGCGAGGAGAACGATATGAAACGTGTGATCGCCACGGCCTTCAGTCTGCTCATCGTCGTCGGCGCGACGAGCCAAGTGTTCGCCAAGGGCACCACAACCAAGGTCATCATCACGAGATCCGACCAGAGCCCAATTGAGATCAGCGATTTAGAGGTTCTTAAGAACTTCAATGTGTGGTCCGGCCCGGGAACCTTCTCAAGTGGCGGCGAAGGAAACGAAGTCGAAGGAAAAGAAGGATTCATCATCGATTGGGTTTCTGGCGTCGTAACCGAGCTCCCGAATGGGCTTCGCCAATTCCAGTTGTCGTTCTATGTCAGATACGCTAATCGGCCCTTCAGTGAACAGAAAGATCAACTCGCTTACATCGTTTCGTATGCAGTCGATTCGGCGACGGGACAAGGTTACGTCTACCTGCCGGGAAAAGCTGACGAACCGTACGGCCTCAACGTGAAGGCAATCTACCGCGCGCGCGAGGGAAACTGGTTTCGCGCAACGACTCAGTGGCAGAGCGTGTTCAGGAATGTCGTTCACCACTAGCCGCCGAAATGGAACACTTCTGGATGCTGCGCAAGCCACTTGAACGGACCGGGCGACCGCTCCGAAAGAATAGATGCACACTAGGCCGCAATTCCGAGAATTTCAGAGTTGCCATCTTGTGGTTTCCCCCGGGCACCCGTCCGGCGGAACAGCAGCGGCCGGCCGAGGAAGCTTGACTAACGCTGTCGTACTCCGGCGTAACTTGCAGTCCATCGCAATCGTTCAGAAGGATCACTAGCTTCGCGAGAATCTCATCGTCGTGAACACCGGTTCTACAAGCCGAGGATCGAGAGCTGGTTCACCGAATGGTTTGGAACTGGATTGCGACTCTCGACGTTTGTGTCAGAACGGCATTTTGATTGGTCTCAAAACGAGAACTTACGGCTCTGCGCCACGTTCGATAATTACCAGTCTTGAAGGCTCCATAAGAACTGAGATTCCTTGCGCTTTACCACCCATTGGTCGCTACGAGGCACGATGTGACGATCGGTCGGATAAACGCGAAGTCTAAAACTCGACGCACCCGGCATGCCGAGATCAACCCATCGGTGCACCCGCTGCAGCAAACGGTCAGTCGCTGTCGGGTTGCCGTACGAGATGAGCTCATCCTCCCTTGCAAGGACGAGCGATCGACTTCCAGGATCCCATAACCCGAAATACTGGTGTTCGGTTGCCACCGTGTGCGCCCTGCCGGTCTTAAAGGCTCGGAACAAAGGTTCCGTCACCCCGAGAAACGAACGAATGCCGACTGTTTGCCACATGAACCATTCGCGGCCTTTCCCGCCCCACCAAAAAGGCCGCCTCGCAATCTCTTCGTGTTGCAGCTCACTCCATTCTGGAAGCGTCTCGACGGTGATCGGATCTAAATTGTCGGTCTTGTATTTGCCGGTCAGTTGCACAAAGCCGCACGGCATTGAATCGATGGACTCAAGGTAGTCGTCCATCTTCTGCAGCACAAAAAGGTTGTCGCCGCCGCCTTCATTTTTGATTACGACTAGCAGCATGCCACCGGTCTTGATCTGGTCGAAAAACGCCCGCGGAAGATCATATGTTCCTGCAGTGAAGACGATGCGATCGTACGGTCCGCCGGCCGCGTAACCGTCCCCTCCGTCGATCGCAATGACTCGGACGTTAGTAATTCCAAGCTGTGCAATGGTGTCAGCAGCACGTTGAGCGATTTCGGGAATAATCTCCAGGCTGTAGACCCTCCCAGACGACCCTACCAGCTGCCCAATCAGCGCGGCGTTCCACGCAGAACCCGTTCCCAACTCCAACACGCTCTGTCCCGGCTGAAATCCCAACAGGTCGAGCATGCGGAGGACAAACGACGGTTGAGAAATCGTGGATGGGATGTTGTCGTCGTCATCACCGAAGAGCGTGAGCGGATTATCCGCGTACAGCGTAGCCAAATGCTGTTGTAGGTTTCCCTCGCTCACTTCGCACCATTCTTTATTGGCCCGTTCTCGGTATCGTTGAACGAAGAGATGCCGAGGCGTAGCCAGGAACGCCTGCACGGTCGCATCACTGATGGGCGTCTGACGGTATATTTGCTGCGCTTGGTCGAGAAGCTGCCGTTGATACTTGGCGGGCGTATCCATGGGTGACCTGCGCAATGAATTGTAGGCTGAACTACTCCGCAGCAGCGAACGGACACACCGATCCTCGGCTTTGTACGCCAATGATCGTCGCCAACTTCACCGGCACCAATCTCCTCGGAATACTTACGGTTCGACGTTCACAGGCAAGGCACATCAGTGGAAATTGCTTTCGGCAGGACCTCGGACGACCGATCATCGGCCACTGAAGCGGAGGATCGCTTAAGGTTGGAGCCAAATGCTAGAATCTCTTTTGCGCTGAGGGGCGCGACCAATCCGCGGGAAGGACCGAGTCCACCCTCCTGGCGACACGCCACATCGAACTAACCTTTCGGCCTGCAGATGCGGATGACAGGCGCATGAAAGGTGAGTTCACATGCCCACCAAGCGACTACCGTCTCGTCCGAATCTCGATCAGCTGAAGCATCAGGCCAAGGATCTATTGAGTGAACAGCGGTCGGGTACGCTCCAGGCGTGCCAACGAATACGAGAGTTCCATCCGCGCTACGCCGCTGCGAGTGATGACTCGATTAAAGCCGCGAAGTTCACCCTGAGCGACGGCCAGCTGACCGTCGCCCGGGAGTACGGATTCGCAAGTTGGGCCCGCTTGGGGACGTTCATCCGCGAGGCGAACCCCTCCGAGCTTGAGCTGCCTCATCACGAGCGGATCACCCACCGAAACTTCCGGCAGGCTGTTGACTTGCTCGACGACGGCAACGTTGCGGGATTAGGTCGTCTCCTCGCGGATGTGCCGAGCCTTGCCACCCAACGCGTCTGCTTCGAAGGCGGCAACTACTTCCGGGAGCCGTCACTGCTGGAGTTCGTCGCCGAGAACCCTGTGCGCCACGATGGCCTCCCTCCGAATATCGTAGAAGTGGCACGGACCATCCTGGACGCCGGCGCTCATTTAGATCGCGAATCAGTTGAATCGACGCTTGCCCTCGTGTCATCGGGCCGGGTGTCTCGTGAATGCGGCGTCCAGAGTGCCCTCGTCAATCTGCTTTGCGACTACGGGGCGAATCCAGATACAGCAATTGGCGCTGCACTAGGGCACGGGGAGTTCGAGGCGGTGAATGCGTTGATCGCTAGAGGGGCCAGAATCGACATACGAGTTGCCGCAGCAACCGGGCGTGTCGAGGTTGCTCACGCGACAGCGGCGACTGCCTCTCCAGAAGACCGGCATTTTGCCTTGGCGTGGGCCGCGCAGTTCGGTCATGCCGCGATCGTTAAGTTGCTGCTCGACTTAGGTGAAAACCCGAATCGCTTCAATCCTCAAGGCGCTCACTCGCATTCGACGCCTTTGCATCAAGCAGCTTTAGCTGGCCATTGGGAGACGGTCCGACTGTTAGCCGAGTCTGGAGCCAAGCTGGATATCAGAGACATTCTCTGGGAGAGCACACCCGCAGACTGGGCGGATTACGCAGGACATCGAGAGATCGCGGCGTATCTTCGCGGTTCGGAGAACCGGCGGTCATAGGTCTCGGAATGGGGAGGTGGATTGCATGGGTTACCGACGAAAGCAACCAGTGTGAACCCTTGGTAGTGGGCTACTTTCATTTATCAGGATTTAGCTCCCAGCAATTGATATTCTGGAGAAACCCAACCTTAGGGTAATAACCGGCAGCGTCCGGGGCAATGATAAGCGTGATCGTGCATCGAGGACCAAGAGCCGTCTTGGTATTGGCGATCAGCATCTTGCCGATACCTGCGCGTTGATAAGACTGATCAACCGCCAAGTCTGAAAGGTAGCAGGCATAGTGGAAATCGGTGACGGATCTGGCAACGCCGACCAGCTTCGCGCCATCCCACGCCGTGACCAAGAGGTTGGCGTTTCGAATCATTCCTTCGATGCATTCTCGATCCTGAATCGGTCGTCGTTGGCTGAGCTTTGACCGATTAAGCACGTCGATAAATTGGTCCGCATCGATCTCGGTATTAACCTTGTATTGGATTGGCATGCAGCTTTTACCCTTAATCATGCGGCTTTTTGGGACTCGGACGCTTCCAGCAAGGCTACCGGAGTCACAATAGCCTGGTACGCAATAACCTCCGCAGTTGGCGTATCTCGCATGGAGTTTAGACGTCGGTTGCCTGGTTCAGTCCTGTTGGATGTCAGCAGTCGTGATGTGTTTGTAGCGCGCCATGAACTCGGTGCGGTCAACATACCTCTCGACGAACTCGGCACTCGCGCGATTCCTGAGCTGAGACGACCAGCACAAATTCTACTGAGTTGTTCTGGCACGCCGATAACAGTCTGCCGAACGGCTGGTCTAAGATTGAAGGCGTTAGGGTTCAACTCGGTAACATTACTTTTGTCGAATTTGCCGGATCATTAGTACGGGGATCATTATGAGATCCTACGTTCGTCTGATGGTTCTGTTTGCCAGTTCGCTGGGATGTGCCTGCGCTGGCGATAGCCTTGCTAGGGCCGAGGAAGGGCTTGTGCGTCAATTGGCTACAGTTACAAGACTGCCAGATTATCCTGTGCGATCGATTGCTAACCAGTCAACTGGAGTCGCCGTCGCTTCAATCCGCATTGACTCCAAAGGTCACGTTGGCGAGGTCTCTGTCCTGCAGGCTCCCGATCCGGACATCTCCCAAGCGGTCGTTGCATCCGTTAAGCAGTGGAGATTTAAGCCTGATCCGAAGGGAGCAACAGTGTTGGGCAAACTGACCTTCTATTATGTCATTCGTGGTCGGGAGGCCCGCGTTCTAAATCCTAGCGAAATGGCGAGTGCCATACAGTGAGACACCTGTCTAGAGGAACCAATACTGTTCTGCATCTCATGCCGATAGCAACCGTTCTGTTGTCGACAAGTATCGGTTCGGCCCAGCAACAGACGCTCAGTGTGGAAATGTTCGCAAACTTGCGAACGATCGCGCTCAGATCTACGTCAAGCGAAATACGGTTGAACCCGAAGCTCTTAGTAGTGTTTGCAATCGGCTCACTTCCAGTTGTTACAGGCGCGACTGCTAAATTACCGATTGATGGCGGCACACGGGAGCTCACGATTGCATTTGCGGTAACTGCAGATGACATGTTCCTGGCGGACTTCAGGACAAAGGGTACCGGTGCAGCGATCCATAGCTTCGCGCTGAGTGTGTTTCACAGTGATGTGGTGAGTGTGCGCCTGCGCGCGGCGGCTTCTGGAGACAGTTATGAGTCACTTCAGTTGACTGCGAGCGATGCGTTAAATTCTGAGTTCGAAGAAGTGCTGCTAGTGTGGAAGCAATTATTGCCAGGAATGCTTCAGAAGATGCGCTGATGTTTGGTTCGATACTCAAGAGCACACGACAACGCAAATGTATCTCACACCTCACCTGTGTCATATCCCTGAAGTCGCGGAGCGCCTCGTCGCACAAGTATGTGTGCATTCGCTAGGGCCAAGAAACACGGCGCGGGCTCATCCGCTTTCGTGGACATCTTCCTAAAGGTGGATATGCCGTCTTAGACGTTGAGAACGGGCGCGTGACACGAACGCGGGGTTCGCCAGCGCACTACGGCGGTGCGCCCATAGAGGTACTCCTGGCGACTACGCGGCGGAGGCGGCCGAAACAGAACCGAAGGCCGATCGATCGGTTGGTGTTGCTGGCAGCCGGTGCCTACACGCCGCTACGGCGGATGGCCGGCCCGAAACTGTTTATCATGAGTCGCAACGATGTCATCGGCGACAATCAGCCGCGGCTTCCCGCGATCCGCGCGCAGTACGAGCGGGCCACCGGTCCCAAGGAGTTCGTGGCCTTTGAGGGCTCGGCACACGCACAGGCGATCTTTGCCACCTCTGAAGGGGACCGACTGATGCGTGAGATTTTGAGGTTTGTGTCGGCTCCGTAGGTCTCAGCATCGGCGGCCCGGTCATTCTTCGCTCGGATCCCGTAGATCTTCCACAAATCCCCTCGATGGCGGAGTCTCGCGGAGGACCATACGTTGCGCCAGGCTATCCGAACATTCCTTGCGATTACCCGCGAGTAGTCGCCAAGACGCTACGGACTCCGGCCCGGCCATCCATTCCGGATCACTGCGGCGTGTACGAGCACCTATTCGCTCCTGACCAACAGCGTCGTGGTCCGATTTGGCTAAAATAGGCGCTTTTGTGTAGGCTCCTCGGCTGTGGGGGACGCGACGCTGAGCGGCCGGGGCGCCAATGAGCGACGCGCCTGGCATGGTCGGCGATGCTCAACGGGCGCGACGAGCCGGCGCTTGAGGCCTTCGAGCGGCTTCATCAGCTCAGAACTTGATGCGCGCCGAAACCCTCCGGGCAGCGAGGGCCGCGATCTGGTTGGTGTTGCCTTGACTTCGCTCGTCATCCGGCAGCTACGATGAAGATCAGCCAGGTCACCAGCGGCGCTGTGACGACCATAGCAGCGCCCCAGAGCAGCAGGCCGCGGTAGACTCGTGGCCGTTCATCGTCCTCGGCGCTCGCAACCGCGACCGCGCCCGCCGTCGAGAACGGCGTCGAATCCACGACGGTGGCCGAAATCGCCAGCGCGATTACTAGACCAGTCATACTGATCTCGCCGCGGTTCATCAACGGGACGGCGAGCGGAGTCATGGCACCGAGGATACCTGTGGTCGACGCGACTGCCGACGTGATCGCAACGACGGCGCAGATCAGCAGGCTAGCCACGAGTGCGGGGTTCACTGCGGCAAGGCTCCGGCCAACGGCATCAATGGTTCCGTAACGCTGCAGCGCGGCGACATACGTGACGACGCCACAGATGAGCAATACCACGCCCCATGCGATCTTCTTGTCGGCGTCGCCACTCGAGGCCGGGAAGACCAGGTGGAGAAGCGCCGCGGCACCGAAAGCGAGAAACCCCATGTTGAGCTGGAAGGCGAGCGCCGCGATGGCTACACCCGCGATCGCGAACAATGTGCACACTTGCGCGACGCGCGGGCTCGTTGGCCAACGCGTGACGGTGGCCTCGAATTTCACCCCGGGGACGGGGTGTTCTGATTCACGTCTAGTGAACCGCAAGCCACCAAGCACCAGGTAGATGATGACGCCTAATCCGGCGTTGTACGCGAGATTCGCCAGGAAGAGCGCAGCGGAAGATATCTGGAGGCCGTTGCTCGCGAGCGCCTGGTGGACAACAGCAGCCAGCACGTTCAACGGCGAAAAGTTCCCGCACATTGCACCGTGCGACACCATCAGAGCCATCATTGGAGGGGCGATGTCGTAGCGCCGGGCAAGGCGTAGCGAGACCGGCGTCAACAGGGCCACGCTGGTTGCTGTGAGCGCACCGGCCATCGTCGGTAGCGCCGCGAGGATGAATACGGACCAGGGAATGAGTGCGCGCCGGTCCCCGACGAGACGTGCCATACTCTCGACGATGCGCGCGAGTGTGCCGTTGTTGGACGCCACGCCGAATAGGTATGTAACTCCGGCAAGCAGAACGAACAAGTCGACGGGGAACCCGCGGTACATGTCCTGCACGCTCTGACCGAAGATCGTGCCGTGGACAAACATCATCACCAGCGCAAGCGCACCAAGGTTTATCGGCCGCAGCGTGCCAACGAGGAAGACGATGACCAGTCCGATGATGCCGACGACGTGGATGCTCACGGAATGGAGGGATGATACAGCCCCCGCGTTCTGCGACTCGCCTAGGGTCCAGCGTTATGCTCAGTAGCGAAGCGTCGCCGAAGGGGAGAGGAATCTTGTCTTGCCGGTCACAAGTCGCCTCTGCAGCGCTGATCGGGAGTCAACGACGCCGCAATGTCAGTCTTACGCCCACTGTTTGCCCAGGGCATCAAGGCCTGCCCGGCCTAGATCTTCGCGGCTCATCACGATGTGGGCCGAGACATCCGCGTTGAAAGATAGGAACCACGGCTCGGCCACTGCCGGAATTCTTGATGGATCCGCTATATCGACGATCATGATGGCGCCACGCCGACCGTCGTATTCGGTGAAGTAAACCGCTTCAGGCTTCGCCTCCGCAAGAATTGGTTCCAGGGTCTTGCCCGCGCTCCCGTCGCGTACTGCAGAATTGAAAGGTTCGTGCGGAATTTTCACGTGAATGAGCATTCGCATTGATGGCCTCCTTCGAAACCTAGTTGTGGGGAGCAGGCGACGATAGTACACCGATCTGTCTGACGCCGATCTCCCTATCGCTGAACCGGCGACCTGTACGGAGTCGATTGTTTCTGACTGGTCGCTTAGTGTTTACCTGTCATCGTTGGGCAATCCTCGGTTAGTCAAGCCAGTGTCCACAACGGATACAAAAAAAGGTGGCGATTACTCGCGGGTCACCTGGCGCTGGCGCGGTTCGATTCTCGCCCAGTTCACCACTTTTCAAAAATTTGTGCACGGCCTCCATTGAAAATCCCGTGTGGACGGGCGATTCCTCGGTCGAGCCGAATACCTGTCCTTTAGAATGTCGGCACGGCAGGAGGCCGAATAATGAAAGGAACAGTCGCCTGCGTGGTTGTGGTCCTGTCGTTGGCTCATACCCACGGACAGGAACTGACGCCTTCGGCGTGGCGCGAGCGCGATACGAGCCCGAGAATTGAGCGGCTTCGCAAGAGCCTTGCGAACGGTGACACGAACACCGACGCATTCTGGTCGGAGATCAAGGCGAGCGGCACGCCGCTCATTGAGCCGTTTGGAGACAAGCACTCGCTGGTCACCTTTCTCTGGCGTGGCGTGCCGGAGACGCGCAACGTCGTTGTCTTTGTGTCCGACTTCGTCGGTGTCAGACCACAGGATTACATGATGCGGCGGCTCGGTAACTCTGATGTGTGGTTTCTCACCGTTCGATTGCCGCCAACGGCACGTTTCCTCTACTGGCTGTCTCCCAATAACCCCTTAAACAGTGCTTTTCATGGCGGCTTGTTAGGAAGTAGCCAGCAACTTGATCCGCTGAGTCTGAACCCTTTCCTTGGCATTGGAAGCATCGCGGAGCTGCCAGGGGCGCCAACGCAGCCTTGGATCGTGAGGAACCCAAGCGTGCCCGCTGGCACTGTGTCGGACCCGCAGACGATTTCCAGCAAGCGGTTGATGAAAGACCGAAGAGTCTGGGTTTATATACCGCCTGGTTACCGCCGTAATGGTCCGCCATCTGACTTGATCGTCCTATTCGATGGCCGCATGTATATAGATCGCTTACTTGCACCAATAACGTTGGACAATCTCATTGCGGCGAAACGAATTGCTTCAACCGTGGCAGTGTTCATCGAGAATCCATTTTCCGTTCGGAACGAGGAACTATTTTTTAACCCTACCTACGCCGAATTCGTTGCAGCGGAACTGATGCCGTGGATTCGGACGAACTTCAACGTCACGAAGGATGCCCGTCGCGTAGTTATCGGTGGCGCGAGCGCGGGCGGGGCCGGGGCAACATATGCTGCCTTGCGGCACCCGGATGTTTTCGGAAATGTTCTGTCGCAGTCCGCCGGCTTTGCTTTTTCGCCTGAACGCATGCTCGGCTGGGCAGAGCGGAGGCCAGGTGCAGGCGATGGAGACCGACACATTGCAGAGGAAATTGAGGACCGTTCTGTAACCGAAGGCGGCTGGCTGGCGAAGTTGTTCATTCAAGCTCCGAAACTCCCGATCCGGTTTTATATCGATGTGGGCGTGTTTGAAGCCGGTTTCATGGGAGGTGGCCTTGGGGCTTTGGAGCCGAACCGTCACATGCGCGATGTGCTCTTGGCGAGGGGTTACGAGGTTCACTATCAACAGTTCATCGGGGGCCACGATTACATCAATTGGCGTGGAACGTTTGCAGATGGAATGATTGCGCTGCTTGGCAAGAAGTGAACGAAACCACGAATTGTTTGCGGGCTAATTCAGCAGCAGGTCCGCAATCTGCACTGCGATGTCCCGCACGAGCGCATTCTCAAGGTTTGCCAGCACAGCGACGAACAGTCTCCATCCTCGGCCCTCAAGACCGATGTCCGTCGGAATACGTCGTCATTCGGTCGACGGGATTGCCAGTCGGGCGATGAGCTCACTCGTACCGGAGCGTTTCGGCTGGATCGACCTGAGACGCCCGTCGCGCGGGTAGAAATCCGACAAGCGTCGAAATGAGCGCGATGGCGGCAACGATCGTTAGGATCGTCGGCGGGTCGTGTGGCGCCACGCCAAAGAGAAATCCTCCCATCATCCACCCCGCGGCGACACCGAGCGCCAATCCACTGATCACACCCAACAATGCGATCAGCCACGTTTCGTGCAGCAGCATGCGAAAGACGCGCGTGGGTTCGCAGCCGAGCGCCAGGCGGATGCCGATCTCGCGGGTACGTTCGCTCACCGTGAACGACAGCAGCCCATAGGTGCCGACCAGCGCGAGGACGAGTGCCAACAGACCAAGCATGCCGGTCACCATCGCCGCGCCTTTTGCGGCGCCGAACCCGCCGGAGCTGTCGCCGATCTGATGGTCGAGCGTGTAGACGTCGAATACCGGAACCCCACCATCGATGCGGCGAATCGTCGCTTCGATCATCGCAGCCAACGTCTCGGGAGGCACGGACTGCGCTCGCACGTGCAGCGTGCGGGGACCACCCTGATTGATCTGATCGAACGAGAGGAAGAAGCGAGGCACGACCGCTCCGCCGATCTCGGTGAGACGGTAACGGGCGTCCTCGGCGACGCCGATGACCGTAAAGAAGGATGCCGCATTGTTGGACGTGGAGAACCGTTTGCCGACCGGATCGTCATGGGGCCATAGACGCGCCGCCAAGGCATGATTCACGATGGCGACTTGCGCCGTCTCTTTGGTGTCGACCGCGTTGAACGTCCGACCGCGCTCGAGCGGAGACCCGACGACGTCGAAGTAGTCGCCGCTGACGAAGTTGTTTTCTGCGAGCACCCCAGTTGCGCTCGAAGGGGGAGGACCGCCCTCAGCGGCCACATACGATGTTGAGTTGCCCGAGCCGAAGGGCACGAACACGGCGCTCGCCGCGGACGCGACGCCTGGCAGGATTTCGAGCGCGGCGTCGACAGATTCGAAGAATGCTCGTGCCTTGGCGGCGTCGTACCCGACGGCCGACGGATCTGCAGACGCCAGCAGCACGCGCCCTTTCTCGAATCCAAGGTCGGCGAGTTGAAGCTGCTGTACGCTTCGGATAAACAGGCCGCAGACGACGAGCAAGGCGACGGAGGCCGTCAACTGCGCAACCGCCAGTCCTTTTCGCATCACCTGACGACGATGGCCAGCTGTAGAGGTTCGGCCGCCAGACAGATCACTTCCGGGTGCCGCGCGAGACGCGCGAAGGGCGGGCAGGAGTCCGACGATGAGCGTGCTGACGACGAGCAGCGTGGCGATGTATCCCAGCGTCCTCCAATCCATCCTGAAGTCGAGCGTCAAGGGAATGCCCGGAGGCGCGGCTGTCTCTCCCGCATGGGCGAGTAGCATACCGAGCCCCGTACCAATCGCGGCACCGGTCAATGCGATGACGAATGCTTCAACCAGACAGAGCCGAACGAGGTGCCACTTCGTGCCGCCCAGCATCATTCGTAGCGCCATCTCCCGTCCGCGGCCCATGCCGCGCGCAAGAAACAGTCCGAGCACGTTCGCACAGGAGACCAGAAGCACGACTGCGACCAGCGCAAGGAAGAACGCCGCGAGCATCGGTGCTTGAGACGCGCTTTGCGGCTCCGGCCGTGCCATCCGCTCGAGATACACCAGCACCTTGCGGCCGGTATTGGTAACGGCGTACTCATGCTCGAGTCGTCGAGATATCATATCGACGGCCGCGCGCGCTTGCTCGAGTGTGACACCAGAGCGCAGCCGGCCGACCACTCGCACTGAGAGGACGTCGCGATTCGAGAATCGTGCCTCCGATCGGAAGAGTTGAAGCGGCAGATAGGCATCCGACGTAATCAACGAGAAGGTGCCAGTGAAACGTTCCGGTGCCACGCCGATGATGGTGAATGGGCGACCATTAATGCGTACCGCACGGCCCACAACTGTTGGATTGCCCCTGAACCGCCGCATCCAGTACGCATGGCTGATGACGACGATTGGCTCGACGCCGCCGAGGTCGCCGTCAGATGGCAGAATCAGTCGTCCAGCGGTTGGGGCGACGCTCAGGGTGGAGAAATAGTTTCCCGACACAACCGTGGCAATCAGTCGATCGGTCTGTCCATCGGCAGTCAAGCCGATCGGCGAAAGGTCCCACGCAGCCAGGCCGGTGAACGCATCCGATTGCGATGCGTAGTCCACGTAGTCGGGATACGAGAGTCGCTGCCAGATTCTCGGATTGTTCGGGAGGGTCATCGCAAGGGTCGTCATCTGCTCGGCCGCGGGAACCGGCAGCGGCCTGAACACGCTGCTGACGATCGTCATCATCGTCGCATTGGGTCCGATGCCAACGGCAAGAGTTAAGACGGCGGTGATAGAGAAGACCGGGTGCCGTCGCAACTGACGGAACGCGTACCGAACGTCGCCGCGGAGTGCGTCGATCCATCGCAGCCCAAGTGCTTCGCGGCTTTCCTCCTTGCACTTGTCAGCGGATCCGAACTCGATTCTGGCGCGGCGTTGCGCCTCGTCACGTGCAAGTCCGTGCCTCTTAATCAGATCCTCTACGCGGGCCTCCATGTGGAACCGTAGCTCGGCGTCAAGTTCGCGCTCGACAGTGGAACGTCGGCCGAGACCGCGCGCAAACGATCGAATCCTGGACCGTACGGTCATGGTCGGCTACGTGGCTTTCAGCGCGCTCGTCATCGCCAACGCAATGGAGTTCCACCGTCCGGTTTCGGTCTTCAACTGTCGCCTGCCGGTGGACGTCAGGCGGTAGAACTTTGCACGGCGATTATTGTCGGATGTGCCCCACTCGGTATCGACGAAGCCCCGATGCTCGAGCCGATGCAGCGCCGGATACAGGGCGCCTTGCTCGATGATGAGCGTGCCACCCGTCAGTTGCTCGACCCGCAGCAGGACGCCGTAGCCATGCTGCTCTCCCAGCGACAATGCCTTCAGGATGAGCAGTTCGAGCGTGCCGGGGAGCAGCGCATGAGAGTCGGTCAAACGAGTCTCCTAGTTGATTTAGGAGAGTAGGCCGATCTCTCCTAAATTGTCAAGGAGAGCCCAGTGCGAAGGCGACGAAAGTCGGTCGCGGTCCAACCAGAAGCGGCTGAAATGTCACCAAGAGGAACCCAGTCCGAAAGCTCCACGAGCACCTGCAGCGCCGACGCTATTCATCCCGCAGCGCTCGGACTGGATCAATGCGCAGCGCCCGTCGTGCCGGCAGCCAGGTTGCGCCAAGGCCAATTCCACACATCACGGCCATAGCCGCCATTAGAACGAGTGGATCGTGTGGGGTTGCTTGATACACCACATGCTGCAACACACGGCTCGCCGCGAGCCCAAGCAGAATGCCGGCGATCGATCCGATCGTGAGCAAGCCACCCGTTCGGCCAAGAATGTTCCGAAGCACCTGCCACGGCCGTGCGCCGATCGCCGACCGGATGCTGATCTCCCGCGTTCGCCGGCTCACCGAGTACGCCGCGAGACCGTAGATGCCCGTGGCCGCAAGCATCGCCGCCAAAACACCAAACGCGTTGAGCGCAATCGTCGCGGCGTAGGCCGGCACGAAGACGAACGCAACGGCGTCATCGAGCCCGCCCAATGAATACAGCGACAGGTCGGGATCGAGGCGATGCATGACGTCACGCAAGGCGCCTGCGATCTCTGACTGCGGCCGCTCCGAGCGAACCAGCATCATCGTCGTGAGCGTGTCACGCTGCAAAATCGGGAAGAAGATGACCGGCTTGGGCTCTTCAGCAAGGGTGGCATACTTGCCGTCTTCGACGATCCCAATCACCTCGATGGGATCGCAGGTCGCGCACCCCGTGCGTAGGTGCCATCCTGTGCTGCCGGCCGCGCCTACCCGACGCGCCAATGTTTCATTCACAACCGCGACCCTCGGCGACCGGTCATCGTCCTGCCACGTGAAATCGCGGCCACGCTGCATGTGCGTACCCACTGTTGGGAAGAATCCCGGTGACACCGCATAATAGGCCGCCAGATGGGCGTCGGGTCGTGCAGGATTCGCCGTTCGCTCCGGAAACACACTCGTCGACGAGTAGTCGATGTAGAGGGGCACCGAGCTGCTATAGGCCACTGAGGAGACCCCAGGAATCGACGATGCCTCGTCGAGCACACGCCGTCGAAAATCGCGACCGGCGGCGTTCGTGTATCCGGCAAGAGCGAGATCAAAGCCCGCAACGGTGACGCGATCGACGTCCATCGCGACATCAGTGGCCATCGCACCGGCGAGACCGCGAAGCGACACCAGGCTGGCGGTAATCAGCACCGCGCAGCACGCGACCTGTACGGCGAACAGCCCGTCGCGCATCGGCACACGCACCTTGATCCACGTTCCGACCCGGTATTCTGAGATGCTCTGCGACGGCCGGAGCGTGGCTTGCGGATCTGCACGCCAGATACGCCACAGCGGGCCCACAGACGCGAGCAGGCCTGCGCCAATCGCCGCGAAGGCGGCAAACACGAAGACACCCACATCCGCTTCGACATCGAATTGAATCGGCACATCGACGGGAATGCGCCACTTCGTCAAATATGAAAGGGCCGTGTTGGCGATCACCAACCCACCGAGGCCGCCTGCAAGCGAGAGACTCATGACTTCGATCACCATCTCGCGCGACAGCCGGGTCCGGCTCGCGCCCAACGCCAGCTTGATGCCACTCTCTCGCATGCGATCCAGCGAGCGGACGATGAACAGGGTTGCGAGATTCAAGCAGGCTGCGAGCAAGACCAACGCGGCGAGGAACATCACCGCTCCCGTAAACGATTCGATGGGACTGCGCAGCATGTCACCAAACAACCCGGGCGTCGTCAGTGAGAAGCGCGGGGGCCTCTCGGCTCGTCCCAGCGCCACCGGTTGCTCCTTGACGACGACCATCCCAGCGGCGTTCAGATTCGCGATGGCCTGATCCGCCGTCACGCCGCCCTTCGTACGACCGATCACGCTGATATTGAGCGTGCCCCAGTTGTCGAGCCAGTTCCGTTCTTCGATGTGGGGCTGCATCATCATCGGCACCCAGAGCTCGGGAACGAAGAACGCCTCGGTGCCACGAAAGCCTTCCGGGGCCACACCGAGCACCGTGTACGGCCGCGCTTGGATACGAATCGTGCGACCGACAATGTCCGGATCTCCGCCGAAGCGGCTCTGCCACGACGCATAGCTCAGTACCGCGTAGGGTGCCTGGGCGGGTACGACATCATCGCCGGCATGAAAGAAGCGTCCAAGCGCGGGCCGGATACCGAGCACGTCGAAATAGTTGCCGGTGGCGAGATAGCCCCAGACCCGCTGCGCCCCTTGGTCGCCTTGTAGGGACATCGGCGACATGCGATACCCCGCCAGTCCCTCGAACAGCGTGGCGCGATTGTGGAGCGCGCGATAGAAGGGAAACGAATGGGTTCTACCTGCGTCTCGCTGAACAAAAAACAGGCGGTCTGGATCGGGCACCGGCAGGGGCCGGAGGATCAGGGCATTTAGTACTCCGAAGGCAACCGTATTGGCGGCGATAGCAAGCGCCAGTGAAAGCGATCCCGCGAGCGCAAAGCCGGGACTTCTAAAGAGCGTTCGAATGGGCTGAACGATGCCAGTCATAAGAGACTCCCAGCTTGAGTTGTGACGAGGATCCAGCAGCTGGGAGTATCAAGCCATGTGCCGCTCGAAGGAAGGCGATTCAGGCAGTTCGGGCTGATAGATGCGCGGTCGTGGGAAAAAGGTTCCCACACACGGACGCACCCATGGGAAACGGTGCGTTCGTCAATCAGCGGTGGCGTCGAATGGTCGTCGGCCCCGAAGGCGGATGTCCGTGGGCATCCACGGTCATTCGGCTGACTCACTCTTCCCGTGACGCCGGTTTACAAATCTCGGACTTCTTTGACAGGTACGTAGCAAGCTGCTCTCCCGCCGACAATAACTCTCGCTCGTTGACGATGTTGTACCGGTCGAACACGCTGCGTGTCTTGTGTCCCGTGAGGATCATCGCGACTCGTTCGGGTACGCCGGCTCGAATGAGGTTGCGCGCTGCCGTCCGACGGCAGTCGTGGAGCAAACGATCTGGCAACCCGGCTTGAATACACGCCCGGCGCCACGCGGTTCTCCAGCGGCGAACCGTGAGACCATCGCGATTGAACACGCGGTCATTTTTTTGCGACCGGTGTTGACGACGTCGTTCCAGCACGACGGCGAGAGGCGAAGACAGCGGCAGGACGCGCCCTGTATCGGTTTTCGAGCGGCTCGGAGACAATCGGACGACCTTGCCCTCGAGATCGACCTCGGGCCAGGTCAAATTCACTACCTCTTGCTTCCGCCATCCTGAGTAGTACGCAAAATCGACGACGTCCTGAAACGGAGGCGGTAGGTACTCCCTCACATTAAGGTATTCGTGGTGCTCAAAAAACCCCTGCCGCGGATGACTCTCACGTAGCCTTCCTGGAAAAGTCGGGACCGTTTGCAACCAGCCAAGCTCGACACCGAGCCTGCACATCCTGCTCAGCGCTGACGTTTCACGGTTGATAGTGCCACTCGCAAAACCTTGTACGCGCCGCGTTTGTTGGTACTCTCGAATGCGCTCAGGTGTGATTGCAGTAGGCAAGCATCGACCCCCGAAGAATACGCGCAAGTGATTGGCGCGCGCTCGGGCTGTGTTGAAGCTACGGAATTCTCGAAGTGTGTAGTCTTGAAGATAAGCCTCAATCAACTGATCGAGTGTTACGACGGGATATTGCCGTTCGCGCGATCCGCGTGCCATTGTCTGGTCCTCCATGCTCGTGCAAACGAGCGTGGCGCACACAGTCGCTCTGCGCGGCCCTCATTGGAAGTCGATTCTTCGCTGGCGAAGGTTGAGCGATGGTCCTGCGGTGTTTTGGGAGTCGCGGCTGTATAAGCCGGGGATCGGACCTGACGGGGGAGCCATCCTTAAAGCCTTGCTTCCTATCTGGGGAACGTCGCCTGAGGAATTGTCGAGGATCAGACCCGTCGGGTGCGGAAGCGGGGATTCCGCAGAGTGAAGACTGACAAGGGTTCGCTGGTGCCGAGTCGTGTTGTTTTGTTCGAAATTTCCAGTGTTTCGATCCCGCCTCGTGTCGTCGAGTTTCATCTGATGACAGAGAGTTGGTTAGCTTGAAGCATTTGGCCGGTGAGTGGGGCAGCCCTGCCAGAAGCAGCCAAACACTGCGACGTCACTCGTCACGGACCGTAATTCGGCTGGGTGTGGGGCACCCGATTCGTACTGGCCGATGCAGGAGCTGGGCATAACCCGGTCGGGCGCGTAAACAAATCTGTCTGAAGGGAAAGACGCGCGAATCGGATCGCCAGAGACTTTTCGCGGGCGGCAAAGGTGGCGTTCCCGGCCGTCAACGCGACGGGCGCGTATTCGTGGTCGAGCGACGCGATCCCACCACTACAACGCTGTCGGAAATTCGCACAGATCTCGTTGCCCTTAATGGAGAGACGGAATAGAGCTTGACCGGTGGGAACTTGGCTGGTCGCCGACGTCAGCAGGAGGGCGGTATCCCTTAGAGGCCACTGCTCCGATCGTGCTGGAGGATGGATCGGTCGCTGTGGTCGCGCATCGCTTCGAAGGCCAGGTTGGCCAACTAGTGCGTTTCAAGTTAGCGGGAGGAACGCTCACTGAACACACCATCAGTGGTCCTGCTTTAGGCGGATCCACCTTCCCGAGACTGCTGAGCAACACGCTCGCCGGCGGCGGCGTCAGCTGGACGGACATGGAAGGTGGATTTGGCGCAGAGGTGGCTCCGGGATTTCTGGCCGGGTGGAATATCGCCGAGCCAAGGCTAGAAGTACGGGCCTCAACAAGTCCCGCGACGGTCGCTTGGGCTTATCAGCGCGGCAACGCCCAAGGACAGAATTATCAGATCAATCCCCTCCTAGGGACGTTCTTCAAGACACACAACGTGGAAAATCTTGAGGACTATGGACACATCGCTTTGTGGATCGTACCCATCGAGCAAGCCTATTGGCGTGACAGGCGGCCCGACGTTTTCAACCAGATTCTGCCAGGCTCAACCGGTCTATATTTTGGGACGTTGGGCGGGAAGCCATCTGTCGAAGGGCCGACTTCTTGCGCGTCTGCATATCTCTGGGCGGCGTTCAATGAAATCAGGGACGTTACCAGGCCTCCTGCGAGACCCCTTGAGGCACTCAACATTGTCGCGAGAGGTGAGCGGGCTAACATAGAACGGTTGCTGCAACTCCAAACCAACTATATCGCTCGACAAGCGACCAACCTCGACTATGAGTGCTATCCCGCTCATTTTACTGACGGTTATAACTCTAACTCGTATCTACGTGGCTTGGTTGAAGCGGCCGGGTTCAACAAATATCCGGCATTCCCATTTCAGGACATCTACTTCAGAGGGAACATTTCCAAGTATCCCGGATGGTTTAAACCGGTGCCGAAGGTAAATTTCGACCCAGTACAATGAGAGAGGCGGAGTGTCTCACAACATGGGCGACAAGAAACCTCGGCCTACAGTTCTGACGCGGCTGATTGCGACGCTCACATCTCGAAGAGCGACAAATATCGCTGCGTCCATTCTTCTGCCACTCCTCATCGCTCTTGCGCTCTCATTTCTTCCACCGGTGCCAGTCATTGATACCGAATGGGACATTATGTGGAAAACTCCAATTGCATTGATGGCCGGCTTTATTTTTGTGCTACGAGAGTTCAAGGAGTGGGCCTTGCTACTGTGCTGGGCGTATTTCCTTGTGATGTATTGGGTTGTCCGGTTCGTCGACCTGTTCATCTCGATGAAGTTGTACGGAACGTATTACTAACGCTAACCATCGCGGAATTGGTGTACAAGGTGCGCGGCGTCCCAAGCGAGGAAGTTGCGGCTCATGAGCACAAAAATCGCGTTCTCCTGGCGTTGTCCGAAAGGCCACAACGTTGACGATTCATTGCCCAAGGCCGAGCTAAGAGATCAGCTGACGGCTGGGAGACTGACGGCCGTTGCCCTCATTAGGGTGGACAGGAGTACGTGATTCCAGCCGAACAGCGGGAACGGATTCTCAAACAACTTTCGACGTCGGTGAGAAGGAGTGAAGGGGGCCTGAAGTTGTAGTCCGTCCACCGCTCCTCTGGCCACGATAATGAGCGTGTCCGCCTGTGGGAACCTCAATCCCAGGAATGAGCGATAAGAACGCGCCGCCATGACTTATGCATTGAAGGACCAAACACGAAATCTAACCATGGCCATTGTGATTCCCCCGATCCTTGCTTTACTAGTAGGTCGTGCCCTTGTAGGTGTGCCACAGGTTGTTCCAGGGTTTCTCATTACCATCGCATGTATCGCTGTTGAGTTTGTTTTCTTATTTCGAGCGTTTCGTGTCCGAGCAGCAGTGTTTGGCGTTGTCTATTTTTTTGTGATGTACTGGTTAATTTTCGGTCTCGCGGTCATTGCGGGTCATTGGTCGTCGGCCATGTAGCCCACTGACCAATTTCAGCCACCGCTGCCGTGCCACCCCTACGGGGTCGTGGCAGTGGCAGCAGTCAGAAAGAGGAGCCTTTTGGGTTGGAACGGCAGTGGGGCGGCAGGCCGGGTTCTGTATAAGCGATCGCGGCGATCTATCGCTGGCTGGATGCTACGCGCATACCGAGAAGGATCAGCAGAACTCCAAAGATCCGATTCACGGTGCATACATTGCCCGGTCATCCGCTGAGGGGCGCTCGTTATTGGACCGTCTATCCCTCAAATGTGCAGGGTCGCCTCATATTTGAAACAGGGGCCGTTGACGTACCAGCCTATGACGCAAGGAGTTTCCTTGGGTTTTTCGCATTCAATAAGGATCTCTTACGACACTGGGAGGAATATCTCCGACACATTCTGGCCACTCTACAGGCCGAAGGTGGACAGCAGGGCTTTGGCATCTCTCCCGATCTCGCTAAGGGTGTGGTGAATTACAATAAAACGTACATCCTGAACTACGTCTGTGGCAATGGGTCGGCCCCAGTGGGACTATGTCAATAAAAGGGCGCATTGGTATCGGGCTACTAGTAATTCTATTTGTCGTCGTGTTCGCAGCTCTAAAGATGCAGCGATACCATGTCCGTGACACTTATGGTATCGAGTTGTATTGGAACTCAAACGAGGCGTACTTGTTTGTACGCCAGACCCGCCTCGGGGTTGACCTTTCACCTGCTGAAGTCATAAAAGCCTATATCCGTGAGTCTCTAGGCTCGCCTGTTTCAGTTGATCAAAAGCGACAGTTACTGACTGTTGTATGGTTCACGAAGGACGTCGCGGATACACAGACATTCGAAGACATGGCGGCCCTAGCCAGCTTCCGAATCGTGAATGGGACATTGTTTCTTGATTCGAAGCGGAAGTGGAAAGGTGCGCGGCTCGACCCGGCAACGCCAGAGGAGCAGCAAATGTGGGGCGCCACCCCTCGGTCGCCAGTCCTGAATATACGGATTTTAAGGGATGGTCCTATAGGTGTTGCATGAGTTTGCCGCCGGCCACGAAGCTTTCGCGGATCCCACTTTCGCTTGATGGCGAGGCCATCTCGGTTGTTTTTCAGGACGTGCCGAGTGGGGGTATGCAAATGGTGTTGAAACGTGCGGGACACTTAACTCCATTACTTACGCTGAACGATAACTCAAGACGAGTTAACCGCGACGAATACTTTCAACTGATGGGAGCCGTAAAGAAATAGATCATCAGCCCTCGCTGCCTTGCCACCCCTACGGGGTGGTGGCATTGGCAGCAATCAGGATCACACATCAAGATAGGCGGCGAACAACCTCCATAGATGTCTGCGACGCCATCCTACGCTCCGATACGCGTCGATCCATCTGATGTCGCGTAAATCGCACGCAGGATTCGCTTCGTCATGCGGATCATCACAAGCGCTAAGACGAATGTGGCCCACACGATCAAGAACGAGAACGAGAGGGCCGATAGACAGCTGCACAGATCGCCATGCTCACTCGATAGCGTGAGCAAGCACTTCGACTGGTGAGCAGGGGAGAGCAGGCCGAACTTCTGGTCAGCTCAAAGTGAGCCCCTGACACGGGTTCGAATCCCCAGCGAGAACATCTAACCCGTATAAGTCGATGCGCGGCGACTGCGGCCTAGGAAGTATGCTAGTCATCACCGACCTCATCCCGCATTTAGCGCGTAACTGTCGCCGTTGCTCGATAAATCAGAACTCCAAGAGCCGCACCTGTAGCGCTTGAGCTCACGTTCCAATTCTCGACGTAATCGCCTGTGAGCGTGTTCCCCGAGACCGATCCGGTTATTGCTGCTGTCTGAATCCGCATGTCACGTCTAAGTCCGTTCGTGCACGTAATCCCATTGACCACTGCTGCACTACTGAATGTGCCGTTGAGGGTGATCGCGTTATTGCTCGCTGTGCCGGTGAACTCGGACGTAACACCGTCATTAAGAGAAACGAGTGTGGCGGTAATTGCGGTGCCACTCTGAGTGATAGTAAGTGAGACGGGCGCGACCACGCCGATTTGTGATTGCAACCCAACACTTAGGCAGTCACCACCCGTTATGGACGTGGCACGTGCGTTTCCACGCCAGATGCCAGCGACGCTGGGAATATTCGGCGACGGTCCGGTGGTGCTTCCGGATTTTGAATCGCTGCCGCAAGCGACGGAAACCGCAATAAGGGCGAAGAGTATCCGCCTCATTTCAGCCTCGCGATTGCTTCCATTAGGCGCTCGTCGAAGGCATTCACCGCCTGCGACCGCTGGCGTTCGCCTCCCTGATAAGCACCCCACGCCAGATTGCCGCGAACGCGAATCTTTGTATTGGATAACTCCTTACCGTCCTCGCCCTGGAACACGAGCCGACCATCGACGGTACTTCGACCTGCGCCCATTCCGACCATGAATCGCTTCGCGGCACTCCCGGAGGAAAATTCATCGAGCACGATATGTGCGCGGATTGAGGCGGCATCAGGAGTCTCAAAATTCGCTCTCCGCAGTGCGTTCCTCAGAGCGTCCTGTAAGAGGATGGGGGCATAGTCCCCCTTTACCTTTCCGGGGCTAGCAACCAACGTCTGATCGACTTGCACGGCTTTGACGTTCCTGAGTATTGGAGCTTGCTGTGCGGCGGTTGTGGCGACGACTCCGAGTAGCCAGGCGATGAGCGCAGCGGTCGTAGGACGCGTCACGGCAGCCTCCTTATGTGAGCGGGGGGAGGCTGAGTTATACAGAAGGATGTCCAAACAAACAACGGAGACTTTGTCTTACGCAGACTGAGGCGTAAGTGCCGGGTAGGACTGCTGAGGCATTATCGCGCGCTCCGTAAAGCTGTCGTGGCAGCCGTTCGGCGGGGCTGGCGACGAGAATCAAGCCCTGAGTGTGCATCCGGTCGGCGCGCGTCGGCTGCCTACCGAGTAAGGAGTTTCCCTCGCCCCGAGGGGGACGGGCATCTTCTCCAGCCTGAGTTTGGCGAGGGTGCCCTTTTTCTGTCTACCACCTCCGTTATCGAAATTGCCCGCGTAGATCCGCTCGTGGCGTTGAGATATGAATAGCGCTGGTGGCCCGCAGAACTAACTAACTTATCTAGTTCGCTCGGCAGGAGCCGTCGCTATATCGCCAACACCGAACTCCGCCATGGTGGGAGCATGCCCCGCTGCCTGTCGCAGAACTAGAAGACCCGTCATTGCAGATCGCGCCAATTCGGACGCCAGACGGTACCGACGGAGGCGGCGCCGGTGCGATCTGAAGAGAAAAGTCCAGCGTTGTCGCTCCATTGATGAAGAGGCCCTTGATCAGCTGTGCAAACCCAATGCCGGTGGCTGACAGATTCGCGTTGCCAACCGCGAGATCATCAAACCTATAGTCGCCATCAGTGCTAGTAGCCGTGCGTCCAGCGTTCGAACCATCGAGAATCCGTAGGGTGATGGCGCTCAGTCGTGCACCCGCAGAGGATGTAATCACACCTCGCAATGTCACTCTGCTCGACGCCGCGCCCGCACCGGTAAAGGGTAGGGAGTTCGTGCCACTGGTCTGATCGCCGTTGACCGTGAGTGTGCCGTTGTAGGTGATGGCTGCTGTGGGCGCAAACGTGATCGTGACTGACTGCGAACTGCCCGCAGCGATCGTTCCGCACCTCCAAGACGACTTGTACGCGCTGCTGACACTACTTGGTGCTGTCATCCCTGACACGGTCAGCATGGCGTTCCCAGAGTTCGCGATGGTGAACGTTCGTGTAGCGGTCGAGCCTGCTACGACGTCACCGAATACGAGATCGCCCGTCAGCCCAATAATTCGTGTCGCAACAGGCGGAGTCGGCGTTGCTCCCGGTGTAGTTGGTGAGTTCGAACTACTGCATGACGAAACAAGCGAGCAGAGGACGAGCGCGGTCAGTAGACGCTGCACAGTTGTTGTCCTTGAGGTCAGGAGTGGAATCGACAAGGTAACTGGGAAGTGGTTGGAATACAACGAAGAAGAAAGTGTCCCTGCGAATGTCGGTCTTCGTCTGGCGTGTTTTCTGCATCCGTGCCGAGAGCGATGATTAGCGGCGTTTCCTCCGCTTTGTAGGCTTAGCTACAACGACGAACCAGTCTCAGAGCGCCTGTCAGGCTCTCTACGGTCCCAGGTTACACACACCCTGAGATCAGCGGTCTGCTTCTTAAGCTTGTGGAATCGGCGCGGCGCACCACGGAGCACAGTAAGTGGCACAGGCTTCTTCGGCGGCGGCCATTCCTCGAATATCGGCTCACCCTCATTCCACATGAGTGGCGTTGCCACCATTTGTTGCAATACCCGCAGAGCGCGCGCGACGGCGCACGATTCCTTTCTATCCACACTCCTTCTTCAAGCACTTTTAGTGATCGCTTCGAATCAGTGCGCAAGGCAGCTGTGATCGCGGTGAATGGTCCATGCAGGGAGCAGTGTTGTCGCGAGGTGCTTATGAAGCCGAAGAGCGCCCAACCACCAACGCCAAAATCTGCATGACCTGTTGCATGGTGTCCGAGTCACTTGTTCCACAACTCTCTCGTCACACTAAAGACGGTACTGTCTCTTGCGAACGGTCGTCGACAACCGAAGATCGCGAAAATATTTTGCAAAGTAGGACGAAGTCCGATTGACGCGTGGCGATCTTGTCGCCACTCTTGACCTCGCAACCTCAACACACTCACTACTCAGTTCGAATACAGTTTTTCGTAGCCAATCGAGGCGATTCGGTCTCGCGTCATTGCTGGACTAGCAATTGGGGGAACGATGACCCGTTCTGCGCAAGCCGGCTTAGAAGAACTCTGTCGCTCCGTTTGCGCACCGTCTACATTGTCGTTGAGGACGCACCTGTTGCGCGCCGTAATGACGTGGGCGCTGGTAGCCTTACCGTGCGTAGGCCAAGCGCAGGGCATTGGTTACGTTTATGACGACCTCGATCGGCTGATAGCTGTCATTGATCCCTCTGGTGATACGGCGACGTACAGCTACGATGCCGTCGGGAATCTGCTCTCGATAGCTCGATACGCTTCGTCAGCAGTAACGATTATTCACGTCAGTCCAGGCTCCGCTGCGATCGGCGCCACGGTTACGATTGCGGGCACGGGTTTCAGTACGACACCGGCCAACAACACCGTTTCTTTTAATGGGACGAGTGCGGCGATTACGTCGGCCACCGCGACACAGTTGGTCGTTACGGTTCCCGTCGGTGCGACGACGGGGACAATTGCCATCACCGCGCCGGCCGGATCAACGACCAGCGCCCAGCCATTCGTCATCGGTTCATCGTTGAGCCCGACGATCACGAGTTTCACACCGACCATCGCCGCGGCAGGCACCGCGGTGACCATTACCGGCACCAACTTTGAGACGGTCGCGACGAATGACAAAACGCGATTCAATACGACATTCGCCGCTGTAGGCAGTGCCACTGCCACGACACTGGGTGTGACTGTCCCCACGCTCACGGGATCTGGCCGGCTGACCGTCATGACGCCGAACGGCACAGCCGTGAGTGCGAACGATTTTCATATTCCGCCGGCTCCATTCCTATCCACTGACGTGGGGTTGACCGGTCGGATTGCATTCGCCACCAGTACGGTCGCGAATGTTGCGACCGCCAACAAAATAGGTCTATTCCTCTTTGATGCGGTAGCGGGTCAGCGAGTGAGTCTGTATACGTCGGGCGTCACGTCTTCGCCAACGCAGATAGCAATTTACGCACCAGATACGAGCGCAGTAACAGGACCTAGCCCTGTCTACGGCTCAGCATTTACAGACGTAAAAACCCTTCCCGCGGCAGGCACCTACTCAATTCTGATTGACCCTTATTCGACGACGTCCGGTTCGGCCACGCTGATGCTCTACAACGTTCCTCCGGATGTCACCGGCACGATCTCGGCAGGTCAGACACCCGCCTTCACGGTGACGACGCCGGGTCAGGCTGCGCGATATACCTTCAGTGGCACTGCCAGTCAGCGCGTCGCATTTACGGCAACAAGCAGCACGATCGCATTGACGTCCTTCTCGATTCTTGCCGCGGACGGTACGATCGTCGCGCAAGCGCCCGTGGCCAACAATAATTCATTGGGGCCCACGACGCTGCCGGCGACGAGTTCGTACACACTCTTGGCCGATCCGTTCGACTTATACACGGGGGCGATGACCGTCACGATGTACGACGTGCCCGCCGATCTCACGGGAACCGTGACGCCAGGCGGGTCTGCGATCACACCGACGTTTACGGGTGCATTTCAGAACGGCAGCTACACATTCAGCGGGACAAACGGTCAACGAATTTCGCTTCAAGGTGCCTCAGGCACGTTTTCGTCAAATTGCGATCTGGAGGTCAGCATAGCCAACCCTAGCGGCGGAAGCGTAGGGTCGACCACGTGCATGGGCACAAGCGGTTTCATCGACGTCCAAACGCTTTCGGCGACAGGAACCTATACGGTCAAGCTCAACCCTCAATGGATCACAACCGGTAACGCGACTCTGACGTTGCACGATGTACCTGGTGATCCGACTACTTCCCTCAGCATTGGCGGTGCAACGGGAACGCTGACCACCACAGTGCCCGGTCAGAATGCTGAGGCCACCTTCAGTGGTACCGCCAGCCAGCAAGTCACGGTGCATCTGACGAATGACACGTATTCGCCGGGATCCACCACCGTCACGCTGCGCAAGCCGGACGGTACGCAACTCACGCAAGCATCATCGCAGAGTACAAATTTCGATCTAACGACGGTCACCCTCCCGACAACGGGCACCTACACCGTCTTCGTCAACCCGCCGGGCACGACGACGGGCAGCATCGGCGTGAATGTCACGACGCCCTAGCCACGATCCAAGGAGACGGTCGCATGCGCCCATACGCTGTAAAAGCCCTCGGCATCAGCCTCTTGATGGTCCTCATCGTCACCATCGTTGGCGTGTTTGTCGATCGCACCAGTGCGCAAGGCACCAGTGCACAAGGTACGGATGCCATTGCAGCAACCGCAACGCGTCTCGCGGACGGGCGGTGGCTCGTTCTTGGTGGGAGGGGTAATCAGCCGAGTGCCGTGGCGGCGATTTTTGATCCGACAACTCAAACATCGACGAGCCTCCGAGCCGGGTTGCTTGTGGCCAGGAGTGGCCACAGTGCGACGTTGCTTCCCGACGGGACTGTTCTCGTTGCGGGCGGTATAGGCACTGATGGAGCAGCGCTTCGGAGTGCTGAGTTGTTTGATCCGGTCCGTGAAGTGTTTGCTGAAGCACCACTCAGTTTGCTGGTCCCACGCGCATTCCATACGGCTACCGTTTTGACGGATGGCCGAATTCTGATCGCCGGCGGAACCTCCGGGAATACAGCTGTCAGTCGGCCCGAGTTATGGGCAGTCGACGCGCAGAGCGTGGCGCAGTCGCGGTCGGATTCAATGCCGCGTCTGTCGCACTCAGCACGTTTGCTTGCAAGTGGTCAGGTGCTACTGACCGGCGGCACTGATCCAGCTGGCGATCCCATCCTCACGCCGGAGGTATTTGATCCAGCCACTGGTCGCGTGAGTCCACTTCGGACCGAAATTATTCCTGAAGCCGGTCCCTCCACCGTCGTGTCGGCGAGTCCAGCCATGGGTGCGACGGATGTGCCCGTGAATAGTTATGTCACTCTGCGCTTGTCGCCCGCTCTTCAACCGAGCACTGTCACGGCGGAAACGGTAACGCTTACTGGGCCAGACGGTGACGTACCGATTGGCATCATCTCGACGGAGGGCGGACGGCTACTGTTCCTTCGTCCGTCGGGTCTCTTGCCGGATTCGACCTACGTCGTCAGAATCGCGGGTGCGGTTGCGGCCAATGGGCTGCCTGTTGCCATGCGACCTCTGTCGTTCCGCACTGCGCCCGCCAGCATCGCGACCGATGCAGACACCGAAGAACTGTGGATTCCCGACACGGACAATCACTCGTGGCGGTCGAATCGACCGCCGTCACCGTGGCAGCGACTGCCGCCACTCGCTGCTGAGCCTGGCGTCACGGCGCTCAGTGGCCAGGTCCTCACTTTGGATGGACGTCCGTTGCGCCGCGTCACACTGGCGATCGGCACAATGTCGACGGAAACGGATCAAACGGGGAGGTTCGTACTGTCAATGCCATTGGCGGCGACGGGTCACTACGAACTTCTCATCGATGGTCGCTCGGCCAATCGTGGCAACAAAACGTATGGCGTCTTTGAGTACGGCGTCGATCTCACCGCAGCGCAGACGACGCCTCTGTCATTCACCATCTGGATGCCGCTATTGGATACCCAGCATACGGTCACGATTCCCTCTCCAACGACCAGCGAGGTCGTCGTGACGACGCCCTACATCCCAGGGCTTGAATTGCGCATACCCGCCGGCACGACGATCTGGGACCACAACCGGAAGCCGGTCACTGAGCTGAGCATCACACCCATTCCGATCGATCGCCCGCCGTTTCCGCTGCCTGATCATTTCGAGGTCCCTGTGTACTTCACGATTCAGCCCGGTGGGGGCTACCTCTATGTCAGAGGCGCCGGTCAGAAATACGCGAGACTGATTTACCCGAATTATCACAACGATGCCCCAGGCGTGATTGCCAATTTTTGGAACTATGACCCAGAGGGCCTCGGTTGGCACGTCTACGGGCCCGGGAAAGTGGCCCCCGATGCGAAGCAGGTCATTCCCGATCCTGGTGTTGGGATCTACGAGTTCACCGGCGCGATGTTCAATACCGGCAACACACCACCTGCTGACGCGCCACCTCCCGAAGGTGGACCGGAAGCCGGCGATCCAGTCGATTTGTCCACGGGCCTTTTCGTTGTGCGAAGGACAGACCTCTATCTGCCGGACGTGCTTCCAATCGCACTCACGCGGACCTATCGTCCCAACGACAGCATTGTTCGACCGTTTGGCAAGGGCGCGACCCATCCGTATGCGATGTTTTTGTGGTCGGCTCAACAGTGGCAGGAGGTGGACCTGATCCTGCCAGATGGCGCCCGAGTGCACTATGTACGCACTTCACCGGGCACGAGCTGGTCGGATGCGATATTCGAGCACACCACGAGTCCTACGCAGTTCTACAAGTCCAAAGTTGTCTGGGTTGGGGGCGGTTGGGAGCTGCGGCTTAGGGATGGCACCGTATACAGTTTTCCCCAGTATCAACCGGTGTCCAAAATTCGCGACCGCCACGGCAATACTGTGACGATCACGTACACAGGCTCTGGAAGTAGTCTCCGGCCCGATAAAATCACGTCCTCAAACAACCGTTGGATCACGTTGACATACGATGGTAGCTACCGTATCACAGAGGCGAAAGACAATCTCGGCCGAACTGTTGGCTATACGTATGATGCGAGCGGCCGTCTATGGAAAGTGACCGACCCGATGGGCGGCGTGACCGAATACACTTACGACGCGTCGCATCGGATGCTAACCATCAAGGATGCAAAAGGGATCACCTACCTGACGAATCAGTACGATGCCAATGGACGTGTGACGCTTCAAACGCAGGCCGATAGCACGACGTTTCAATTTGCGTATACGTTGGATGGATCTGGCCGCGTTACGCAAACGGACGTCACCGATCCTCGAGGGTACGTCACGCGCTGGAACTTCAACACCAGCAAGTATCCGACGAGCCGCGGCGACGCTCTGGGGACTGCCGTGGAGCGCACGACCATCTGGACACGAGACAGCACCACACATCGCGTGACGCGTGTGACAGACGGTCTGAGCCGCCACACGGACTTTACGTACGACAGCCTCGGCAATGTCGCAAGCGTCACTCGGCTGGCCACCACGGGCAACGCGGTCACGACGAACTACACTTACGAATCGACTTTCAGTCAGCTTTCAACGGTCACCGATCCCCTGAATCATGTGACGACGCTCACTCGAAACTCGATGGGTGATGTGACGACAATTACGGATCCTTTAAGTCACGCGACGACATTGACCTACAACGCGTCAGGGCAGCCATTAACCGTAACTACACCGGCGGGAACGACGACCTTCGCGTACGAAAGCGGCGATTTGCTTTCGATCACTGATCCGCTCAACAGGACTTCGACGCGATTTTATGATTCGGCCGGACGTCTGCTCCGAGCGACAAGCGCACTTGGAGCGAGTAATCGCTACGAGTACGATGCACTTAACTCCGTGACGAAGGTACGCGACGCGCGCGGGTCCGACACCACATTTACGTACGACGCGAACAGCAATCTACTCACGGTAACTGACGCGCGGAGCAACACAACAACCTATACCTACGACAACATGGACCGCGTATCGACACGAATCGATCCGTTGACGAATCAGGACGCGTACATCTACGACGAGAACGGCAACCTCGAAGAGATTATCGATCGTAAGGGGCAAGTGACCGAATACACGCACGATGCCCTGAATCGCCAGACGCAGGTGCTCTATCACGACAGCTCGACGACAGACTACACATATGATGCAGGCGATCGGCTGACGGAGATCGATGACTCGATCGCCGGCGTGATTGGACGCGACTATGACCTGCTCGATCGTCTGACTGAGGAAACTACGCAGGAGGGCACTGTTACCTACACGTACGATGGGGCTGACCGACGCGCGACCATGACAGTAGCTGGGCAAACGCAGATCAGCTACGGTTATGACAATGCGGATCGACTGACGAGCATTACGCAAGGATCTGCATCGGTTGGCTTCACGTACGACACCACCAACCGTCGCACGGTGTTGACACTACCCAACGGCATTGCCGTTGAATCGAGCTACGACGCGGCGTCACAAGTGACCGCGCTGACCTACAAACTGGGCGCGAACACGCTCGGCGATCTTACCTACACTTATGATCTGGGTGGCAATCGCATCGCTGTAGGAGGCTCGTGGGGCCGCGCGACTTTGCCGATCGCTCTTGCGTCTGCCACCTACAATGCAGGAAATCAGATTGCTACCTGGGGCGGAACGTCGTTCACGTACGACGACAATGGCAATCTAACCAGCGATGGCTCGAAGTCCTACACCTGGAATCCGCGTAATGAACTCACCGGACTGAGTGGTGGCGTAAGCGCGAGCTTTCAGTATGACGGGCTGGGCCGTCGCCGCGCCAAGACCATCAGCGGCACGACGACGGGATTCTTGTACGACGACTTAAACGCGGTGCAGGAGCTCAGCAGCGGATCACCATCGGCAAACGTCCTTGCGGGGCTTGGGCTTGATGAATGGTACAGGCGTGTCGACAGCACGACAACCCGCGACTTCTTAACGGACGTCCTCGGGAGTACCGTCGCGCTTGGAGATGGATCGGGAGCTGTACAGACCGAGTACACATATGCACCGTTCGGTAGCACCACAGTCGTCGGAGGCTCGACGACGAATCGGTCGGGATTTACGGGGCGCGAGGATGACGGCACGGGACTCACTTATTATCGATCGCGCTATACGCATCCAATTTTCCAGCGCTTCATTAGCGAGGATCCCATCCAGTTCGAGGGCGGCAGCATCAATCTCCATTCCTACGTGCTAAACGCACCAACACAATTGATCGACCCGCTCGGATTGGCCCCGATTAACCTCCCGCCTTACTGCAATCCGAGAAAACACCCAATCGCGTGGCAACTCAGGTGTAATCCTCTAGTGATTGGAGCAGGGCCTGTTTTGGGAGCCCTTGCAGGCGCTGCCGAAGCCGGAGCTGCAGCGGGTGCGGGCACGGAGGCCGGGGGGTCCTCTGCTTCTGCTGCGGGTGCCGCTGAGGATATTGTAACATTCGGCACTCGAGGCCACGGAGCTCGGCACCTCGCAGGCAAGGGAGTGTCTGAGACCGCGGCGGAGGCCGCGATTGTCGCGGCAATTCGCCTAATTCAAATGTCGTCTACCATTGCCGGCGAGTTTTGGGGGAAGGTGAATGTGGCGGGCCAGACGATTACTTACAGGGCATATGTACTCGCCGGACGTATTCACGTTGGTACATACTTCCCGCCAAAGTGAGCGAGAACAAGATAATGGCTAACTTCCGCTCACCAACCGCTGCAGAAAGTGCATTGCTCGAAAAACTGGTTCAGCTGAGTTTTCAGGGTTCCAACGAGTTGAAGGCGCAGCTTCAATCGCTTCAGGTCAGAGAAATTGACGATGATGGAAGCTTAGAACTGCAGTCGGATTTCGGCCCGGACGCCGAAGTCACTGATCGCGTCCCCGTTGAAGGTGAGCTGATTGATCGTGACGGTGTTTGCATACACGTTCTCTTGCATGTTGTGGACGGTCGTATGAAAGAACTTGAGGTTTACAAGGAAGATGGCTCCCACATCTCGGAACTCGATCCCGAACGCATGACCGTTTCGACTCTCAGCTGATCGCCAATGATCTACGAGATGCCTGGTTCGTGGTTGCGCAGGTGCACGATCGATTCGTCACCAACTGGCGCGTAATCCATATTCCGGTCGCCGAACGCCCGGCTCCCTCCCTGTCGCAATCACGGCCTCACAGTCAGATCAGCATGCACTGAGAGGTGCTGAACTCCGGAGCTCAGCACCGCAGTGAGCACCCTCATTTGCACAAATGATTTCTGTTGTCAGACAAAGTCGGGTTGACAGTGAATCTGGGCTATCGCGATACTGCGGCCCGCTCCCTTTCACGCGCTCGCTTGCGTCGGCGCCGGACTTCTAGATTCGGCTCTCACAACTGGAGTTCTGACATGCAATCACACAGAACCGGATGGGTGTGTGTTGGGTCTCGTAGTGTCCTATTGTCTTTCCTCTTCGTGTTGACCGCGTATGGCCCGGCACTCGCAGATCCCCCGGAATGCCCTGAAGATACTTCAACTCCTCCTGTCTCCGGTACGATCACGGGTGTCAATCCGGCGCCCGACATCATCATTGACTTGAAACCGTGTCAGACGCTCAGTGTGACCGTTGAGACCTCCGATCCGCACCAATGGTGGGGGAACACGTTCCAATTCCAGTTATTCAACACCACCAATCAAGTGCTGTATGAACAAGTCTGGTCGAGCCTAAGCACATCGACGAAGGTGTTCCCCATAACCGCGTACGGGTGGACCCATCCCTATCGCGGCACACGAGGAGCGCCAGGACTACCGTATAAGGCCGTCTTCAGAACGACCGCGAGCCCGGCAGGAAGCGCGAACTACACGATCACGATTACGAAGCTGAGGCGACCTAGCTACAACATAGGAGGATCAGAATTCGCGAATGCTCCGGTCGTTACGACTGACCAAACCTACCGCGGGAGCGTTCATCGACTTGAGACTGGTCAGTACTTCAAGGTCAACCTTGCGGCCGGGCAAAGTTTGTCCATGAGCGGCTCGCTGTTTGCCGGCCCGGTGTACAGCTCACTCGTCAAAATCTTTGTTCATAGTAGCCCAACAATCGTTGGCAATGAATCACCGTTGTTTTATACGTCCGTTAACAACGTAAAACTTTTTACGACGTCCACATTTACAAATACCAGCGGATCAGCGGCCGACTTCTGGGTTCGGATCATGGTCGAGCAACAGATGCTTCATGAGTTTCAAGTCGATTTCTTTATCGGCCAGATTCCTGCGCTCAAACTGTTCTTAGATATCAATGATTCGGGCGATCCGGATCACTTCACTGTTCCAGGCGACGACGAGTCTGCCCAATACATTCCTGGGTCACGGTCCAACGGGACAAGTGTGCTTCCTGTTGCCACCACCGATCCTCGTACGCCTCTTCAGGACTATGTTCAAATCATCGCAGCGTACGTTCACCCAGATGGTGGGCGCATCGTGTCACCGCCAGGCGCGGGCGACGTTGTATTCGGCTTGACCGAGGTTACCCGTCTAAAGGGTATGGCGATGAATTGGGGAGACGATACCGGTGACGACTTTGCATTCCCTGATGGTTCCACAAGCAAACCGTTTGACCTGACGACGCGTACTGCACGGATCAGTCTGCGCTGTTACGATTACGGCGGCTCCGTCAAAGTGACGGCTGTCAGGGGTGCACACAACGCGTTTCTGAAGCTACCCAAAGATGAAGGCAATAACTGGATCCCTGATGCGGGTTGGAAACTCCCAGACGGAACGCCCATCGCCGATGCCGGCAACAACACCGACGACGACGACTTCATTACAGCCGAAACCAGCCAGCAAGGCGATGGGCTGACACGTTTTGAGGAGTACCGCGGCTTTGTTGTCGAGGGACAGCATGTCCGAACCCACCCAACTCAAGCTGATCTATTTATTCATTCCGAACTACCCGAACTGCTTGGTGACGCCATCGCTCTTCCGATTAAAGTCTGGAGCGTACTCGACACAGAAGTCCATTCAGATCGCTCTATCAACTTCAATTACACAAGTTCGGTGGCGGGTGGCGATATTCCTGGCCATTACGTCAATCCTGTCAGGGGAACCCCGAACCAATACGCGATCCGCATCGTTGATGGTGGTTACAATGGCTTTGTGACCGGTAATACCACGCCAATCCGACCCGGGCCCGTGGTGCCCAGTAACATTCTGGCAATCAACGTGTTTACAGAGTCGATTCGGTTAGTTAGTCCAACCACGAACGACACGACCATTCCAGACACCGTCGATCCGGAAAAAACAGACCAAACAATTGGTCACGAGGTTGGGCATGGTGTGAACCTACCAGACGTGGCAGTCGCCGGACAATGTCCGTCACCGTTCTTTACGGTCATGGTGACGGAATACCTGAACCCAAGTGCCACGATGAATTGTCCGTGGTCGAACATTCCACATGTGTATCTCGCATGGAAGGACTTTCCGAGTTTTACGCTTAAATAGAGACGGGAAGGAACACATGATCGCCATATACCGTGGGTGTGTCGTTGGCCTGATGTTGATCGCGATCTGCAGCGTGGCCTCAGCGCAGCCATACGCGAAGGCCTCGTTGATTGTCCGCCCGGTCGACTATCAGGGCCTCGTGTATTCGGATCCACCGAGGCCGAACTCGACCTACGTGTACTTCGCAAACGAACCGATCCACTTCGAGATCCTGATCGTCAACAACAGGGGAACCGAAGCAGTTCGACTGCTTACAGATAGGACCTTGGCTACTAGTTTCGAAGCGAAACGTCCCGATGGCACAGACTTCGGTCTTCGCATATCCGACGACGTCGTGCGGAGATACTCGACCGGCGATACACCGGTCGACATCGGTTCGGAGTTTACCTTGAGTCCTCGCGAATCGCTTGTTCTGAAGACAGAGGTAACGGAGTCTCAGCTCGCGCAAGGCGAGCACATCGTACTCGTCTCGACGAGTGTGAAAGACGCCGACGGCCGCGCGCTGGCGCCGCAGGCCTCGCGGCTGCTGTTCGAAATTAGGCCGTCGAACGCTGCCAGTGCCATCGAAGAGACTCGGCGGAATGCGATGCGCGCGATACGCTCGCGAGAGTTTACAACCGCAGAGACCTGGATTGAAAACCTCTTGCGACTTCATCCAAGGAGTTATGCCGCATATGCGATGATTGGCCAGATATCCGATATGACAGGAAATCGCGGACGAGCTCGGGCGGCGTACAAGCAGGCTGCCAGCCTCCTGCAGTCGCGGACGGACGACCAGTATGCCCGCCGCGAAGTGAATCCACGGCTCACTCAGGATCTGATCGAAACATTTAACCAGCGAATGCGAGCGAACGAAGACGTACCAGCGAAATGATCGCGCGGATTCCGCGGCTTCGCGTCTGTTGGAAGGGCCGCCCAGCAATTCTATCCGCGATTAGTTGATGCTCGATTCTGTAGCGGCCGCCCAGCGGCCGGGTTTGGTGGGGGTCAGGATGAACATCTGATAGGCGCCAACATCGCCTACGAGATAACGCTTTCTTGCTCCCATCAATCATTTTCAACGTCATTGTAGGACGGCAGCTGACACTGGCAATTCTCTTTGACAAACCTAACGCCACGACCTCAATATCGGTCCATTCGTTCCGCCTCAGGCAAACCGCCAATCGAAATGTAGGTGAAGCGAGACTTTCGGCTCAAAAATGAAGAAGTGTCCGTTTTGTGCGGAGGAAATTCAGGAAGCCGCGATCGTCTGCAAACACTGCGGACGAGACTTGGTTGCCACACCGCCTAAGCAAAAGGCGGGAGGGGCAGGTAAGGCGGTCGGAGTCGCCCTTCTCGTAATGCTGGGCATCGGTTGGTGCGCGTCTCTCATCAACACATCGACATCGGGCCGGTTAACGAGTGATGACAGGTCGACTGCAACATCAAGTCTGCCTCAACTCGAATTGCTGGCCTCGAAGCAGAGGAGGTCGGCTGGCGGGTCCTATCTCGAGGTTGAAGGGCAGGTCAAGAACATCTCGTCCGAGGCCCTTCAGCGAGTAACTGCTGTCACTTCGTGGTTTGACAGTTCAGGGAAATTCATCACTTCCGATCAGGCGATCATCGAATACGACCCTATCCTGCCAGGCCAGACTTCACCTTTTAAGACGATGACTCGCATTAACCCCTTGATGGAGAATTTCAGCGTTGAATTTAAGCATCTCACAGGGGGCACCATCCCAACTCTAAGGAGCGACAGATGAAGAGAATCCTTTGGGCGCTCTCTCTTCTCGGGGCCCTGGCTGGTGGCCTCTTCGCAGTTGTGACAATTCCACTCGCGTCTGGTGCTCCCCAGGAAGCGGCGGGTGCAGCAATGGCATGCGCGCTCGCCATCGTTCCCTATGTCCTTGCGAGAAGTTGGGAGGAAGTTAGCAAGTAGATAACAACCGACAAGGTACACCAAGGAGTGGCTACGGGGCTACCACGCTTGATCTTGGGGGAACGCTCGTGGCTCTTGCGGCAGCGGTCACCGCCGCGACATCACGATAAGTCGTTCGGAAAACAAGCCCTTGTCTGCGAGCAGCTGACCCAACTGAACGCGCAGATCCCTGGCCGATGCAAAGTCGCGCGGGTTCAGGCGCGTCGTGTGCTGTCCGCGCCACGCAAGCCATGAAAACACAAGCGGTGCGGACCCATCTGCGGCACCTGAACGCCGGGTGAAGAACGTCCACAGGACGCGGGAGTGCTGGGCGAGATCGGCGCCGCTCCGCCGTGTTCGGTGCAACATCGTTGCGCCATCTTCTCGCGCGGCCACCAATTCGGCTGCGTCGGGATCGATCGACGGCACCAGCAGCACGACATCCTGGACGAGCGACGGTGGGATGGCCCTCGTGGCCAGGGTCGGCGCAGCGGTCTGGACGTTCACGACTGGTTGCAAATCACGGATAAGCACTGCCTCGCGCAGAAGCGCTTCAATCTCTGATCCGGTTTGTTGCCACTCGACAGCCGCGACGCGCGCCAACGGCGGAGGCAGCGCGAGCCATCGTCGATAGGAGAAATGGGCGCTCAGGCGGCGACGAAGGTTTGCCGCCTTGCCGACATAGAGCACGGCCCCTGCGCAATCGCGGAAAACGTACACTCCTGGCGCGGCCGGGGCCTCGTTCCCTGCGCGTTCCCCCACCCGGCGCCAATGCTCGTGCCGATCCTCGAAGACGAGGGTCTGTTCGACGAGCGTCCGTGCGAGGCCGGGCGCCGCTCCGCGAATACCAAGTACTTCGTCGGCAAGTTGTTGATAATCGGGGACCTGGCCGGGCACGAGGCGAGCGAGTAATCGATCCCTAAGCATGGCGTCTGAACAACAAACCAAAAGAGAGTCGCCGCACCGCGTCGCTACCGCTTGAGGATGGCTCTGGCTTCTGGCGAGAGCACCATAATTTCATTGAGAAGTTGACGCCATGCAGCGTTACGTTGTTTCCAAACGTCAGAACCATCTACCAGTTCGCCGTACAGTTCGCGACGCGATACTCCTTTGCAGAGTCCGTTTGACGAGATCGTGCTCCGAATCATCGTTGCGGATTTCTGCACGCGATTGATACGTACGACGTGCCGCGTACAACCCATTGCTGATTCTGATGGCTTCGTGGCGATCTCATACTCATCCCAGCGCTCGATGTCGTAATGCGTGGTGTCCAAGTTGAGTAACGGTCCTGCGGCGTGGGAGACCGACGCAGTTACGTCAATGCAGGTCATTCGGGACCGATCACATTCAAACTGGGTAGTCTGTTCTGGGTATGCCGCTGAATCATTCTTCAGCTGCCACGTTCCAGTCACATACACCCAACCCTTTTCCCACAGTTGGTCGCCAAAGATCTTCGATGGCAAAAACACCGGTTGTCTATCAATGGCGTCGATGTCAGCCTTCACTTTCTGAACTGTAGCGTAGGTTAGAGGGCTACCTGTGACAGGCAGTTTGCGGTTCCGTTCATATAGCTTGATTGCTGATGTCGTTCGTTCAGTCAGGATTCCATCAAAAGAGCCCATGTCGTAACCCAAACGCGTGAGTGACATTTGCGTTGTGAGCGTTATTAGCTTCGCTAACGCAGCATATTCAACCGGATCCTTCTGGTTTGTTTGGGCAAGATTGCGTGCCCACTCGAGAGCCTCCTTGTCGACGCCTTCAGCCGATTTACTGCCGCCGGGCGGCAAACTTGATTGGCCGTGAAGGACCGACGTGTCCAATGACAAGAACAGGAGCCACATGATGTAGGCGCAGATTCGCATAGGGTTACCTGTTGATACCGTAGTAGGTAACGCTGCTAAGCCCTATGAGGAGATGCTCCACATAGTCGAAATCGGCTTCGGCGCCACCCATTGCATCCACGGTCTTTTTCATCTCCGGTATGGTTACGCGGATGTAGCCGCTTCCGTCCGCAGCTATGTACGTATTGAAGGCCCCGCCCCGAATGAGCACGAGCGGCTTATTCTCGCGAGAGGCCCAATAGTATTTACCGCCAATCTCACTGATTACACAGTGAACATTCGCCGCCTCAGCACGTGTCAACGTCTGGGGGTTGCGCTCGATTCCTCCCTCGCTGATTTTGATCACAGGAACCCCAGCGAAGAGGGTTGTCGCCTGTGCACGAGCATGAGTGCTCGCCGCGAATAACGCCACGAGCGCCAAGAGGGCGACACCAAGAGGTCTCATCGAATTCTCCAGTGTGGTGTGGAAGCGTTCATCCTCGTCGAAAGTGGTTCCAAGATCAATCTCCTAATGTGCCGAATTGAGCCAGTCGTGTAGGACCCGCGCCGACACACATAATTCCCTTTGACAACAGACGGTCACGCGACGAGTATCGGCATGTTCGTTCCTTCTCCAATAACCGTTAGTTCAAGCTGTCGGGTTTCTATGGCGACGTTGTGTCTCGGCTTCGGAGACGTCGCGTTCATTGCGATATCTTGCGGTCGAAGTTCGTCGCAGGCCACTCGATTCGCCGGCGAGCCAACCGTGGAATCACCAAACGAATTGACGGTGGACGGCGCGTTCGCTTGTCCTTAAGGACGAATTATGAAACATCAGCTGCCGCTGTTCTTCCTGCTGTGCGCCGCCCTCTCCGGTTGCGCACAAGTCACCGAGGGTGTGCGCGTCGCTACTCACAGCACACTGACCGTCGCAGACGCAGCACCCGACCCAGAACTCATCAAGAAACACTGCCCATTTGGACAGCCGCAAAAGCAGCCGGCTCTTGAGCATGGCCCCACCCACGTCGTGACCCGTGCGGCCTACGCGCTCGAGCATGACTCCGAATCCAAGATTGCGCTGTGGGTCTGTGCGTCGCTCGATCCTGCCCTGGTAAGATGGAGATGGTCGCGCCGGCAGCCGCTTACATAACGGTAAATGCTGGTGTGGAGCACCCAGCCACGAACGGAATATGAGAGTCATCGATGATTGGACCGGTCTACGGTCCGTCGCAGTAGCTGAGAGCAAGACTGGAGTGCTCGTTACCTGTAACCCATACGACAACCTCATTACCGCTGATCTCGAACCTTGGCCGACACCAGAAATCCTCCAGAAGCTTTACGCGAGCGATCGATTTAAGGGCGGACACCCGAAGACGATGTGGCGGCGCGCCAGACCCTGGGCCACTATTCCGATCTGCAATCGTTAAATAGTGAAGACGCGGTGACCTGGAGCGTGATCGGCCCGCTGGCTTACCGGACCGACTGGAAGCAGCACTTCGCCGATCGCCTGTTGGGACTGCTTGGCCTTCCGAAGTCGAAGAGCGTCGCCATTTGGCTCTGGCGTCGGATTCCTCATCCCGAGAAGCCTGCGTCAACTGGCGGCCCGAAATCGACTTCGGCCTCCTAACAGGCAAGTGCGCCATTCTTGGAGAAGCGAAGTGGAACTCAGGACTTGGCCAAGGGCAAGGTGTCGGACGCAACCGCAGTCAGCTTGATCTCGGGCTGGCTTATTGTGCCGTCATGGGTGCAAAGTCAATTCCGGGTATCGAACATTGGGCTGTCGTCGGTGTCGGGCGGAGCAGCGATGTCCTCAATACATCGGCTGAGGTGCCGGACGGATGTCAGACTATTGGTCGGCACAACGTGACATGGCGGGATCTTGCCGAGTGTTTACCGCCGGAACTGGCAACGGAAGTCCACCAATACCTGAGTTGGAAAGAATTGCATTCGTCAAAGAGGTGAGTCGCTCGCACGCGTTCAATCGCATGCCGCTCGAAAATCGCGTGTGGTATGCCTACGCAGGGGAACAGACCGCGGGCAGCCGCGTGGGCACCTATCGTCAACCGATCGCAACGGCTCGGGTCTTGGATGAGTTCAATCGCCCCCACGGTAAGGGCGCTGGTCCTCCAACGGCCGTGAGCTGTGGCTGTATAGGCCGAGGCTCAACGGGTCAGTCAAGAAACAGCAACCGATCCTCGGCCCAAGCAAGGCGTGCGATTACCTAACGCCGATTCCTCTCTTCGCTTGAAGCTCACCAGCTAAGGAATGTCGCGAGCTCGGGCTGGACACAGCGTGCGACAAGCTGGGTGAATGCGTCTACATCATCGTCATGGGCGGCTTGGGGGAACAGGCAACACTGATGAACAAAGTCATCGACCCATGCGCGCTCGGGTACGAGTTGACCGTAGGGTCGCGGATTGGGCAACCATACGTTGCCAGCCTCAAGCATCGGCGCCGCCGCCTGGGCGCGCGCGTACTTTCCACCTTCGGGCGTGACCGGAATAATGCCGGAGACTTGGCGACTGAGTACATTGACGATCGCCGATCCATTTGCGGCCTCCTCGATGAGGATGGTCCGTGTTTGTGGATATCGCCGATACAGCTCCAGCACGCGGCGACACGTCGATGTAAAGTCCAGCTGTCCCTTCACGCGGTCAATCAGATAGAGGTCCGCACCCTTCCGGGCCGCTTGCAAACCGACCACGAAGTCGCTCGAAGGACCATCTTTAAAGGTCATATCCCATGACTGCAACCAGCTGTTCACGGACGGCAGCTCATCGTAGAATTTGAACCAATCGCGTTTGAACAGCAAGCCACCGGCTGGCGCCGGCCGCTGTTGATATTGACTCTGGTAGGCTGCGGATCCGAGGAGTCGCTGTTGCGACGCGAGCACCGCGGGTCCTTCTCGTGCCGGCCACAGTACATCACCCGCTTCGCGTTGCTGAATCCGCCCGCTGCGAGGGAATACTAAGGTGGTGGGCACCTCCGCTTCGGCCGGCAGGCAGATGTGGGTATATCCCAGCTCTAGACATAACGACGCGAGGTCGCGCTCGTGCAACCGCTGCATCACGACGACGATGGCATCGGTGTTCTTGTTGTCGAGACGTGTGGACAGCGTGCGACTGAAAAAGCTGAGGGCCGCCTCGCGCTGGACATCGCTTTCGGCCTGCATCGGATTGTGCGGGTCGTCCACGACGATACGACTGCCGCCTTTGCCAAGAATGGACCCGCCGATCGAGGTCGCCACCATATGTCCCTTCTGCGTATTGTGAAACTCGCGCTTCTCATTCTGATCGGATGCCAATGTCACGCGATCCTGCCATCGTTCCCGATACCAGGCGGACTGCAGGACGGTCCGCCGGTCGACGGAATGTTTGACGGCCAGGGATTCTGCGTAACTTGCGAACACCCAACGGCGGCTGGGATGGTGGATCCACTCCCATGTGGGCCACAGGATCGAAACCAGTAGCGATTTCATGTATCGCGGCGGGATCGTCACAAGAAGACGGGTGATCGTGCCCGCGGTCACAGCCTCGAGATGCTCCACGAGATAGTCAATGTGCCAATTGGACTGAAAAGGTGTCGACGGCTCGAGAATCGGCCAGGCGAGCTCCACGTACCGGCGGAGCGATTGTTCCGCCTCTTTTTTCAACAGTGCGTTCTGAAGCTGAATCTGGCGAATCAAATGGTCACGATTCATGTGGCGTTCTCCTGTCGGTCAGGTCGGTGGAGTCCGCGACGTCGGGGGCGCTCGGGTCGTTAGGCGCACTGCTCACAGGCAGGTGTTCTGCATTGCTCAGTAAGCGGGCTTGACGTTCCCATTCGCTGCGCAATGCCTCCTCGCTCATGCCGTCGTACGGGTTCTGGGTTGCGCGAACAGCGAGCTGCTGCGGTGCATCGAGTCCCCACAACTTGCGAAGGTCCGCAAGTACCTGGCGCGCGCTCTCCAGGTAGCGGGGATCGCCGTGCTGATTCTCCACAACGATTTCGGCCACAGTGGCGCTCGCTCCTGCGCGTCCATCGTGCAGTTGACGCTGACGTCGTCGGGTGGTGTCGGCTTTGCTGTCCTCCCAGGCCTGCATCAATTCCGCGTAGAGATGCTCGAGTCGGAGGGTGTGGCGAACCTTTTGGCGTCCGGCCGCTTCCAGGAGTCCCTGGAGGAGCCGCGTGTCCACACGTTTCAAAATTTTGGAGACCGCAGCCTGACTGATTCCGAGATCGGCGGCAATCTTATGCTGCGGCCAGCCGAGTACCGTCAGTTCCAAGGCCCGTTGCTCACGCGTTCGAATGCGCGCGCGCGGTTCGTGCCCTCCCTGACCGCCGCGGCCCCGGCGGTGACGCCTTTCACTCATCGCGTCCTCGTCGTTCTTGGACGCAGGACCCTTTGACGAGAGGCTGAGTGACCCGTGAACGCCTCCCAACGCGTCATCGCGGCTTGTACGTATCGGGGATCAATCTCCAGGGCGTAGCAGGTACGCCCGAGTTTTTCGGCCGCGATGATCGCCGTCCCACTACCGGAGAACGGATCGTAGATGGCATCACCGACGTGCGTATGGTTAAGGATAGGGATCTCATAGAGTCGTACGGGCTTTTGCGTGCCGTGCCCGGTGATCGCGTTGTCAACCGCGCGGGTACCGCCCATGGGATTCAGATTGGGGACCTCCCATACGGTCGTCTGTCGCCGATCACCACACCATCGGCCCTTTCCACGCACGGCGTACCAGGCTGGCTCGTGCTGAAAGTGGTAGTCGCCTCGACTGAGCGCGAAATGCTGCTTGACCCAAATGATTTGGCTGCGAATCGTGAAGCCGGCCGCGTCGAGGTCACCAGCCACCTGTGGCGCTTTCAACCCCGCATGCCACACGTACGCAATGGAGCCTGGGAACAGCTGCCACGCCTGCGTCCACTCCGCGCGATCGTCATTCTGCACACGCCCGACGGCTGTACGCTGATGAGGATGCATACGATGTCGCCACGCGGGGTCGTACTCTACGCCGTACGGCGGATCCGTTGTCATCAACATCGGCGTGGCGCCGGTGAGCAGCGTCGACACGTCGCCGGCCGATGTCGCGTCACCGCACAGCAGGCGATGGCGACCCAGTATGACGAGATCACCGCGGACGAGCTCGGTAGGGCCGGGCTCGACGACGGCGTTCTCGTCGGTCAAGCCTGACGTCGGATCCGCAAACAGCGCAGCAAATTCCTCCGCCGTCCAGAAGGCGGAGAGATCGAGACCATCGGCCTGCAATTGCTTCAGCATGGCGACGTCCCATTCGAGATCCAATTGGCCTACGCGGTTATCGGCGATCGCGAGTGCTTTCGCCCGCGCGTCGGTGCGTAGGTCGAGATCGTTGCGTTGGACGGCGATGAGATGGCGTCCGTCGGTTTTGACCACACGCAGGGGTATGTTCAAGCGCTTCGCTTGTTCCACGGTTTTGTTTCCCGCGATAATTCGCCCGCGGCGATCAATCAGAACAGCACGTCCAGGGCCGTACTCGCGAAGTGAGAGGGCGAGCGCTTCGCGTCCGCGGTCGGTGCCGCGATTCGCGTTCTGGGGATCAGGGACGAGACTCTCAAGATGTGTGCGCAGGACAGGCTTCATATCGTGACCTCCACGAAGGAATTGATTGAGCGACACAGCGGGACACGCGCCGAGGGATGAGCAGCGCAAGCACATGAAGAGCTATTTGAGGGAACCGTGGCCGGAAGGGCAGTATCCAACGCCGGTGATTGCCGTGATGAGCTAGAAGCCCCCAGGGAATGGCCGGACTTGAGACCGTTAGTTGCCGGCAGAGCGGGAACGGGCGATTAGCGTAAGGGGTTTGGGGCATCGGATCTCCACGCAAACTGTGGCCGACCACCCCAGAAAATAAAAAAGGGGCGACGGCACAATCCGCCATATGGAGAAACTTCGAGCGTTCCTACATACGACGCGATCGCCTGCCCCACGCAAGCTCGCGACCTGATACTCGCGATCGTGCGTGATCGCCACGCTCATGGCGGATCAGCTCGATCCCGATTGCTCCGTTTCGGAGCGAAGTCCCACTCTCGTCCTCGCGATCAGACGAGCACGTTCATTGTAAGATGCGACGCCAGTTTGAACAACTGCCTGAAAACCAGAGCGTGATATTCATCGGTATGCGGAGTCTCTGTGGGAGACAATCGCGTATTAGATGCGCGCAATCTCCACCACAGACGTCTCGAATATCGCCGGTTTTTCAATGGCCGCGCCGCGATCGGTTATCACTCTTAACTCCCGTAACAATCAAAATAGCGGACCCTGGGTGCAGAAGGTCGAGATACACAGTCGATCCCCTGAGCCCGAACATAACCGCTATGTAACAACCCATTCGAATTTCTCGGAACGCCAAAATGTGGCCTGTTTTCGATAATCCTCGGACAACGGGCCTTCTAAGCCGGGGGTCGCAGGTTCGAGACCTGCCGGGCGCGCCACATCGCTTCGCGATGTGGCTGCGTCCGCCGGTTTCTAGTTCACGCCGCGACTCGCTGCCGCTCGCCGCGAGCGTGTGCGAGACCTGCCGGGCGCGCCACATCTTTAACCGAGGGGTTCCACCCCTCGGACTCCCTAGCACGCTCACTCGCGGGGGCCCCATGATCCCCGCTCCGTTCGCGTGGCTCACTCGCTGCCGCTCGTTCGCGACGGCGCGATAGTGTTTGTGCCAGTCTAGTTCACGCCGCGACTCGCTCCGCTCGCCGCGAGCGTGTGCGAGACCTGGCGGGCGCGCCACATCTTTAACCGAGGGGTTCCACCCCTCGGACTCCCTAGCACGCTCACTCGCGGGGGCCCCATGATCCCCGCTCCGTTCGCGTGGCTCACTCGCTGCCGCTCGTTCGCGACGGCGC